>OBEQ012200540.1_pt1 | contig 44011 bp, 40 predicted proteins | sample 1670901 | NCBI WGS metagenome assembly OBEQ01 (sample SAMEA104232315, study PRJEB22302) | groundwater metagenome | biome: forest; feature: aquifer; material: groundwater | place: USA | collected 2011-08-07 | depth 5.4 m
CGAACTGGACTCAAAATCCAGCGATCGCAAGGTCATGAGAGTTCGATCCTCTCCCGCGGCACTAAATTAATCCTGACCTGTCGGGATTTTTTTATAGACAAAACTTAGCAAAACTGATACTATTCATGATCAATATGAATTTTTATTCTATCGTAATTTACGAAATTATTTTGGTCAGCGCTTTGCTGATTATTTGGACTATTCGTGATTTGCATAGGCCGGGATTATTTTTGAATCGATACAAAAATTTTGCTTATAGCGTGATTATTTTATTAAGTATTTTTATTATTTGCGCAATCGACACACGTTTTATTGAACCAAACATAATTACAAAGAATGAATTTGATCTTCCAACTGCCAACCTAAAAATACCAATCAAAGTCGTCTTCATTTCCGACCTTCACATTGGCAAATACAAAAAAAGTTCTTGGACACAAAAAATTGTTAACAAAATAAACATTATCAAACCGGATTTAGTTTTAATTGGCGGAGATTTTATTGTGAACGAAGGTGCGTTTGAAGATGAAACTCAATATTTAGAACCTTTAAAACAACTAACTGCTAAATATCCAATTTATTATGTTTTTGGTAATCATGAATATGGCATGAGCGGAAATTCCATTGATAGCATAAAAGGTCAGACCGGCGATCGTTCTGGTCTACTGGCAAAAAAAATGCAAGAATTGGGCATTCCATTACTACTCAACCAATTGATTTGTCCAAAAATAAAAGACCAACCAATTTGTATTTTTGGCATTAATGATATTTGGGAGAATGATTTTAATTTTAAAGAATTAAAAAACTGGAACAAGACTACTCCCTTGATTTTACTAGCTCACAATCCGGATGCCATTTTGTTTTATCCAAAAAATGAACCACCGCCAAACATTACTTTGGCTGGTCACACGCATGGCGGACAAATCCGCTTACCATTTATTGGTGCGCTAGGTGATGCAAAAATTGCTCTACCAAAACAATTTTACAAAGGATTAAATGACTGGAAGGGAGCAAAAGTATTTACTTCAGTTGGATTAGGCGAGTCGGGCGGACCGGTACGATTTTGGAACCCACCGGAAATTGCAGTTATAAACTTAAAACCACAGAATTGATTCTGTGGTTTTTTGATATTTAATTACTATATAAAATTATGGCTTCAGACGAGAAATAGTACGAGGAAATGGAATACATTCACGAATATGCTCCACACCAGTAATCCAACGCACCGCCCGTTCAAGCCCAATACCAAATCCGGAATGTGGCACACTACCGTATTTACGTAGATCCGTATACCAAGCATAATCCGCTTCATTTAAACCTTCGGCTTTGATGCGAGCTGACAATAATTCTACATTATCTTCACGCTGACTACCGCCAATCAATTCTCCACCACCTTCAGTCGCAATCAAATCATCATTGTAAACTAAATCTGGATTTTCTGCTGAGCGTTTCATATAAAATGGTTTGATGCTCTTTGGCCATTTTTCGATAAATACTGGCACCTCGGAATCTTTGGTTAGCAATCCTTCGTCATCATTACCGAGATCTTCACCGTATTTAATATCGCTACCCATCGCGTTTAATTTTACAATTGCCTGATCGTAGGTATAGCGCGTGAATGGTGCATCGGCTTTTTTCAAATTTTCAATATTGCGTTCTAAAATATCCAACTCTTCTATGCAATGTTCCAGACAATAACGCACAATGTGACGCACCAAACCTTCTTGAATTTTTAAATTTTCTTCGTGTTCCACAAAAGCCGCTTCGGCATCCATCATCCAAAATTCGGTGAGGTGGCGTTTGGTTTTACTTTTTTCGGCGCGAAATACCGGACCAAAATCATAACAACGTCCGACCGAAGCGATCGCCGCCTCGATATATAGTTGGCCAGATTGCGAAAGAAAGGCTTCACCCAAATCAAAATATGGTACGGCAAAAAGCGTGCTAGTCCCTTCACAAGCATTTGGCGTAAAAACCGGCGAATCAGTTTTGATAAAATTCTGCTGATGCAAATATTCGTTGATTGCCATGATAATAGCATCACGCACACGCAAGATTGCCCACTGGCGTTTGCTACGCAACCACAAATGACGATTATCCATCAAAAAATCCGGACCATGATCCTTCAGGGCAATAGGATAATCTATCGCCTTTTGCAAAATTTTTAAATCCTTCACTTGCAATTCAAAAACATTTTCTTTTTTTGGATGTTTAGTTACTTCGCCAGTTACTTCGATTGAAGATTCTTGAGTTACTTCTTCACAAGCTTGCCATACTTCGCCAGACAAACTTTTTTGCACGGCTACACCTTGCACAAATCCAAAACCATCGCGTAATTCCAAAAATGAAATTGGGCCACTACTGCGTTTGTTGTAGAGCCAACCTTTTATGGTCACTTCTTCCCCCACATGTTGAACCAAATCTTTGATAAGAATATACATATTTTTCTTTAAATTACCTAAAAATCTTATCAAAGATATCAAAAAAAGGCAAGACAACACTAATACAATTACATCCCCAAATTCCCTGCCGCACCCAGTGATACCTTTTTTTTGAGCTCTTCCGACCAGTTTATTTTCCCTTTTGGTAATAAATTCAAAGACTTTTTGTAGGCATCGCGAAAAGTGATATTTTTTGTTTTAACTAATTCCAATGCTTTATCAGCTGCTAATATTTCTACTGGTATTTTTGATTCAAGTTGTTTTAAATTTGGTGTTAAATCTTTCAAAACCAATTGCATCACCTGTATTGAATCTAAAACTATACCAGTACTTTCAAAAAGCGGCTTTTTCATTAATTGGGTATCTCGGTTATAACCTGATAGCAGACCAAAAGTTAGATTTTTAATTAACAACTGATTATTTATTACCACTTTACTATTAGCCCTAACCAACTCCAGTACATCAAGATTTTTTTTCTGAGGCATAATACTGGAACCGGTAGTGAGACTTTCATTGATAGAAAAATATTGAAATTCGTTCATCGTAAATATCAATAAATCATTGGCTAGACGCCCCAAAGTCATCATAATTTGTGATAAACTTTCTAAATAAATGCTTTCAAATTTTCCCTTACTATTTTGACAATACAGAGAATTAATTTGGACTGATGCAAAACCCAATTGTTTGGCTACAAACACACGATCCAAAGGTAAATTAACACCAAATCCAGCCGCACTACCAAGCGGACTCTTGTTCAAATACTTTAATGATAATTTTAAATATTCTATGTCATCCTTTAAACTTTCATAATGAGCAGCCAAAAAATGACCGACACTACTAAGCATCGCCGGTTGCATATGGGTATAACCAACCATTGGAATATTTTTATAATCCTTAATTTTCTTTTCCAAAATTGTACACAATTCTAAACAAATTTTATTTATCGTTTTTGCTTTATCCTGTAAATACAATCTCAAAGCCACCAACACTTGATCGTTTCTACTTCTACCGGTATGTATTTTTTTACCAATTGAACCAATTTTTTCAACTAAATAATTTTCTATAAAAGTATGACAATCTTCATCTTCTACAGAAATTTTTATTTTGCCTTTTTCCCAATCTATTTTTATATTATCCAGACCACTTTTTATTTTCTTCAATTCTGTCTTGTTCAATATTCCAATTTTATTTAATCCTTGAGCATGAACCAAGCTCGCCTGCAAATCATAAAGTAACAAATTACCATCAAGCAAATAATCATCTCCCACTGTATATTTTTCAATTATTTTATTGATAATTGTTTTATTTTTTTGCCATAATTTTGTCATACATTTTCAATTAATACTTAAATACCTGCTGGGCGGTTTTTTGCGCCAAACTATAAATTTCAATAAATCCCGCTGACGCGTTTTGATTGAAGGCGGCATTTTTATCAAATGTGGCTAAATCTTTATTGAACAATGAATAAGGCGATGACAGTGCAACTACCGTAGCAGTACCCTTAAATAATTTTACCTGCACTTTACCAGTCACTTTTTTATTGTGATCATTGATAAAAGCATGAATATGTGACATCACCGGCTCGAACCATTTGGCACCATAAGTTAAATACGCCCACTTGTGATCAACAATTTCTTTGAATTCATTTTCATCTCTGGTTGAAACTAATTGCTCTAATTTTTTATGGGCGCTGATCAAAATTGTCGCACCAGGATTTTCATAAATACCTCTAACTTTTAAACCAACTATTCTATCTTCAATCAAAGGTACTATTCCCACTCCATGTTTTGCTCCGATTTTATTAGCATAGGCGATAATGAAATCCAAATCTATTTTTTCACCATTAATTCCTGACGGAATTCCCTCGACAAATTCTACTTCAATAATTTCTGATTCATTCGGAGCATGTTCAGGCAAAGCACACCATTGTAATATTTTTTCCAGCGGTGGAATTAATTTTGGATCTTCGATTTCTCCTCCCTCTCCAGTGTTCCCCCACATATTTTCATCATACGAATATGGTGAATCAACTTTTTGTTTTACTGGAATATTATTTTCTTTAGCATATTGAATTTCTTCATCTCTACCCATACTCCATTCTCGCACTGGCGCAATAATTTTCATTGTTGGATTCAAAGTTATGATATAACTTTCAAATCTGACTTGGTCATTTCCTTTACCAGTACAACCATGAGCGATCACCTGACAGTCAAATTGTTTGGCAAATTTTACTGCCAGTTGAGAAATTATTACTCTGCCAAGTGGTGTGCTCAGAGCATAACCACCCTGATAGTCCGCATTGGCCTTTATTGCTAGCGATAAAACCTGATCCGCAAAATCTTTTTTTGCATCATAAATTATTGCTTCTTTGGCTCCCAATTTCAAGGCCTTATTTTTTATCATTTCCAAATCATCAGCAGTTTGACCGATATTTATTGTTAAGGTCACCACTTCGCAATGATAATTATCTTGAATCCACTTTAACATAACCGATGTGTCTAATCCTCCAGAATACAATAATAAACATTTTTTGAATTCACCATTTTTTGCTTCATAAGAAGCCACTTTTTGATATTCGTTTTTCATATACTTATAAATAATAACTTAAAAATAAAAAATCCACCTCTTATGAGAGGTGGATGAGTTATTATTTTTTATAATATACTAAGCCAGCCAACTCTCACAAGAGTGGCAGCTACGGCGAACATTATTTATAAATAAAATTGTTTTCATAATTATTTTTCAAATTCCACAAGAATATTTAATTAAATAGTAATACAATTAAAAATTCTTGTCAATATCTTTTTTAACTTTCCCTAAATATTCATAAAAATAAATCCTAAGGGAAAGCGCCGTCAACTTTCCAAATCGACGGCGGAAAAAATTATCAAGAAGAATATTTAGCCAAGCCCCTCCCCTTACTTGGCCAAATGAATCGTGGCACCCACCTTCACGCCGAGCTGCTTACGAGCGTTGCCGCCTTGGAGCATGATCTCGAGAAAACGATGTTGCCCCAAGCCTGAAGATCCCACCGTGAGTCCGAGCGTCCAGTCAGGAATGTCCTTGAGACGTTCAAAACAGGTGATGAGATGTTTGTGTCCACCAATCAAGATCTCCACGGATTTGTCAGGTTCGAAGCCGATCTCTTCAGGCAAACACGTGGTCTTCAAATTGCCAAAGCAATCAACGAAAGCGACCGCACCCACATGATTTTCACCGCAGTGAGCCTTCAGATTGACCGCTTGCGCCGGCACCAGCTTCCGGTCACGCACCACCGCCTTGGCGACACGCGGCAGGAATTCCAGACTCCGGAACTGGGTACGAACGATGTGCTGTTGAAGCTGTACATCATCGGTGAGATGCGGCACCACATCAGGGATATTGTAGATGTTCAACACCCCATCCGCGACCTTGCTCAGAGCGCTCAGAGTAGCACCATCCACAGAGGCGAAAATAATCGTATTGCCGATCTGGATCTTCCCAAAAGGAGTGCCATTGATGTGCTTCTTGGCCGCCCCGTTGCGCGGTGCGACATTCACCAGGATGACACCAGGATTGCCATCGAGTGCATCGAGCAGATCGACCAGGAGAAACCCAGCCTCAATATCCGTACGCACTCCAGCAAAAATGATGTTCACACCAGGGAAGTACGCCCCCAAGCGAGCTTCTTGACGCAGACGCGCATTTTGATCCCGACAGTCGTTGATAACATGAATATTCATGGTCGTTCCCCTTTTTTGTTGTCTCCCAGACTTTTCTGGTTCCTCTACCCACACCGTTGTGAGTAAGATTTTTCTATCTTAATTTCAAATTAAAACAAAAAAATCTTACCCGACAGGATAAGACACAAAATTTTTCTTTTAAATAAAAGACGTATCTATCCCGATATGGGTTGGAGTTACCACCTTGACTGAAATAGCTAGGTTGGTAGAGAGTCAACGGGCCAAATCCCTCGTCTCTTCTTGATAATATATTTTTAAAAGAACTGTTTTTAGTATAGAGAAAAGAAACACAATCGTCAAGTGCATAACTTTAACTTAACAAGTTTTTTCTCACTATGATATTGAACATACAAAAAAACTAAACGATTGGCAATCTCCGTATTTTGCTCCAATGTTTTATCCCATTGTTTAGAAAATAAATTTTGCAAAGCTTGCAAATCGACCGCTCGAATGGGATACACTTTTTCTTGTTGCTGTTTTTCTATCAACAAACATTTTCTACACACTACTCCACCACCAGCCGGAAAAAAACCCGCTAAATTATTTTTATCGTTACAAATTGCACAACAATTTAGACTAGGAGTAAAACCAAAAATATCAATTAAATTACTCAGAAAACCATATCCCAGTGCAGTCGAAGTTTTTTCAGTGATATCCAAAAATTCCAACCAATTTTTTATTAACAAAAATACCTGACTGTCACGCTCGTTATTTTTAGTTAGAGTAGTTAACCACCCAAACACTGTTTTTAATAAAATCATTTTATCTAAATCATTTAAAATATTTTTATAACAATATAGCGGCACTGCTTTGATAAGCTGAAAGTTTTCTTTTTTTGGCAATATTTCCGCTTCAATTAAAAAAAACGGCTCCAAAAAGGCCGAATTTTTACTGGTAATTTTTTTGACACCGCGAACGACTGCTTCGATCTTTCCTTGTTCCCAAGTATATAGTGAAATCATTTGATCCTTCTCACGCAAATTGGTGCGCGACAAAACAAAAGCGTACATACTATTTTTTATTTTTTGCCAAATAACTTTCGAGTATCACCATTGCCGATTTTTCATCACGACTGGCTCCACCTTCTGATCTGTCCGCTTGGCGAGATGAAAATTTTTCATCAAAAAAATCAATTTTGATTTTGGTATCGAGACTATCGGCAAATTCACGAATACGCTCAGTGTTTTTATTTTCACTCCCATCCATCGAAAATGGTAGCCCTACTATCAGCAACTCAATATGTTCTTTTTTAATAAATTCTTCCAAATTTCTTCTAGCTTTATTTTTATCTTCACTTTTTATTATACCAAAAGGAAAAACTGCCCCGATGCCAGTATCACACCAAGCCAAACCAATGTTTTTTGTGCCAAAGTCAATCGCCAAAATTTGCATATTATTTTTCACTAGGCCTCCTAGTCGCCACGATATTTCCAGTTTCCGTAATTACTATAGTATGCTCAAAATGTGCGCTCATTGAGCCATCCACCATCACAATCGTCCAACCATCTTTCCCTGTTTTGACATGCCAATCTCCAATGGCAATCATCGGCTCGACAGCGATAACCATTCCGGGTTTTAATTTTATTTTTTCTAATTTTGGATCATAATAATTTGGAATTCTAGGATCTTCATGCACCGCGTGACCAACTCCGTGTCCAACCAAATCACGAATAATCCCGTATTTCCCCTGAGATTTTACATAATGTTCTACCGCTCTACCGATATCGGCGACACTATTTCCCGGTATCGCCACTTTTATCGCTTCCTCTAGAGACTGTTCTGTCACACGCAATAATTTTTCATTTTCTTTAGAAATTTTTCCGACTGCCACCGTATAAGCAGTATCAGTATAATATCCGCGCTCACCTTTTTTGTATGGCCACTCCATACCAATATCAATAGTAAAAATATCTCCATCTTTTAAAATACAATCCTTTTTGGCAATTCCATGAACCAGCCCTTCGTTGACAGAAGCACAAATCGTAGTTGGAAAAGGAGTGTCATCAGGATGAGTTTTATAGCCTTTGAAAGCGGGACGACCGCCAGCATCACAAATCATTTTTTCGGCCGCTTGATCTACCTCCCAAGTACTCATTCCAGGTTTGACCATTTTATACAATTTTTCCAAAATTTCACCAGTCAATTTACAACCGGCAAGAATCTTTTTTATTTCTTCCTGAGTTTTTATAAGTGCCATAAAAAATAATTAAACGTTGATTATCTTTTGAATTTCTTTTTCTACTTCATCGATACTTTTCATTCCATCTACTTTATTTAAAACATTATTTTGGGAATAAAAATCTAAAATTGGTTTTAATGTTTTGTTGCCTTGCAGTTCAATTCTTTCTTTTATCACTTCTTCGCTATCGTCTTTTCGTAAAACCAATTCACCGCCACATTTTGGACAATCAACAAGATCTTTGGTGGTTGTAAAATATGGAATAATTTCTCCACACTGGCTACAAATTCTACGCTTGGTTAGGCGATCAAATGATTCTTCATCCGACAAAGATACCTCCACCGCTTGTACTTCATTTTCCCAACCATTTTCTTCAAAAAATTTTTGAAATTCTTTGACTTGTTCAAGATTGCGAATCGCACCATCTAACACTACACCCACACCTGCATTCAGATTTTTCTTAATTTCTTTAAAAGCCAGACCATACACCAACCAATCTGGTACCAGCTTGCCTGCTTTCATTTCTTCAAGTGCTTTTTTCTCTTTTTCGCTAGCATTTTGATCAGTTGTTAAAGCACGAAAAAGATCACCAGTAGAGATATGTTTGTATCCAAATTTCTGAGCGATCAACTTGGCTTGAGTACCCTTTCCAGAACCAGGAGGGCCGATGAAAATTAAAATCTTTTTTAACATAACTATTTTACAAAATTTTTTATTCTTTCCGCTTCTTTTTCCACAACCACGCCGTCATATTCGCCGGCATGAGCAGTGACACCTTCATACACTGGTGCACGTTGATCGAGATGTAAATTAAATACGATGTTTCCTTTTTCAATTAAAACATAAATGTGAAAACGTGGATACCAATCACCATGAACTCGCTTCACATAACTGACTTCACCATTTCGAGTGCGGTGCAGTCCATACCCACAACGACGGATAAATTTCTCAGGATCACCTATTTTTTCTGCTTCAAATATTATTTTCATAATTACTAGAGTTGAGTCAAAAACAAAAATAATTTTGTTTTTGCGAAACTCGACGTAATTTCAAGTTCCGCAGGAACTTATACTTCGCAAGTTTACTAAAAATGATGATAGAAGTCAACGATATTAAACACAAGACCCTCGCTCGGACATCCACCTTTTGAGGGTGAACGCCGAGACGAGGGTCCGAGAAACCGAGGACCGACCAACCGACACCGAAGTGCCGAGAGGCCGAGTGACCAAAGTTTCTTACTCGCAGGCGACGAGGACGCCGAAGCCGGAAAGCAGCTGAACGCGGAAACCGCGCAGGTCGAAGAGCCGGCGCGAGCCATCCACGTGCGCGCACGGAACGCAGACGGGGCCGTCGGAGCGCGCCCACCGGGAATCCTCGCTGATCGCGAAGACCCACCACCACTTCTCCACCTCCTTGGGATGGTCGTGGAGGAAGCCGGCGAGATCGCCGGTGTTCCCGAGGACGAAGCCAGCGGCCGTGAGACGCACGGCGGCCTGCTCGCTCGTTTCGCCACTGAGGTACGGCTCCACCCGGAAGTTCATCTTCCGAACATCAGTCCCAGCGAGCTTGAAGCGCTCCGAGGTGATGTCCGAGTTGATGTTCCCGAGATTAGCCGGACCGACCGCGCGTTCGATCAACTTGCGCAGACCGAGCGATTGGTCGTAGGTAACGGAAAAGCCGACCACCGACAACCCCTCCAACAACTCCTTGATCCGCGTTGCAATCTGCGGGTGGGACACGAGGCGCTGAGCGGCCTCGAAGCTCAGGTCAAGAGAAGTCATCGCGTCCATCGCGATCTTCCCGACTTGCGTTTTCTGTCCGGACGTGAACTTGCGGTTCATATCCTTTCTCCTTACGTTTGTGGTTTGCCTTTATCCGAACACTTGCCGGATTGGGGTTTACCACGATTAAGACCAAGAAATTATTCCTAGTCTTCTTTCTGCTTATCAACTAGATTCCCGTTTACACGGGAATGACAAAGTGGTAGGCAAAAATAAGACTGAGAATAACGGTGAACAGTACCACAAAATTGTGACTTTGTCAATAATTGACGGACTTTCATTTTTAGCATAAAATATAATCTATATTACTATAGATTCCCGCTTTCGCGGGAATGACAAACACACTATGAAACGTTTTGAACTAACTTTTGCCTTTTTACAATTACCTTTGGACTATTTGATGTTGGTGTTAGCCGGATTTTCGGCTTATGGATTGCGTTTTACGAAACTTGTTATCACTATTCGTCCGATTCTTTTTAATTTATCTTGGAATAAATATTGGCCGTTAGTCTTAATAGTAGCTGCTGTTTGGGTTTTAATATTTGCTCTTACCGGACTGTACAGTGCCAACCCCAACCGTAAATTAACTCAGGAACTAGGTCGGGTTTTTTTGGCCTGTTCTACCGGTTTTGCGGCCATTACTATTTATGTCTTTTTTACATTACAAAAATTTGACTCTCGCTTTTTGGTTTTAGTTGGTGCAGTCTTAGCTCTTTTTTACATTACACTCACGCGCACCGCTTTGCGTTTATTAAAAATATTATGTTATCGCCTAGGTATTGGCTTGCGTCGCACCGTAATTATCGGCACTCAAAGTGTCGCTGACCAAATCCGACACTCACTCGAAAACCAACCAGGGCTTGGCTACAAAATAGTTGGTTTTTTGAAAAATTTTAATCAGGCAGAATTATCCAAATTAAATAAAACCGGCCTAGATGAAATAATTTTTGCCGATCCAAAAAGCAAAGAAGACGAAGCTCTACAAACAATCGACTTCGCCAACGAACATCACATCACTTTCAAATATTCAGCTGATCTTTTTGCTACTATTTCTTCCAATATGGCGGTCTCCACTATTGCTGGCATTCCTATTATCGAGCTGCGTCGCACTCGCCTCACCGGCTGGGGCAGAATTTTAAAACGAACCAGTGATATTTTTGGTAGTATATTTTTTCTAATAATTTTATCACCATTATTTTTAATTATTGCTTTAATTATTTTTATTGAAACTGAAGGACCAATAATTTATAAAAATGAACGCGTCGGACAAGAAGATAAAAAATTCTTTACTTACAAATTTCGTTCCATGTATAAAAAATACTGCACTGGTGATCAATTTGGTCAAGCTGGCCAAGCGGCCATCGAATTGGAAAAAGAACTAATCAAAGAAAAAAGCGCCAAACAAGGACCGGTTTACAAAATCAAAAACGATCCTCGTATTACTCCATTTGGTCGCCTTATCCGTCGTTTTAGTTTGGATGAATTACCGCAATTTTTTAATGTTTTGATTGGCAATATGAGTTTGGTTGGCCCTCGTCCGCACCAACCGCGTGAAGTAAACAAATACGAAAAATGGCACAAAACAGTCCTGGCTATCAAACCCGGTATTACCGGAATAGCCCAAATTTCCGGACGCAGTGACCTAAGTTTTGACGAAGAAGCGCGTTTGGATATTTTTTATATTGAACATTGGAACTTTTTTATTGATTTAGTAATTTTAATAAAAACTCCATTTATAGTAATAAAGAGAACTGGATCGATTGTATGAAAATTGCCCTAGTGCATGATTATCTTTCGCAAGATGGAGGGGCGGAAAAAGTTTTAAAAGCATTACATGAAATTTGGCCAGAGGCGCCGATTTTTGTTTTATTTCACGATCATCAAAAAATAAATTATTTGGATAATGAAAAAATTGTAGAATCGTGGCTTGCCAAGATGCCATTTATCAACAATATTTTTCAGTGGTATCTCCCGCTCATGCCTATGGCGACCGAACAACATGATCTGCGTGGGTACGATCTAGTAGTTTCTTCTACCAGTAGTTTCGCCAAAGGCGTTATTACTTCACCGAATACACTTCATCTATCTTATTGTCACACTCCACCCCGTTTTCTTTGGGGTGATGGCAACAACTATTTGTCTGATTTGAAAAGTAATTATTTTATTAAATTAATTTTACCACTGCTCAACCATCGCTTGCGTATCTGGGATCAAATGAGTACTCAACGCGTTGATCATTTTATTGCCAATTCTCAAACTGTCCAAAAAAGAATCAAAAAATATTATCGTCGTGACTCTGATGTGATTTTTCCACCAGTCGATACTCACCGTTTTCAAATCGCTGACAAACTTGGTGACTATTATGTCGCCGGCGGTCGCCTAGTCCCCTACAAACGTTTGGATTTGGTAGTAAAAGTTTTTAACCGCCTACAATTACCACTAAAAATTTTTGGTATTGGTCCGGAGTTAAAATATCTGAAAAAAATCGCCAAATCAAACATCGAATTTTACGGCAAAATTTCTGAAAATGAAAAAGCCGTGTTGTTTAGCCGAGCGCTCGCCTTTATTCATCCTCAAAAAGAAGACTTTGGTATCACACCAATCGAAGCGATGGCGGCAGGCCGTCCGGTTATCGCCTATGGACATGGTGGCGCTACCGAAACTGTCATACCGGGTGAAACCGGTCTATTTTTCTATCAACAAACTTGGGAATCTTTATTTGAAAGTATCATCAATTTTGACCAACATCATTGGGACAGTGAAAAAATTCGTCTTCATGCTCAAAATTTTTCTGGTGACAAATTTAAAAATAAAATTAAATCTTTTGCCGACGACTGTTTGTCGCAATTCAAAAATAGTTTAAATTCAATATGAACATCGGTGTAGATATTCGACCACTCATGGTCAAAAATAAAACTGGCATTGGTGAGTATACTTTTGAATTACTAAGCGCTATTTTTAAAGAAGATAAAAACAATCATTACTTTTTATTTTCCAATTCATCAAAAGAATTAAATAAAAATATTCCCAACTGGAGCCAATCAAATATTCATCACATTCACACCAGTTACCCAAATAAATTTCTTAACCTTGCTCTCGCTTTTGGTCTTATAAACATCAACCGACTGTTGCCGGAAAAAATCGACTATTGGTATTCTCCCAATATCAATTTTTTGTCTCTAAATAAAAAAACTAAACACGTATTAACTATCCACGATATTTCTTTTGAGTTATTTCCTGAATTTTATACTACCAAACAACATTTGTGGCATAAAATCATTAATCCAAAAAAACAATGCCAGCAAGCTGATACTATCATCGTGCCATCAGAGAATACCAAACGAGATTTAATAAATTATTATCAAATAACAGCCAATAAAATCAAAGTAATTTATCCAGGTATATCACAAATTTTTGATTTAACCGAAGCCAAATTAAAACTACAAAAAACTATTATACAAAAAAAATATAATCTCCCAGAAAATTTTATCTTATTTTTAGGATCAATCGAACCACGAAAAAATTTATTGGGATTGATCCAAGCTTTTGAAAAATTACCTAGCAATTTAACTGAAAAATATTATTTAATAATTGCCGGTGGATCTGGTTGGAAGAATAAAAATATTTATGACTACGCCAATCAGTCAAAACTGCGCGACCATATCAAATTTCTAGGATATATTGCTGACGATGACAAACCGGCGTTATATGCTTTATCAAATCTTTTTGTTTTTCCAAGTTTTTATGAAGGTTTTGGATTTCCAATTATCGAGGCAATGAAAATTGGCACTCCAATTATCACTAGCAACCGCTCATCACTACCGGAAATTTCCAAAGGTGCCACTCACCTAATTAACCAAAACAACATAACTGATTTGAGTTCATCAATAAAATTACTTCTAGAAAATAACAGACTCTACGCCGAGTATTTAAAAAGAGGCAAAGAAATTGCCTCTAAATATGTTTGGGAAAATAGTGCCAAAGAACATCTTTCAATATTTGGTAATTAGCGAAGTTTGTTGAAAATCAAATAGATGAAATAAGATAAATTTAATACTGCTAAAGCCACGATTGAAACCCAACCGGCAATATTTAGCGCCAAACCATTGCGATGTTTTCCCATGATATCTTTGCGATTCAACAATCGTAATAAGAAGAAAAATAAAACCGGCAAAACAAAAGTATTTAGAGCCTGTGATGCTATCAATACTGGTATTATTGGAAAATTTGGAATCAATACAATCAAAGCGGTAGAAAAAATACAAAATAAAAATATTTTATAAAAAGCAGACGACTCTTGAAAACCGGAGTTTACTTTTCCTTCCCAACCAAAAGCCTCCGTAAGAGAATAAGCGGTGGCAATAGTCACCACACCCGCCCCAAGCATCGAAGCATTGTAAAGCCCCCAAGCAAACAAATGTTTGGCCAAAGTACCGGCAAACGGTTCCAAAGCGCGCGCCGCGTCGGCCGCATCCGTAATAGTAATGCCATTCACATACAAAGTGCCGGCTGTTGCCACAATGATAAAAAAGGCAACAAAATTTGTCCAAAAAGAACCTACATACACATCGGCTCTAGCCAAACCCAAATCTTGAGTACGCACCCCTTTTTCGACAAAATATGATTGGATAAAAAATTGCCCCCAAATCGTCACCGTAGTGCCAACTAAGGCAATGGCCATAAATAGAAAATCTTTGGTAGGAATCCAAGACGGCACGACGATAGATTTCATCGCCACCGACCAATCGGGATGAGTCATAAATCCAGCCACAACATAGGCCAAATAAAGAGCCGAGGAAGTGAGAAAAATTCTCTGAATATTTTTAAAATTTCCGGAAATTACCAGCCAACTAATCAGACCGGCCGAACTCAACACAAACAACCAATTTGGGATACCATAAATATTGGCCACTGCCGATATACCAGAAAACTCCGCCAAAATATTGGCCCAATTGGCAATAAAACTTAACAAAATAATAAAAAAAGTCGCTTTGAAAGGAAAATTTTCACGGATCAAGGCCGACAAACCCTTGCCAGACACTATCCCCAACCGCGCCCCCATCTCCTGAGTAATCGCCAAAACAAAAGTTATCAAAAATAACACCCAAATAAGATGATAGCCATACTGAGCGCCAGCTACCGAATAAGTAGCAATACCACCGGCATCATTATCGGCCGTGCCAGCGATAATTCCAGGTCCAATTACACTTAACATCAACAACATTCTTGGCCAAAGTTTTTTCTTTTTTGAGTTTTTTGTTGTTCCCACAGAAGTGGAAATCTTTTTATTTTCCATATTAAGCATTTGGCATTAAAACTCGCATCACATCGTCTACTGTCACAACTCCCAAAAATTTATTATCCTTATCTACCACCGCGGCAGAATTCAAATCATATTTTGTCATCAAGTGAGCGACACTTTTTATCGACTGAGTAGGATGCAATACTGGCAAATGAATATTTTTTTTCATGACATCTTTTAGAATCTCATCGGAATCGGCAACCAATAATCTTCTAAAAGAAACTACTCCTTTATATTTTCCTTTATCATCAATTACATAAACATAACTGGCTGAACGAAAATTATCCGAGAGTTTGCGAATTTTGTCAATCGTCATACTAACAGTATCGTCAGGAGATCCAGCCAAATAATCAACATTCATCAAACCACCGGCGGTATCGTCCTCATAGCTCAGAAGTTTATTTACTTTTTTCATTCGATCCTGCTCTACAAAATCAAGCAACTGTTTGGATTGGTGTTCTGGCAAAGATTGAATCAGATCCACCAACTCATCGATAGACATGCGTTCACTAATACGAGCCGCATGCTCTGGACTCAATTGTGAAATCAATAATTTCTGAATTTCCGGATCAATCTCTTCAAACACACGCGCCGCCATATTTTTATCCAACGATAACACCAAATTGCTACCTTGTTTTACACTCAAATCCTCAATAATATTGGCAATATCCGCCGGATGCAATCTGGTCAAATCTTTGGAAACACTATCTAGTTTTAATACCCCTTCAACTGGCTGAACTTTGCGCCAATCAATCAAATTTACTTTAAAAAAATCAAAAATATCTAACCAAGACACTCCCAAACGACGCAATAACCCTCTAAAACTCACATCGATACCAAGCACACACATTTTGCCTTCAAAATCGCCAATCCGCAGATCATTGACGCGCACTACCCGCGCGCCCGCCACATCTACTATTTGTTGATCCATCACATCGCGATTCAAACGAATATATCCATCCGGCTCATTTTCTAAAAAATTGATTTTGGAAAATAAAGTACGCAACGAAACCTCTTCACTGCTAAAATTTTCAATTGCATCGTAGGGAATAATAATCCGTTTTTTTTGATGACGTCTTTTGATGATCACATACTCCAAAACAGAATACTCACCGGGTTTTACTTTTATTAACACGTCTTCCAAGCGACCAACTACTACATCTGCACTATCACTTATCTGACTATTCAATAATCGACTCAAATATGGCATAAAATATTTTTAAGCGGAGTTATTATACCCCAAAAAATCACTTCTGACAATTTGTTAAAAAACAAAAAACCGTCCACCTGTTTTATCACCAAAATATTTGGAAATAAAACAGGTTGATGAACGGTTTTTGTTCTACCCACCCTGCCCACTTCTTTTGAAATGGTAACGCGCGAGCTTTCATTTGCCCTCCTAAGATTCAAAGCCGTGCGTCTGATACATGTTTTGGACAAACTCCGCTGCGGTCATATCATGAACCAACGGAAAATTGACCGGTTCCTCGTTTTGCCTATGCAAGATTAACATGTCCTTGAGCTGGAGATAGAGCCCCCAAATCCCCATCATGTCGATCTCGATTGCGCTAGCGTCATCCTCCCAATCATTACCAAAAGCTTCACGCATAACCATCAACAAAGCATTGTCAAAAATACGCTTATCCACGACTAGCCCCCTTTAGGTTTTCTACTAAAACCAGTCCAGAACACATTTGTGTCCTTTTGGTTAACAGTAAGGAATAGATGAATATAACTAAAAAATAGCCAAAAAGTCAAGATGCTGGTATAATTTTAGAAATTATAAATTATTAGACATTATGAAAATCGCCATTGATGCCAGAATGTATGGCCCCAGGCAAGGAGGACTGGGACGATATATCCAACAACTGATTTTAAACCTAGAAAAAATTGATGGCCAAAATCAATATATTATTTTATTGCGTAAAGAAAACTGGACAGAGTATCGCCCAAAAAAATCTAATTTCCAAAAAATATTAGTAGACATTCCTTGGTATGGTTGGAAAGAACAAATTTTTCTGCCAAAAATAATTAAAAAACTAAAAGTTGATTTGGTTCATTTTCCACATTGGAATGTGCCACTGTTTTTCAATGACAATTTTGTTGCCACTATCCATGATTTATTATTACTTCATTTTCCTACTAGACGTGCCAGCACTCTTGGTCCATTACTCTATTGGGTAAAAAATAAAATGTTCAAATTAACTCTTAACCATGCGGTTAAAAAAGCTACTAAAATTATTACTATCAGTAACTTTACCAAGCAAGATATTGTTCAAGCTTTAAAAATTAATCCTGAAAAAATAGCCGTTATATATTTATCGCCTCTTGAAAAAACTACTACCAAAATACCATTTTCAATATACCAAAAATATGACATTAACAAACCATATTGGCTATATGTTGGTGTAGCCTATCCACACAAAAATTTATTTAGACTGATAGATGCTTGGGAAATTTTTTGCCAACAATATGGTCATACTTATAATTTAGTATTAACCGGAAAAAATAATTATTTTTATCATCAACTGGAAAAATATATCCAACAAAAAAATATCAAAGATGTAATTTTGACTGATTTTGTTCCCGACGCTGAATTGCCCGAGCTTTATCGCAATGCTTCGTTGTATGTGTTTCCCAGTCTTTATGAAGGCTTTGGTTTGCCTCCACTTGAAGCCATGCAATACGACTTACCGATAATTGCCTCTGACCGTACTTGCTTACCGGAAATTTTAGAAGATTCGGCCGTCTATTTTAACCCAGAAGATCCCCAAACTATCGCCAATGCCGCCAACCTCGTAATAAAAGATGAAAATACTCGTAAAAATCTAGTAACAAAAGGACAAAAAATCCTCCAAAAATACTCTTGGAAAAATACTGCCTCTCAAACTCTACAAATTTATAATAATATCAAATAAAAAGTGGATAACTACCATTTTTCCTAGGTGCATGCCCGCTTAAAAAGGTGTATAATATAACGACTAAGCAAACACTATTTTTTAAGATGCCAAGAATAACAAAATTGTTCAACAAAAAAAGACCACAACTTCGTCGTTGTGCTTTTTGTGATAAACCGGGACATAACAAATCCACTTGTGCTGAGTATTTAGATTCAATTATAAAACCAAATTTCTCGTCCGCTACCGTCGCGCCAATCAAATTCTTTATCCATCATGTTTCTCACCCACCAGTTGCTTCCGCCCATGTAGTTAATCTTAAAAAAGATACTGTGCCAATTTGGCACAACGTAGCCACCATTGCCCCAGAAAAAAACCGAGAGTTGGATTTTAATGCTGCTTATGAAAAAATAAAACAAGAAATACAATCAGCCAAAATTATTGAGCCAAAAGATATTGACCAGAAAATTTTTGCCACTTTACAAAAACCTAGTGAAAGAAAAAAACTTGTCGAAATTTTACCATTACCAGAAATTGTGGACAATAATAGTATCCAAGAAAACGTTCAATACAAAAACGTCCAAGAAGAAGTGCCAATAATCATTACCAGTTTGCCTGCTGAACTATTGATTAAAAAAATAAAAATTAAAAAACAATCTACTTGGTCAATAAAAAAATCTTTTGACGACTGTGCTCAAAAACTAAACTCCGTCGCTATAAACTTAGGACAAAGTTGTACAACTTTTGTTAAAGAAAATTTTGTTTTACAACGTCTTGCGGTTGCTACCATCATTTTGATGATTATTCTTGTTGTACCTGGCTCAGCCAATAGTTATTACCAAGATATCAAACTTACAAAAGACAAAATTGCCAAAGACAGTACTGCCGGATTTTTATCACTGCAAAATTCCACCGCCGCCTTAATGCAAGCCGACTTGCCAACTGCCCAAAACTCTATCAACGACGCTCTAAGCAGTTTTGGTTCGGCAGTTGCCACCATGCAAAACAACCACCAATTTTTACAAAAAATTGCTTCAATCGTTCCAGTATTAGACGATGAAGTCAAAAGCCGACAATCCCTTTTGTTAGCCGGCCAAAAAATTGCTCAAGGTAATACTTTTTTCCTCAAAGGCATAGCCGATAGCCAAGCAGACGCCAATAGCACTCTTGGCGCCAGATTAGAAATTTTTAATTCTCATTTATCTGCCGCCATCCCAAATTACAAAGAAGCACTGGCTTATTTGGATACAGTCAATCTAGATTCACTGCCACTGGCTTATCAAGGACCATTTAAAGAATTTAAAGTAATTTTTTCGGCTGTTTTGCACGATCTCCAAAACCTATCTGATTTAAACGGAGCAATAAAAGAAATATTTGGCACTCAAGGTCAACGACGTTATCTATTAGTCTTCCAAAATCCAAGTGAATTACGCCCAACTGGTGGCTTTTTGGGAAGTATTGCAATAATGGATATAAAGGACGGAAAAATCATCAACCTAGATGTGCCAGCTGGCGGTAGTTATGATATTCAAGGACAATTGGATCAATTTGTCATTCCACCCGCACCTCTTCTTTTAGCCAACAAACGTTGGGAGTTTCAAGACTCCAATTGGTTTCCAGATTTTCCGGCTAGTGCTCAAAAAATGATGTGGTTTTATCGTCATAGCCGTAATGTCACAGTAGATGGAGTTATCTCTATCAACGCCTCAGTACTTGAACGACTATTGGCAATCACCGGCCCTATCACTGACGATAAACGTGAATTAACATTTTCTGCAGATTCTGCTCTTCCTATTATTCAACAAATAGTTGAAGAAGGTCCAGAGAAAAAAGATCATAAACCAAAACAAATTCTCTCAGATTTGGCTCCTCAATTTATTAATCATTTTAAAAATAGTCAACCAAAAGATCTTATCCCGCTAACTATTAGCTTGCAAGAAGCTTTATCAAAAAAAGAAGTTCAGGCCTATTTCACCGACCAAACCGCTCAAGAAGCAGTTGAACAATTTGGTTGGAGTGGAAGAATTTTAAATACTAATGATCACCAAGATTATTTAGCAATCTTCAATACTAATATTCACGGACAAAAAAGTGACAGTAAAATAAAACAAACAATCAGTCACCAAGCTATTATTCAAGATGACGGTAGCATTACTGATACCGTCACTATTTCACGTACTCATACTGGCAATGCGACAGAAAAATTATACGGCGCGACCAATATCGACTATATCCGTTTATATGTTCCAAAAAATAGTGAATTGATTTCCGCCAACGGTTTCACTTGGCCGGACGAAAATAGTTTTAAAGTACCAGACAAAACATACCAAACTGATGAATTTTTAACACAAATTGAAAAAGAAACCAAAATAGACGAACGTACCGGCACCAGAATAACCGAAGAATTTGATAAAATTTCTTTTGGTAATTGGGTAATTACCGAACCAGGTCAGACTAGCCAAATAGAATTTACCTACAAACTACCTTTTAAACTTTCTGATACCAACCAAACAAACAATAATTCTTGGCAGAAAATAGTTGACTCAAAACATACACGACTTTATCAATTAATTGTTCAAAAACAATCTGGCATAGACAGCTTGTTTGAAAGTCAACTAATTTTCCCTCCAAATTGGCAACCTACCTACCAAGAAGGTGAAAACGTTAAATTAGCCAGAAATGGCGCCAGCATAACCTCGCTCACTCTAGATACCGATCGTATCTGGGGTTTAGTGATGACAAAATAAAAATTATTATATATATTTTATGCCAGAAAAAAACAACCAACTCAATAATATTGAAAAAAATATACAAAAAAAACCTCGCCGTCGTATAATAAAAACACCTCCACCGAAAGAAGAAAACTACGACAACCAAAAAATTGAACGCCAACTAAACAATATATACAAAGACGACAATGGCCAGATTCCAGATATGCAAAAAATTAAAAAAATTAAAAACGGTTCGTTTATTGGCGGTTTGTTCAAATTTTTATTTTCAATTGCAATTTTAGCTGCCTTGGCTTGGGCTGGTTTTTTCTTTTTACCAACGACCAATAAATATTCTGACTCACAAATAGCATTAGAAATCAGCGGACCAGAAAATTTTATCATTGGAGCTACTACCACTTATCAAATCATCTTTAAAAATACCCAGAATGTCACCGTTAACAATGTAAATATTACCGCCAATTATCCATTAGGTTTTATTTATTCCCAGAGTTCCATAGAACCAAAAAACATTGGTAAAAACGAATGGGAAATTGGTAATCTAAAACCAAACGAAGAGAAGATTTTACAAATTACTGGAAATTTATTTGGATCACTGGGAGAGGCACAATCATGGCGAGTATTACTAAATTACACTCCAGAAAATTTTAAATCTGAAATGCAAAAAGTCGCCACCCTCAACGTTTCACCTTCACAAACACCTATCAATATCTCACTTGCCGGTATTGATAAAATAGCCATCAACACTCCTGCCAATTTTATAATAACAGTAGAGAGCAAAGAAAATTTAATAGGTAAAAATCTAGAAATTAGCCCAGTTTTCCCTTCCAATTTTTCTATTGTATCCTCGTCTATTCCTCTAGAAAAAAATGTGTGGAAGCTTAAACAATCAACTTCCACCCAAAATATTTCTAAATATATTATCAATTTTACTGGCAAATTTTCTTTAACAGATGAAGATGCCGTACCATTAAAAGTTCAACTCAAATTAGTCGATTCCAAACAAGGAAGCTTTTTACTGTCTGAAGCTGTTCTTAATACTGAAATTATTAAAAATGCCATAACACTTAATACGGCTATCAATGGTTCACTCATCGACCTAGAATCAAAACCAGGTGAAATTTTAAATTTCACAGTTTTAATAAAAAATTCAGGCAAAGAAGACATTAACAAAGCACAATTAAAACTCGTTATTGATTCACCATCATACAAGAAACAGAGTATTCTGAGTTGGAGTGAAATTACTGATAAGAACGACGGCGATATTAACGGCTCCCAAATTTCTGATCAAATTCGTCGCGCTAGCTTAATATGGAACGGTAAAAAATTATCTAATTTAGATAAAATTAAAGCTGGCGAAGAAGTTTCAGTAGATTTTCAAATACCTATAAAAAACAGCACTGCCGCTCCTTGGAATAGCATAGAAAATAACCAAATCAAAATAACCACCGAATTAACTTTTCAAGATTCAACCAAAAGCCTTCAGATAATTAATAATAACCCAATAAATATCACTCTAAATTCCGATTTATCAATCCAAATAAAAAATGAAGTTAGTAATGATAATAAAGAAAGAGAAAAACATGATGTTACTTGGATATTAAACAACACTTTTCATCCACTTAAAAACATAGTACTTACAGCGGACATTTATGGCGATATAATATGGCAAGGGCCTTCTTCAACCCTCGCTAGCGATGTGCAATTTGACAAAAATACCAAACAGTTAGTTTGGACAATATCTGAAATGACAGAAAATTCCGACGTACTTGATTTACCTTTTTCAATCATTATAAACAAAAAAAATCCAACTCAAAATACTTTAATTTCAAAAATCCATATCACTGCTGACGATACCATAAGTGGCAAAAAAATAGAATTACTGGGTGACGAAACACCTCTCAACTAAAAATAAATTCAGCTATCAACTTTTGTACATTTTTCAAATCTTCTGCCGATATCCAGACAATACGTTTATCACGCTTAAACCATGTTTCCTGTCGTTTGCCATAACGTCTGGTATCTCGTTTAAATAATTCTACTGCTTCTTCCAAAGACATTTCCCCACGCAAATAATTTCCAATTTGTTTGTATCCGATACTACTCATACTCGGAAGATCCCAAGAATATTTTTGTGCCAACTTTTTTGTCTCTTCTATCAGACCTGCTTGCATCTGTAGATCAACACGACTATTTATATTTTGATAAAGTTTTTCTCGATTGCATTTTATACCAATCTGTAGAGTAGTATACAAAGGCAAAGATTTGGTTGTTTGAACTATAAAAGATTCCCCACTGCTTATCGTCACTTCCAAAGCACGCAATACTCGTCGACGATTTTTTAAATCAATTTTCTTGGCAGTTTCTTGATCAATATTTTTTAATAACTTCACTAATTCATCCAAAGTTTTTAAATCAAAACTATTCCGTAAATTTGTATTTGGTTTTATTTTTGGAATATCTATATTATCCACCAAAGACCAAATATATAATCCAGTACCACCCACCACTATTGGTAGTTTTCCACGAGATAAAATATCAGTGATTGCTAAATTGGCTTGTTCTTTAAAATCAGACAAAGTAAAACGTTCACTAGGTTTTATAAAATCGATTAAATGATGAACAATTCCTTGGGAGGTAAACTCATTTTTTTTATGATTATTGATATCAGATATTGGTTTGGCAGTGGCTATATTCATCTCTTTATAAACCTGCCGAGAATCAGCATTCACTATTTCACCATTAAATTTTTTGGCCAACAAAATACCTAAAGCGGTTTTGCCAGAGGCAGTGGGTCCAACAATACAGATGATTTTTGGTAAATTGTTTTTCATTGAGCGGATTATACCTACAATTGTGGAAAAAATCAAGAAAAGGTATTGACTTTGTGACTATTTTATGATACTATAACGTCCTGTTGGAGGGGGTGTCTCTCCTGTTAAGGAAAAGTCATGATTCTGGTTGAAATGTTTGCAAATCTCGACATGCTCGTGGCGGCAAAGTCCGCTATGATGGCCAATTCGATCATCTTGAGCTATTGCTTTATCGCTTGGACGCAACACGTCAAGCATAAGGCTAAAGCCACGACCTGAGCGACGATCTTGGATCTTAAGAGCGCACGACAAACAGCGCTCAAAAGATGGCTAGTATTCCCGGCCAAGTGGGAATTCATGAACCTCCGGTGAGGCTAACCACAATGAATTTCGCCAGACAAATAGCGAAATACAAAGTGGTAATGTCAAACCAAAACAGAGGACCGTGCTTCGACTCACGCACGTACCAAGTGAGTCCTCTACTCTGGGATATTAAATGATAATATTTTGGGGATAATACAAAATCCGCTTTTCAAGGCGGATTTTGTATTTGTATTATTTTTTGTCATTCCAGTGAAAACGGAAATCTTTTTTAAATTCTTTCTTTTATTTCCTGTTGAATTTTCCCAACAAAATCCGCTTTACTCATTTTTATTTGATCTTTTTGTCCACGCACACGAATCATCCAATCTTCTCCAGCCAATTCTTTGTCGCCAACCACAATAATATATGGCACTTGTTTGCCAATCGCTTTTCGTACACGATTACCTAGTGTTTCATTAGCACTATCAGTTTCTACTCGCACACCTAGATCAAATAATTCTTGTTCGATCTGTTTGGCACCTTCAAGATGTACATCTGTTACTGGCACTAAAACAATTTGTACTGGAGACAACCACACTGGCCATTTACCACCAAAATGTTCAATTAAAAATGCGGTAAATCTTTCATGAGTAGAGAGCGGTGCACGATGAATAACAAAAACTTCATTATTTTCCGTGCCAGTTTCATCGACATAATTTAATTTAAATCTTTGTTTAGCAGCAAAATCCAATTGTACAGTCGACATCGTTTCTTCCCGACCAATCACTGATTTAAACATTACATCCACTTTTGGGCCATAAAATGCCGCTTCATCATCTGCCTCAACAAACTTTACTTCCATTTCTTGTAACACTTCTCGAATAACACCCTCTGAATATTCCCAATTTTCTGGCTGGTTAATATACTTGTCCAAATTAGTTGGGCTCCACTTGGACAATCTAAACCAATAATTTTCCAAGCCAAATATTTTGAAATATTTAATCATCAAATCCATCACCGCTTTAAATTCAACCTTGATCTGATCTTTGCGACAGTAAATATGAGCATCATTCATTGCCATACAACGCACGCGTAGTAGTCCAGCCAAGGTGCCAGACAGCTCATTGCGGTAACATTCACCATATTCAGCCAAACGTAATGGCAAATCTCGATAACTATGTTTATTGTGGTTGTAAATAGTATGATGATGAGGACAATTCATCGCTTTGAGATAATAAGTACCATCATCCATCTCCATGGCTGGGTACATACTATCTTTGTAATATGGCAAGTGACCAGAAGTGAGATACAATTCTTCTTTTGCTAAATGAGGAGTACGCACACGCAAATAACCGCCAACTCGTTCACAATCTGTAGCCAACTTTTCAATTTCATTGCGAATGATAGTACCATTTGGTAACCACACTACCAAACCCTTGCCAACTTTATCATCAAAGAAGAATAATTCTTGCTCCGCTCCTATCTTACGATGATCACGTTTTTCTGCTTCCTCTATCATATGCAGATATTCGTCTAAATCGTTTTGGGTGGCAAAACAGACACCATAAACACGAGTCAACTGTGGATTTTCACTTTTACCACGCCAGTAAGCCCCAGCTAATTTAGTAAGTTTAAATGGACCAATTTCTTTGGTATTTTCAACATGTCCACCACGACACAAATCAATAAAATCTCCTGTCTGATAAATTGAAACTTTATCAACCACACCTGATAATTCACTATCTTGTTCATTAATTCTAGTGCTACCTTTTTCTTTTATATCTTTTAAAAGTTCAACTTTGAAAGGTTGATTCCGTTTATTAAAAAATTCTACAGCTTCTTCAATACTCATTTCAGTACCCACATAACCTAAAGCTTTTTTAGCAAGCTCTTTGGCCTTATCCTCTATTCTTTGCAAATCACTTTCACCAATCGACATGCCAAAATCGATATCATAATAAAAACCATTTTCAATAGACGGTCCAACTCCAAATTTTGCTTGTGGATATAGTTCTTGTACTGCTGCTGCCACCAAATGTGCACAACTATGTCGCATGTGTTCTAACTGCTCTTTGTCCATATAACTATAAATTAAACTATTTAAAAAAACCCGATATCTAAATAAAGATATCGGGGTCAAGGTATTTCCTAGACGGTTCCACCCGAAGTTTCACTTTTATTTTTGGCTTAGTACCGAAACTATCGGTATCCTTACGGAAAACGGTTGGTAGCCGCTTCAATCACTACTTACAGTTTAAAACAAACCAAAAACATTGTCAATAACGTTATTTTACATTCTTCACCACCACTTTGATTTTATCCGGCACAGTCGGAGCTTTACTGATCCATGAAGGTGAAAAATCCACTTCCACACCAGTCACATGATTTAGTTCAAAAACATATCTTTCAATATCATCCTTACTTTTATCCATAAAATATTGTGGTGATAATTTTTCGGCATTGGCATCTAGTGTCACTAATACATCTTGTGAAACTGACAATAGAGCACTCTTTTTATAACGATCATAAGATGCGACCGCCACTTTTGGTTCATTGGTAACTGTCAAGACTTTTTCTAAAGTATTGTCAACTTTTGATAAGACTACTTTTGATACCGCATCATTGAGAGATTTTTTATCATAAAAAATTATTACCACTGTACTTGTACCACTCAAATTAAACCCGTCCACTTCTTCGCCAACCTTTTTGTCTGACACCGGATTAACACCGGTCACGGTTACTACTTGTTTTATATTTTCATTACCAGAAATTGGCGCATATTGCTCTTTAATTTTTTCTTCAAAATCTTTATTAGCCACTTTGATATCATCATCTGTTAAAATGCCAACTTTACGAATACCTGTTTCCATTGGCTTCAAACTTTCGGCATAAACAAATTTTTGTTTATCAGAATTCAAACCAGGAATAATAAATTGACTTGGGCTAATGTCACTTTCAACACCAGATTTGTCAGCGTACACTCTAGCGACAATCTCACCATTGGCCGGCACATTCACTTTGTCAGACAATCTAAACAAAATCCCCGCTGCAGTTTGCAATCTGGTAGTTTTTACCAAAACCTGTGATTCGTTGGTCTTGTTATAAATAACTACTTCACCACCAGCCAAACCCTCGATAGTTTTTGAACCAGTTGGAAAATATTTTTGGGAAAAACTCACTACCGAAGAAGAAACTGTACCAACGATAGTATTTTCATCAACCGATCCACCGCCAGCATTCACGCCAACTGTCAGATTGACACTACGAGTATCTTCTTTGGCTAAAATAGTTATCGTAACTTTTTTGGAAGTTACAAAAACCACTACAGCCAACAGACCAACCGTGATGACTAAAAAAGACAAAGCAATAGTGCGATAAAAATTTACTGATGGCTCAGAAAATTTCGCACGAGTTTCCGTATGACGAACACGCATAATAAAAAAATTTTAAAATACAAATTTATTATACCACAAAATTGCGTTTTCTCCTATTCTGTTACACGGAATATCTCACTCAGCGATGTCATTTTGTCTAAAGCCTTCAACAAACCATCCTGAGCCATAGTAGTCATACCACCTTTAACTGCTAGATCTTGAATTTTATATTCGGAAACTTCCGTACTCAATATTATCTGTTCAATTTCTTTGGTCATTGTAAAAATTTCATAGATACCAACCCGTCCTTTGTAACCTAGACCACTACATTTTTCACAACCCTTACCTTTATAAAAATGTAAATTATTTAAATCAACATTTTTCTTTTCGGCTTCCGGTAAATCTGATAATATCTTTTTTGCCCGTTCCAATTTTTCAACATCCACAACCTCTTCTTCTCTACAAAACTCACAAATACGACGCACTAAACGCTGCCCAATCACCGCATTTAAGGCCGGTGCCAATAAAAACGGTTTGACTCCCATCGAAAGAAAACGTGGAATCACCCCAGAAGCACTGTTGGTATGAATAGTAGATAACATCAAATGACCAGTTAGCGCAGCCTGAATAGCAATCTCCGCACTTTCCAAATCACGGATTTCACCTACCATACAAATATCCGGATCTTGACGCAAAATACTACGCAGCCCTTTGGCAAAAGTATAATCTTTTGAGATATCTACCTGACTCTGGTTGATACCTTCCATTTTAATTTCGATTGGGTCTTCCAAAGTAATAATTTTTACACCTGGTTTATTTAAAGTACGTAAAATACCATATAGAGTAGTAGTTTTACCGGAACCAGTCGGACCAGTGGTAATAATCATACCGTTTGGTCGCTCTACTTCTTTTTTGAGACGATTGAAAGCATCACCACGCAAACCCAATTCATCAAAGGTCACTCCTTTACTGCCACTATGCAAAATACGCATTACCACACTCTCACCATGAATAGTCGGCATCGTAGAAACACGTACATCCAAACTACCTGAACCCAAAACCAAAGTCACCCGACCGTCTTGAGGTTTGTCATTGATATTTATTTTCAAAGCGGACAATAATTTAATACGCGAAATAAATCTCTTCCATTGATCCTTTGGCAAAGTCGCCACATCATGCAAAATTCCATCAATACGATAACGTACTGCGATACCATTTTCTTCTGCTTCCACATGAATATCCGAAGAATTTATTTTCAAAGCCGCTGCGATCATCAGACTCAAAATATCCGTCACCGAAACATTCACAAATTTTTCTTGCAAACTCTGCAAATTACTAATTTTTTCTCCAAATTTATTTAATTCCTCATCGGTAATATTAATATCTTTGGTAATGGCTTTTACAATTGGTAAATTCGCATATAATTTTACCGCTTGTTCAAAACTATTATCAGAAATTAAATATAATACTATTTTGGCGTGATGACGCTCGCCTAATTGATACAAAAAATCATCCAAATCTGCATTTGGCTCGATACACCCCGCTCGTATTTCCTCCGGTGTAGCATAAAAACAAATAACTCCTTTTTCCAAAACCAATTCCTCCGGAAGCATACGCAAGGATTCGGCGGCTATCGGGAAACCTTTCAAATCTATATAATCCAAACCTAGCGCTTGAGCATTTGCTCGCACCATGTCTTCTTTTTCTTTAATACCAATTTTTTTCATCTGTTGCGCAAACTTTTCGGTGGAATCAGTACCGACCGATTTACCGGTTGGCTTAGTGGCAGGATCACCACCAGCGGCAGGTTTTTTTGACAACAAACTACTAATTGAAGGAAATTCTGACGGCATAATTCAAAAATTGTCATCCTCGCGAAAGCGGGAATTTATCTAGTAAATATATTTTTTAAAAAGTGAATAACCCTACTGACCACTCCCTCATGATGCATTTTCATAAATAAATACATCCAGGAACAAGTTACAAAAGCATTAAAAATTCCAGCGGCTACCAATAACAAAGCAACATACAAAACTATCCCGGAATAAACCCCCAAACCAATCAAAAAATTCAGACTGGTAAAACCAGCCACCAACCACATAATCAAAGATGGGAAGAAAGCTAGAAACGAACTATAAACAGCTACTCCCAAAAATACAAAAGTACACAACATTAATACTATGCCCAATTCTAACGAAACCATCACATGATCTACAAACAAATCCCAACCTTTTTTTACAGCCACACCAAAATTTTTCTTTTCAAGAACCGCGTAGCCACTACTGTAAATCGATACTGATTCAATCACTAAAGCAAAAAATAAAGCGACACTGGCACAAAGTATTATCAATAAACTACCCGACAAAGTATTGCTATGATTAAGTCGCAAAGCCACCATCGAAAGCAAACCAATAATCAACATCTGCAAACCTCTACCAACTACTGTTATCGATAATAATGGCATAAAACTTTGGACACCTTTGTTCCAAGCATCGGACAAAGGCAAAATACTATCTTTTTTATACCAGTGAATGGCATAGGCAATCATCGCTCCTCTAGAACTAACGGCCACAAAAATAATCATCATCACTAAAAGTAAAATCAATCCAAGCAACCAAAGCACCAAAAGTATTACTGACACTTTGTGCCAATTCCAAGCTCTAATAAAACTTAAAAATAAAATATAATGATTTGATCGAAAACCTTCGTTGGTAATTTTGTATAACATTCCCACAAAATCACTAAGACCCATCTGACCAATCAAGGCCGACAATAATCCAAAAATCCACAATGATTTTTTGTGCGCTACCAATTGCCAAGAACGAGAAAGCGCTTGACGAAATGTTGGCTCGTGCATAGATAAAAATAACAATTGGCAATTAAATTTGCCTGACTAAATATATTATAACACATTTTTGAAAAACAAAAAACCGTTCGCCCTACTCTGTGTCCAAAAATATATTTAGAAACAAAGTAGGTTGGCGAACGGTCTTTGAAAAGAACGTTGCTTCCCCTATACTGTCAGTTCTTTTACTCCTACCGACAGTGGAAAGTGATTCGGCTACGGCTTGCAATCCTTGATAGGGATGCTGTTGCAGATGACATCATTGTCATCATTGTAACTACATTCCTCGAAGGTGCAAGTATTGCCATCATCCGGGCAGGCCTCAACCTTGTGAAAGATGAGACAAGTCTTGTCCGGTTTGCAAGTGTCGTAGCCGTCCTTGTGAATCATACCATCTTGGCATGTCTTCATGCCGAGTTTGCAGTCTAGATCCGTTTTGCACGGCCAGCAGTCCCAGCCTTTGCTGGTGTAGACACATTGGCCGACCTTGGTGTCGCAGGTGTCGTCGGTGCAGGCATTGCCGTCGTCGCAGCTGACGGTGCAGGCGATCGGAGCGCCCACCGACGTTGTATCCGCCGATTGATCCGCCGAAGCGACATCTGCCTGCTGCAGTCGAACTGCCTTGGTCTCGAACTCCACCTTGGTGGCATCTCCACCAGCGGCGTCCGCGACCGACACTTGACCAGAATCGGAGAACTCCTCGGCCATGCAGCCAAAGGTGAACAAAGACACCATGGTCAAAAAAAAGATCTTCATGACAGACTCCATAGTGACGCATACGTGCGTCACCGAAATTGCGCCGAAATTGGCACAAATAAAATGTACTATAATACAGCTTATTTGTGCCAATTTTGAGTGAAAAGAACACGTTATTTTAGCAAATAACTAGTGAGTATAGCACAAAATCACGTTTTTGTCAATCACGACCTCCCAAACCTAAAAAACACCGGCAATAATCACCTTTGAGCGGGTTATGAGGCCCACGGCCGATTCCCTGAGGCTTCGCAGCCGAGGAAAGCGAAAAGGTTATTATTGCCGGTGTTTTTTGGTTGTTTAGCTCTTATTCAGCTGTCGGTCTAGGCCCCAAAATTCTCAAAATTTCCTCCTGCTCCACCGTCTCTTTCTCCATTAATTCCTTCACCAACTCATCCATTTTCCCACGATTAGCCACTACTATCGCATTGGCTCGCTGTTCTGCCTCTTCCACCAAAGCTTTGATTTCTTTGTCGATCTCTTCCGCAGTTTTATCGCTATAATCACGTTGTTCATGAATTTCTTTACCGAGGAATATCATTTCTTCATGTTCACCAAAAGTGCGAGGCCCCAATTTGGTACTCATACCATAGCGTGTCACCATATCTTTGGCGGTCTTAGTGGCGTGTTTCAAATCTGAACTTGGCCCAGTCGACAACATATTATCTCCAAAAATTAATTTTTCAACAGTATAGCCACCAAACATCATCGCCAAATCATCTCTAAAATGTGCCAAAGTGCGATAATGAGTGTCTTCAGAAGGCATATTCAAAGTATAACCACCAGCTTGTCCACGAGAAATCACCGACACTTTTCGCACCGGATCACAATGTGCCAAGAAATGACCAACGATTGCGTGACCAGCTTCATGATAAGCAGTCATCTTTTTTTCTTTTTCACTAATAATTCTATTTTTTCTTTCCGGTCCGAGTAGTACTTTTTCAATACTTTCTAATACTTCACTTTCACCAATAATTTTTTTACCACGACGCACTGCCAATATTGCCGCTTCATTCAAAAGATTGGCTAAATCCGCACCAGAAAATCCAGGGGTGCGTTGCGCTAACTTGTTTAAAGAAACATTATCTTCCAATGGTTTTCCTTTGGCATGTACCTTTAAAATTTCTTCACGATCTTTGATGTCTGGCAAATCAATCACGACACGACGATCAAAACGACCAGGACGCAACAAAGCCGGATCCAAAACATCCGGACGATTGGTAGCTGCCATCACAATCACTCCCAGATTCGCCTCAAACCCGTCCATCTCCACTAAAATTTGATTCAAAGTTTGTTCGCGTTCATCATGACCACCGCCCATACCAGTACCACGACGACGGCCAACCGCATCTATTTCATCAATAAATATAATCGCCGGAGCGGCTTTTTTGGCTTTAGAAAATAAATCACGAACACGCGACGCTCCCACACCCACAAACATCTCTACAAATTCAGAACCACTCATATGAAAAAATTCCACCCCCGCTTCACCGGCCACCGATTTCGCCAATAATGTTTTTCCAGTACCCGGAGCACCCATCAACAACACCCCTTTAGGAATTTTCGCACCAATATCGGCAAACTTTTTTGGGTCTTTGAGAAAATCTACTATTTCTTCCAATTCTTCTTTGGCTTCTTTGGCGCCAGCCACATCGGCAAAAGTTTTTTTATCTTTTGGATCAACTCCACCTTTACGAGGATTGCTTTGTCCAAAACCCATGGCTTTATTGTTGGCACCCTGCACACCCCTAGTCATAAAATACAAAAACACCATAATAATAACCAGTGGAATAATCGCTGGCAACAGATTGGCCAACCAAAATTTCCAAGAGTTTTGATCTTTTATTTCTACTGCTACCGCACTACGAGCCAAGTCGGATACTCCATAATTTTTCATCACATCACCAAATGAATCACCGGCTTCTTTTTTTACTTCTTGTTTTTTAGCGGCCGCATCTTTGAGTTCTACGGTGAGTGTATCACCTTGTACTACTACTTTTTTTACCTGTCCGGCATTGATTTCTTGAACCAACTGACCGATGTCTACTATATCTGGTTTTTTATCTGCGCCGGCTCGAGTCATACCCAAAACACCGGCAACTACGAGTAGTACCAGAAATACTGCCAAAAAATTTTTTAAAAAGTTTTTCACAAAAAGATATATTAAAGATAATATGATGATACTACCCTATTTCACTGAATAAATCAAGCTCTAAAACAAAAACCCCGAATATCGGGGTTTGGTTGTTTTTAAATTATTTTTGAACAATTATACTGTTTTTTCTTCTACTTTGGCTTCCTCTTTCTTTTCTTCTTTCTTTTCTTCTTTCTTCACTTTCCCTTTCACACCAGCCACCTTCAAGCCAAGACGATGTTCAGCTGGTTCCAGAGATACCACTTCAAATTCCAATTCTTGTCCGAGTTTGAATTTGTCATTGATATTGGTGATTGGATCATCAGAAAGTTCAGAAATGTGAGCCAAACCATGAATTTCTTTGTCGAGGGCGATCATCAAACCAAATGGTTCTACTTTGATGATTTTACCAGTGACTTTATCATTCATTTTATATTTATCTTTTACTTTTTTCCAAGGATCATCTACCAAACGTTTGATAGACAAGTAAATTTTGGAGTGATCAAGCTGAATAATCTGCGCTTTTACCTGATCGCCCACTTTCAACACATCCTTTGGGTGATCGATTCTCTGCCAAGCGATCTCAGAAATATGGATCAAACCTTCAAGGCCATCACCAAATTTCACAAAGGCACCAAATGAAGTCAAAGCCGAAATTTCACCAGTGACGATATCGTTGATCTTGTAGGCTTCCAATACGGCCTTTTGAGAATCTTCCCAAACCGCGCGCTCAGAAACTATCAATTTTTCTTCTTTTTCATCAACGTCGATAACTTTTACTTCAAATTCTTTGCCTTGCATTTCACGCAATTTATCCAAAATGCGATTCTTGTCACCACCGGTAACACGTGGATAATTGTCTGGAGAAAGCTGAGAAACTGGCATAAAACCAGACAAGGCATCTACGCGCATCATGAGACCGCCTTTGTTGGCAGATACCACTTTCGCTTTGATAGTCAAACCATCTTTCATCCATTTTTTCATAGTATCCCAAGCGCGCTGGTAGCCGGCAATACGGAAGGAAAGTTCCATTTCGCCATTTTCATTTTCCAAATCCACTACGGTCGCCTCGGCTTCGTCGTCTACTTTGAGATCGGCGTATTCACGTGATTCTACGAATAATTCATGTCCACGAACAACACCAGTAGTCACACCTTCGACGTCTAGACGAATTTCACCACGATCGACAGAGATTACTTTTCCTTTGATAACTTCGCCTACTTTTGGCACGTTTATCGCCATTCCAGCTAATAGGGTTTTGAAGTCCTGTTTAGCGTTTTTTGTGTCTGTCATAATAAAAAAACACCTGCTTAACCCTTCCGATGAATCGGAGTGAGTGCCCTCCACTAAAGTGGGAGAGCTTAAATGTTTGATTTATGGGGATATAATAAGTCTTTTTTGGATTTTTGTCAATACTGCATCATCCACAATCTATGCAAGTTATCTACCAACCTATGCAAAAATGGCTAAAGTTAATACATATTAATATTTTAAGACAAGATGTTAACAAAATATCCAATTTGTGATAAACTAAACATAAGAAATATTCTGCTGTATAGTTTATATGAAATACGAAAAAAAGCCAATTTCAGCACTTTTACGTCTGCCACAGACTGTCTTTTCATTCAAAGAAATTACGATGATTTGGGGGGATACCAACACAAAAACCACTATTTCAGCCGTCAACTACTATGTTCGAACCGGTCAACTTTATCGTATTCGCAAGGGTTTTTATGCCAAAGATCAAAATTACGATCCTCTTGAAGTCGCTACTAAAATTTATACACCAGCATACGTTAGTTTACAAACAGTTTTGCGTCGCGAGGGGGTTATTTTCCAATATTATGAAGATACTTTTGTGATTTCCTATCTCACTCGTACGATAAATTGTGATAACAAAATGATCAAATTTAAAAAAATAAAGGATAATACACTCACTAATACTACGGGGATAATCAACATGGGAAATTATTTTATAGCCACTAAAGAAAGGGCTTTTTTGGACATTCTCTATCTTTATGGTGAATACCATTTTGACAATTTGTGTCAACTTAATTGGAAAACCTGTTTTGAATTAGTAAAAATTTATAATAATAAAAAATTGGAGATTACTTTAAACAAATATTATAAACAAAATACTAAATATTAAGCCAAAAAAACATAAGGATAATTTAATTTTTGTTTGTTTTTGACACTTGCCATCACCACCCAGCTATGCTATAATTTTATCAGTTTTATTTGACTTAATTTTTCTGATTTTAAAATAAAATATGCATATTTCCTGGCTTGGACAAACTTGCGTCCGTTTACAAACCAAAAATTTAGACGAAGATATTACCGTGATTATCGACGGCTACAAACCGACTACTGGTGAATTTCCTCGCAGTTTTAGTCCGCAAATTGCGCTATATTCTCACGGTGAAGACAACGCCACCACCCTCTCACAAGAACCATTTATCTTTTCAACTTCCGGTGAATGTGAAATCAAAGGTGTGATGTGTTATAGCTACCCATGTGAATCCGGACAAGTTTTTAAAATTAATTCTGAAAACTTAAATCTAGTGCATTTGGGTACTATTACCAAAAAATTAGACGCCGAATACATTGAAAAACTTGGTACTCCCGATATTTTATTTGTACCAGTTGGTGGTGGTGAAAATTATTTATCTCCAGCTGATGCCGCGGATATGGTTACTACTATGGGACCACGGATTGTGATTCCTATCGCCTATCAATGTGACAGCGATCCAAAAGCCGGCACATTATCTGACTTCATCAAAGTGCTCGGATTAAAACCAGACATTACTGACAAAAAAATTATTATTAAAAAGAAAGATCTTCCAAGTGAAGAAACAAAATTAATGGTGTTAGAAAAAAACTATTAATATATGCCTACCAAAAAAGGAGGTAACAAAAATATTCGCGAACAATTTATTAGCGAACAGATGACCAAAGAAAAAAAGTTATCTCTGTGGCTTTGGATCGGGGTTGGCGGACTCGGAATGTTGATCGTATTTTTTTGGGGATACTCGCTCTGGTCAAATTTTACCAGTTTCAATTGGAAAAAAACTGAAGAAAATAAAATCATAAAACAAACCACCGACGATTGGGATCAAGTTTTTCAAAGCAGTAGAGAAAATGAATTACAAAATCAACTCACCAAACTACAAATAAAAGATTTAATAACTCAGGCTATAAAACAACAATCAAAAAATCTTTTCACTACCAGTACAACTAGCACTATCGACACTACTACCTCTACCATTTTCGATACCAGCTCTAGCACTACTTCCACGATTTTTTCTACTACCACACCGATTACCACTACGACTTTAACAACTACCTCTAAAAAATAATTTGTCATTTTCTCACTCATTTAAATTATGCAAAAAAAACTTGAACTACCAAAAGGAGATATTGGAAAAATTTTACAGACCTCGATTGTTACCGAAATGAAAAATTCGTATTTGGAATATGCCATGAGTGTTATTATTTCACGCGCGCTTCCAGATGTGCGTGATGGACTTAAACCGGTACATCGTCGTATTCTTTATGCGATGTGGAATATCGGTTTGCGTCATACCGGTAAATTTCGTAAATCCGCTCACGTAGTCGGTGAGGTGATGGCCAAGTACCATCCGCACGGCGATTCTTCCATATATGAGGCGATGGTGCGTATGGCGCAAGAGTTTTCGATGCGTCATCAACTAGTAGATGGACAGGGTAATTTTGGCTCAATGGACGGTGATTCTGCCGCTGCTATGCGTTATACTGAAGCTCGTTTGCGCGCTATTGCCGAGGAAATGCTTTTTGATATTGAAAAAAATACGGTTAATTTTAATGCCACTTATGACGGTTCGCATCATGAACCAATGGTGCTACCGGCGAAGTTGCCAAACTTATTGTTAAACGGCACGATGGGCATCGCCGTTGGTATGGCCACTTCCATCCCTCCACACAACCTTGCTGAACTTTGTGATGGTATTGCCAAATTGATTGAAGAACCGGAAACTACCGTGGAAGAATTGGCCAACATCATCAAAGGCCCAGACTTCCCAACCGGTGGTATTATTTATAATAAAAAAGATATTTTGACCGCTTGCGCGACTGGTCGTGGGGGTGTGGTAATTCGCGCCAAAGCAGAAATAGAAGAAACCAAAAAAAGTGGTATGTTCCAGATCATCGTAACTGAGGTTCCATATCAGGTGAACAAAGCGGAAATGATCGAAAAAATTGCCAACCTAGTGCAAGAGAAAAAAATGGAAGGCATTCGTGACTTGCGTGATGAATCCAACAAAGATGGCGTGCGCGTCGTGATCGAATTGAAAAAAGACGCTTACCCGCAAAAAGTTTTGAACCAACTTTATAAACAAACTGATTTACAGACTACTTTTCATTACAATCTCTTGGCTTTGGTAGATGGCATCCAACCACGCGTTTTGAATTTAAAAAATATTTTAGAAGAATTCATCAAACATCGCCAAGTAATCGTTCGTCGTCGTACTGAATTTGATTTGGAAAAAGCCAAAGATCGCGCGCATATTTTGGAAGGTTTATCGATGGCACTTGATAAAATTGATTTGATTATCAAATTAATTCGGGCTAGTAACGACAAAGATGAAGCCAAAATAAATTTAATCGCCAAATTCAAATTTAGTGACCGACAAGCGACCGCTATCTTGGAAATGAAATTACAACAATTGGCTAATTTGGAAAGACAAAGAATCGAAGATGAATTAAATGAGAAAAAACGCATTATCAAAGAATTGGAAGCAATTTTGTCTTCGGCCAAAAAAATATTGGAAATTGTAAAAACTGAAACTGCTGAAATAAAAGAAAAATACGGCGAAGAACGTCGTACCAAAATCATCGCTCACGGTGTCAAAGAATTTACCACCGAAGACTTGATTCCAAACGAACCAACTGTGGTAATGATCACGACCGATGGCTATATCAAACGTCTTCCTCCTGATACCTTTCACCAACAAGTGCGTGGTGGCAAAGGCGTGATTGGAGTGACTACCAAAGAAGAAGAGAGTGTCGCTCACCTCATGGCTACTAATACTCATGACAACATTTTATTTTTTACCAATCGCGGACGTGTATTCCAACTAATGGCCTACGATATTCCTCAAGCATCTCGTACTGCCAAAGGACAAGCGTTGGTAAATTTCTTACAGCTTGCACCAAATGAAAAAATCACCGCTCTACTTGGTACAGGGGATCTCACTAATATTAAATACTTGGTAATGGTGACTACTCGCGGAAACATCAAAAAAACAGAACTGTCAGATTTTGCCAATGTCCGTCGCAATGGTTTGATAGCATTGAAATTAAAACCTGATGACAATCTGGAATGGGTCAAACCAAGTAACGGCAACAATGAAATAATGATCGCCACCAAACAAGGTCAAGCAATTCGTTTCCGTGAAAAAGATGTGCGTGAAATGGGACGCACGGCTAGCGGTGTTCGTGGCATGCGCCTCAAGGGCACTGATGAAGTGATCGGTATGGACATCGTAGACTCCAAAAATGCTTCGCTAGAATTTTTGACTGTTGGTGAAAATGGTGTCGGCAAACGCACCGCTCTAAAAGAATATAAAGTGCAGGGTCGTGGCGGAAGTGGTGTAAAAACTGCCGAAATCACTGCCAAGACTGGTAATCTCACTTTTGCCAAAGTCGTAGACATTGTTGATGCCAACGAAAAAGATTTGTTGATGATGTCGGCTCACGGACAAGTTATCCGTATGCCATTCAAATCTATCTCCTCCTCTGGTCGCGCCACTCAGGGTGTCCGCTTGATGAGATTCAAGGAACCGGGTGATAAGGTGACGAGTGTGACGATGTTGTAAAAACAAATTAAAAATCCCTCGACCAATTTAGTCGAGGGATTTTTTATTTTAAATATACAATTTTATTTCTTTCAAAAACTGATTAAAGTTATTATACAATACAACATTCATTCCTAAATTTCTAGCCGCCTCTATATTCCGTGGACCATCATCAATAAATAATATTTCATTGACCGGACAACCCACTTTGGATATAACCAACTCAAAAATTCTCTTATCCGGTTTTATCAATTTTAATTCAGAAGAAATAAATTTGAAATCAAACAAATCTATCTGTTGTTTTAAAATTCTATCTAATAAACTTTTCGGTATATTGGTAAGCAGCCCAAGCTTAATTTTACCTTTTAAATCATTTTTAATAAAATCAATTAATCTTTGATTAAGTTTTGGAGCACTATTAGCCGCAGACCAGATTTCCGCTGAGGAAATCTGAGAATAAGCGGAAATTTCTGCCACCAACTGTTCTTCTGAAAGATCGCCGGAATCTAAAATATCCAATTTTTTAATCCAACTCTCTTGTTGCGCAATTGGAATAAATTTTTTAATCACTTCCATATACGCTGGTGTAGATAGCACTCCAAAGAAATCAAATAAAATAACTTTCATAAAAAATTAAATCAATTTTTTAAATTTTCGTAATTTCAAATATAAATTATACCAAAATTTATTTATAATAAAATCAAATGTACCAGGCGCTTCCATATATTGCGCCCCAAATCCACTTTTGAATCGACTCACACCGCCATACTGATGTTCATTGTCATATTCATAATGCTCATTGTCGGAAATATTTGGCGCTACACCAAAAAAATCATAAAATTTATAACCGCTATTTTTGCCCAACGCCATCGCGTTCCATTGCAATAAATAAGGCGCCATAAACGCACGGTAATCATGATCCGACGCGCCAAATAAATAAGTAAAAGTGTCACCATAGCCCACCAGTACCATCGTGGCAATTGCTTTACCATGACTATACACCGTGAGCTGAGTGGAAAATTTCGAATCAAAAATAGCTTGGTAATGTCTAGCTTCATGCAGACGAAAACCATCGCGTGCACCGGTCTTTTTCATCAACTCCCAAAACACCGGCAAATTTTTTTCATTTTTTAATTCCAAATTTTTCTTCTGCGAAAGATTAATATTATATCTAGTTTTGGTATGCATACCAGACAAAATTTCTTCTTCACTTTTTTGTAAAGACAAAATCATTGTTGAACTGGGATTGATATCACGACTCTTTAACAAATTTTTATTTTCAATTTTTTTGGTTGGTTCAATTCTCCAAAACAAAACTTTTTTAGTTTTAAAATAATCACTAAAGATTTCCAAAACTTCTATACTCAAATCACCAACCGGCCCCTTTGGACAAAAAGCATAACGCCAACCAAAAATTAATGGTAGATACGCCACCTGAGCGACAACTACCACCACCCCATTTTTTTCTACCACCAATCTCTCAACATTTTTCCTTTCAGCAATCAAAATTTCGCCCCATTGCCATGATTGAGCAAAAGGAATACTAAACCGTGAAATAATTTTACTCCATTCATTTAAATTTTGGACTGCTCTGACTTCCATAAATGTGAACTATTTTAAAATCTCAACAAATGGCAAACTTTCAATCATGCCCGCAATCGCATCGTCATCAATTTTTCTGGAATAATATATTTGGCTCATTTCTATTTCTTTTTGTGTACCAACAATCATCCAATTATTTTTTATATTATCTTTAGAAATAGTTTTTCTAATCTCTTTTTGTTTTACATATTCAATAATTTCATCCAAATTCAATTGGTACTTTTCTAAAATAAGAAACAAATCATAAAAATCACGATACCTAGCGCGATCACTAGTGGCACGAATTTTTTCGGCGCAAATTTCTTTGATATCCATAATTTTTACTTCAAAATCAATACCCCAAACATTGTTATACTTCATCATTTTGGGAGGAAGCAAAACATTTTGTAAAAAATCTACTTCCACTTTCAGTGAATTTGGTTGAATCAAAGGACCAACATATTGCAACTTCTCAATTTTCACCGTAGCACCGGACAAATAATCCTTTTTAATACTTAAATAATCTACGCCAGCAAATATGTTTCGCATATCCTCCAAAGATATCGGCTGTCGGTCGGCAGAAAAATCCAAGTCTTCAGAAAATCTATATTGTTCAAGATACGAATGATGTAAAGCCGTTCCACCTTTGAATATAACAACATCTTTGAGAGCCGAATTGGCAATAATTTGCAAAACAAGAGTAAGAAAATAATCCTTTTCGGCGATATGCAAAGGATACTTCACAGTTTTACGATTAATAATCTCCAATTGTTGGCGAGTAATCATATTTTACCGGAATCTAAATATTGATCAAAATAATCATCATAATAAATCCGCCATTTAGCATTAAATTTTTTGTCACCGGCTAACATCCAGTGAGTGCCTCGATTATTTTTTACCAAATTATACAACTTAGCAGAATCAATATTTAACAAATCAAAAATTAACCCAAATATTTTTATAGTCGTGCTCGAAAATTTTGTTAAACATTCACTAAAACGATCAAAATCCAAATCCTGCTTATGATTGATAATTTTTTCAATCACCACATCAATCGCTAATTTACTCTTACGAAAATTTATAATATCAACCAGAGCTTTTTCAGCGGTAGCAATCTGCGTCGTTTTATTTTCTATTATTACCTCTTCAAAACCAAAAAATAATTTCTCTTTAGTTTTTACAAAACCGTATTCCATATTATTTAACTTCACGGTCTTATACATTTTTTTACCAACAGAGATAGTTTTATTCATTAATTGATCAAACATGTTATGATATTGAAGGGCTGACTCAAAAGAAACATACGAATCTTTGACCAAAAGACTAGCTACAACATAAGGCGACAATGACAAAAAACCACGACCGCTTAATTCAGAAATCGCATAAATACCCCGTTTAACACGAATTAGCCAACCGTCTTTTACGAGCTTAGTAATTAAATTTTTTGCCTGTTTATAATCCCAATTGCCTTTAGCCGCCTCAATAATCTGGTTGGAAGTAACAATAGCACCGTATTTAACAATAAGTGCTTCTAATAATTCGCTTTGTTTAGCGGAAAGAATAGTTTGGTTCATATATAGTAAGTCATAGACTTTAATGACTTGGTGTGTATATTTTACACCCAAATCACAATTTTATCAACAAGGAGCTGTGGATAACCTGAAAACACATACTTATACTATCTACATCGCCCTCCTCTTTACAAATCAACCTCTTTAGTATACAATAAACACGTAATTTGGAATCTCCAAGTTTACTTTTTTTACTTAGTAATTTTACCAATATGGGCTTACCCGGTCATCGCCGAACCAGTGGCGACAAACGTCGTCGCGCCGCACAACACGGACTAGATGCAATCAACCCTGCAATTTGTCCAAAATGCAACAAAACCACCCTCCCACACCGCGCTTGCGCATTTTGTGGAACATATCGTGGTCGTCAAGTTGTAGATGTAGCCAAACGTGCTACTCGCGCCGTTCGTAAAACTAAAAAGAAATAATGCTTTTGGCCAGTAGTCTCTGACTATTGGCCTTAGTTTTTCTCTATGTCCAATCGCCATCTGGCTCGTTCAATCGCTATGCAAACCATTTTTGAATGGGATTTTCGGGGACAGCCTAGCGCTGGTCTACCAGCTATTTTGGATCAAAATATCAAAGAATTTGGTGTTGGATTGGGTGATGAAAAAAATTTTTCCAATAATATTATCAACGGCATCATGGACAACCTGGCAGAAATTGACGAAACTATCGTAAAATACGCCCCAAATTGGCCATTAGAAAAAATCACCGTAATGGATCGAAATATTTTACGCATTGGTATTTGGGAAATGAAATTCAACTCTGAAGTACCACCAAAAGTAGCTATCAACGAAGCGATCGAGCTCGGAAAAAGCTACGGTGGTGTTGCTTCTGGCAAATTCGTCAATGGCGTACTGGGATCACTATATAAGGATATGTATCCAAACGGTGAACCTGAAACAGAAAAAAATAATAAAAAAATATGAAAGCAACAGATTTATTAGAGGTTCAAGAAAAAAACTTCCCATTATTGGAAGAAAAGGTTGGAGTGAAATTCAAAAATATTGATTTTTTAGTCCAAGCTTTTGTTCACCGCTCATATCTCAACGAACACCACGAATTTCCCCTAGGACAAAATGAACGCCTAGAGTTTTTGGGTGATGCAGTAGTAGAACTAGTCGTCACCGAATACCTTTTCAATGAATATGGCAATCCTGAAGGCGAACTTACCAATTGGCGTGCCGCTTTGGTCAATGCCAAAATGCTTGCTAGTGTGGCTTATGAGATTGGCGTAGAACCGTTCTTATTTCTTAGTCATGGTGAAGCCAAAGATGCCGGCACAAAGGCTCGTGACTATATCATGGCCAACGTTTTTGAATCACTAATCGGCGCAATTTATCTCGATCAAGGATATGACGCTTGTAAAAAATTTATTCTACGCTGGGTGATTTCAAAATTACCTTATATACTAGAAAATGGTCTATACATGGATGCAAAAAGTCGTTTCCAAGAATCTTCTCAAGAACTTCTCGGAATTACTCCGACTTATCGCGTACTAGAAGAAACCGGACCTGACCATGCTAAAATATTCAAAGTTGGAATATTTTTGGAAAAAGAATTAATCGCTAGTGGTGAAGGTAGTAGTAAACAAGAAGCTCAAACCGAAGCCGCTGAAGCTGCTCTAAAAATAAAAAGTTGGAAAGGACCAAAAATAGAAATAATCGAAAGAAAACCAGGTGATCCAATCCAATAAACGATCACTCTCACGGGCCGGTAGCTCAGCTGGTAGAGCAGATCCCTCTTAAGGATAAG
>OBEQ011121186.1_pt1 | contig 43999 bp, 43 predicted proteins | sample 1670901 | NCBI WGS metagenome assembly OBEQ01 (sample SAMEA104232315, study PRJEB22302) | groundwater metagenome | biome: forest; feature: aquifer; material: groundwater | place: USA | collected 2011-08-07 | depth 5.4 m
AAGGGGGGGGGGGGTGGGGGCGCGCACGCGGGGGGGCCACAAACCCCCCCCCCCCCGGGGGGGGGGGGGGGGGGGGGGGGGGGGGGGGGCCGAGCCGCTCAGGCGGAGAACCACCCTCACCCTCCCGCTTCGCGGGCCCCTCCCTCTCCCGCCAGCGGGAGAGGGGTATAATATCGGCGCTCCATTCATCTCAGGCCCTCACCGCCCCATAGCGGGTCAACAGAATTCCCTTGGCCCGCACCGCCTCCCGCACCATCGGACTGACCAGCGCCGCCAGTTCGTCGGCGTGGCGGTAGGTCGGCATGGTGGCGGCAAGGCCCGGTGTGGTGGCGGTCGCCGGGTGGCCGTAAAGCTCGCTCAGGCCGTCCGGCAGATCGGCCAGCACCGCCAGCACCCGCTCTTCGGTCATCGCCCCCGATCCGCGGATGCCGTAGACCCGATCCGGGGTGAGCAGACCGGCACGGCGGGCGCGGCGGCGGAGCAGGGCGGTCCATGGGGTCAGCAGCACATCGCCGATACCGCCACCCGGCTCGACCGGCCAGCGCAGGGCGCGCAGGCCGAACTCGGCGCCGATCTCGAGGATCATGCGACCGACGGTCGGATGGATGTGCATGTGCTTGTGGGCGTCCACATGGTCGAGCACCAGACCGGTCGCGGCGAAGGCGCGGAACTGGGCGCGGATTTCTGCCGCCAACTGGCGCCGCACCTTGGGCCGGAAAAAATAGGAAAAGCCGGCCAGCGCCTGCCGGTCGGAAAAGCGGCCGTCGGGAGTAACCAGATCGGGCACCTCCACGGCCGGCAATGCCGCGGTCGCATCCACCAGGGCGAGATGCAGGCCGACCGCCAGCGTCGGCAAGCGGCGAGCCCGCGCGACCGCATCAGCGGCAGCCGGCGCCGCCACCATCAGGCTGGTGGCGGTAAGGATGCCGCTGCGATGCGCCACCTCCACCGCCTCGTTGACCGCCGCGTCCAGGCCGAAATCGTCGGCGGTGACGATGAGGTGTTTCATGGTCGTTCGATACCGGCCTGTAAGCCCAAGGAAATAGTGTCAGTCACAAAGAATCGTCATTCCCGCGAAAGCGGGAATCCATGCGGCCTCACGGCCAGAATAGATGGCGCCCATCATGGTGTGGCACAAAAGCAAAGGACTCCTTCTGCACCACCGCGCCAAACGTCACCATCGCATGGATTCCCGCTTTCGCGGGAATGACGATCTTTATTGTGATAAAATCTCCCTCAGCACTTCGCCCCTTTGCGATCGCGCAGGAAGTGGAAGAACTCGACACCTTCGCGCAGGCGCCGTTTCATCATTTCCGGGCTGCGCAGCATCTCCAGGACGATCGAACCGATCTTGCTGGGACGGAAGTAAAAGCGCCGATAGAACTTGTCGACCGCCTGGAACATCTCGGTATGGCTGAGATGGGGATAGTGCAGCGGAGCAATCTGCACGCCGTGTTCGTCGATCAGTTCGGCATGCTCGGTGTCGAGCCAACCGTTCTCAACCGCCTGGGCGTAGAGTTCCGTGCCGGGATAGGGCGCGGCCAGCGACACCTGCATGGTATGCGGGTTGATGTCGATGGCGTAGCGGATGGTTTCCTCGATCGTTTCGAGAGTCTCGCCGGGCAGGCCGAGCACGAAGGTGCCGTGGATGGCGATGCCCAATTCACGGCAATCCTGAGTGAAGCGCTTGGCGATATCCAGCCGCAGACCCTTGCGGATGTTGTTGAGGATGGTCTGATTGCCCGACTCATAGCCGACCAGCAGCAGCCGCAAGCCGTTGTCGCGCAGCACCTTCAGGGTTTCGCGCGGCACATTGGCCTTGGCGTTGCACGACCAGATCACCCCCATCTTGCCCAGGCCGCGGGCGATGGCCTCGGCGCGCGGCAGGTCGTCGGTGAAAGTGTCGTCGTCGAAGAAGTATTCCTTGACCTGCGGGAAGGCCTTTTTACAGAAGGCGATCTCGGCCAGCACATGCTCGACGCTGCGGGTGCGATAGCGATGGCCGCCCACCGTCTGCGGCCACAGGCAGAAGGTGCAGCGCGAGCGGCAGCCGCGGCCGGTGTAGATCGACAGATAGGGATGCTTGAGATAGCCGATGAAATAATCTTCGATGCGCAGGTCGCGCTGGTAGACCTCGGACACGAACGGCAGTTCGTCCATGTTCTCCAGGGTGGCGCGCTCGGGACGATGGATGATCGAGCCGTCGGCCTCGCGATAGCTCAAGCCGTCGATCTCGGCGAAGGGCCGACCCTCGGCGACTTCCTTCAGGGTGAAGTCGAACTCGTTGCGGGCGACGAAGTCGATAGAGTCGCTGGCAACCAGACTGGCCTCGGGGTCGACCGCCACCTTGGCGCCGACCAGACCGATCAGCAGCTTCGGATTGACCTCTTTCAGCGCCTTCGCCACCCGGCAATCCGAGTCGAACGACGGAGTCGAGGTGTGCATCACCACCAGCTCGTAGTCCCGGGCCAACGGCAGGATCTGTTCCAGGGTGGTGCCGGCCGGCGGTGCGTCGATCAGCCGGCTTCCGGGGACCAGGGCGGCCGGCTGGGCCAGCCATGTGGGATACCAGAACGAACGGATCTCCCGCTTGGCCTGATAACGCGATCCGGCACCGCCGTCGAAACCGTCGAAGGACGGCGGCTGCAGGAACAGGGTCTTCATCATTACCGTCAACTCTCCACAGGACTCAGGCGCCCGTCAGCCTGAATGCGGTACAGGCTGTTGCGCCACGAAATGGTGGTGCCGCAGAAACTGGCGACGACCAGACCGAACGACAGCAGGTCGCGGCACAGCATCAGCCAGACAGGCGTCGGCGGTTCGCCGAGCTGGGCGTCGATCATACGGCCCGAGATGACCCTGGCAAGCACGGCGAGGCCCAGGGTCGTCAAGCCCAGTTCGGTCCATCCAGCCGCCATCGCCGGCACCAGGGCCAGCACCGCCATGGCCACCGGATAGGTGATGGCCGAGGCCGCGTGTCCCGCCGACTCGATGGAGCGGATGGTGCGCATCCAGCGCAGTTCATGGGCCAGCAGCGGCGCCACCGCCGATTCGGTGACGGTGGTGCGGACCCGGCAGGACGACAGGGCGATTTTCAGGCCGGCGGCGCGTACCGCGGCGCCCATGGCGTAGTCGTCGGCCAGATGGTCCTTGAAGCGCTCCAGGCCGCCGACCGACTCCAGCGTCTGCCGCGAAGTGGCGATGGTGGCGCCGAAACAGCCGTCGTCGCGCCCGAGCAGGCGGCCGACCAGGACCGACGGCAGGAAGCCTTGATTGATGAACAGCGCGCCCAGCCGCGCCCAGCCGCCCGAAACGGGCCGGCCGGCATACAGGCAGGTGACCAGTCCGATGCCGGGCCGCGTCAGCGCCGCCGCCATGGCGTCGAGATAGCCGGCCGGCGCATGGATGTCGCTGTCGGCGAAAACCAGCAGGTCATGCCGGGCATGAGCCAGCATGTTCAGCAGGTTGGCCACTTTCAGATTGGTGCCGCTCTGGCGGGCGTCGATCACCAGATGGCTCTCGACCGCCGGAAACTCGGCCATCAGCCGGCGCACCACCGCCACCGCCGGATCGTCACCGCTGCGCACCCCGAACACCACCTGGAACTCGGGATACTCCTGGCACATCAGGGTGCGCAGGTTTTCGTACAGCTCCGGCTCGTCGCCGCACAACGGCTTGAGCACGCTCAGCGGCGGGCGCACCGTCGGCCGGTCCGGCGCCGCGCGCTCGAATCGGATCAGCGCCATCGCCGCGACCAGCAGATAAGCCACTCCGGCGATGGACAGCAACGCCGCCACCCCCGCGATGATCGTCAACCCTACCTGCGCCACGCGTCTCCCCGCCTCTCTGCCGCATTCGTTCCCGTTCAACTTACATCGAAATGGGGCTTATGCCACACTGCTTACTCTGGCCTGACCTTTGGCATGACCTCCCCTTGCCGGATCACGGGCCGGCACTCATCTCGGTGACGGCATGTGCGGACGCTATTCCAACCTGACTCCGCCCGAGGCGATGCGGCGGATTTATGAGACGGTGATGGGGCTTCCCAACGTCCCGCCCGGCTATAATTGCGCGCCGACCCAGTCGCTGCCGGTGGTGCGCCTCGGCCCCCAGGGGCGCGAACTGGTGCTGATGCGCTGGGGGCTGGTGCCGGCCTGGAGCGCCGGGCCGGAGCAGATGAAAATCTCCACCATCAACGCCCGCGCCGAGACGGTCGCCGACAAGCCCACCTTCCGCGCCGCCTTCCGCAGCCGCCGCTGCCTGGTGCCGGCCGACGGGTTCTATGAATGGAAGACCGAGGGCAAGCGCAAACGGCCCTACCGCTTCACCTTGACGGATGGCCGCCCCTTCGCCTTCGCCGGTCTGTGGGAGCGCTGGCTCGGCAAGACTGGCGAGACCCTCGACTCGTTCACCATCATCGTCACCAATGCCAATCCGCTGGTTAAACCGATTCACGACCGCATGCCGGTAATCCTGCCGCCCGAGTCGTGGGGCCCTTGGCTCGATCCGGCCAATCCGGTGCCGGGCGATATGCTGACGCCCTACCTCGCCGAAGACATGACCGCAACCGCGGTCTCGCCGCGGGTCAACTCTGTGCGGAACAACGATCCAGGGTGCCTGGAGCCGGAGCAACCAAGGTTGTTCGAAGACTGAGCCTGAAGGCTCATCCGCAAATAACCGATGCAAGTGGTCGAGCGGGGATATCGAAATGCGCTCCGGCGAGCGCTCTATGGGTGGTGAGATCGCAGGGGAACGCAGATGAACACGGATACCCACGGATGAACGCAGATAAGATAATTATTGCCGGCCTGATCATTTCGTCATTCTGACTGAATTTGTTCCGGAATTTCACACCTTGATGACCTTGAAAAAATACTTTGGCTTCCGGCGATCATTACTCAAGCGACGACCTGAGGTTCTGATGGATGCATCCGTGTTCATCCGTGGATATCTGCGTTCATCTGCGTTACCTGCGATGCTGCCATCTCGACACCGCAGAGCATCAGAGTCGATGTTGCGGTCACCGCCGTCGCCATGAACGAAAAAAGCCCGCCGCGAGTGCGGCGGGCTTTCCCCGAGACCAATTAAGGTCAAACTTACATGACGATTTCGACGCGGCGATTCTGCGGCTCGCGGACGCCATCGGCGGTCGGCACCAGCGGAAGGCTCTCGCCCTTGGCGATGGTGCTCATGGAGTTGGCGCCGACACCCAGGTTCACCAGGAACTTCTTCACGTTCTCGCCGCGACGCTGCGACAGGCGAACGTTGTAGGAGTCGGTGCCCGAACGGTCGGCATGGCCGGTCAGGGTGATGCGGGTCAGGCCGCCCTTCTTGATGTACTCAGAGGCTTGGCGCAGGATCGACTGGGCTTCCGGCGTCAGATCGGCCTTGTCCCAATCGAAGAAGACGATGAAGTTGCGCGGAGCCGGAGCAACGACGGGCGCCGGGGCGACCGGGGCCGGCGCCGGAGCGGCGTTGCCGAAGTGGTAGGTGAAGCCCACCATGAAGTTGTGCGAATCGAGGTCGGTGCTGAGATCGACGCCCGAAGCGCTGGCAAAGGTGGCTTCGGTGGTGGCGAAATAGCGGTAGTCGGCCTTGATCGAGATTTCCGGGCTCAGACGATAGGACAGACCGGCGATCGCCTGATAGGCGAACACCAGATCCTGGTCATCGACATTGCCGAAGATGCCGGCGCCGCCGTCCATCCACACGGCCGCGCCACCAGCGCCGACGCCCACATACGGGGTCAGAGCGGTGCCGGTCGGGATGTCGAGATAACCATTGGCCATGAAGCTGAAGATGCCGACGTCGCCGTCGAGACGGCTGCCGTTGTTGCGATCCAGGTCGTTGCCACGATAGCCGAGTTCGCCTTCGATGCGCAGCCACGGGGTGATCGGCGCGCCGACCTGACCGACGATACCCCAACCGATGCCGCCTTCGCTCTTGCCCAGGCCGGCGCCGTTGTAGTTGGTGGTGCCCAGCCGGCCATCGCCGGTCACGGTCGTGTCGTTCAACAGGTTGACGCCGAGCTCGGCGCCCAGGTACCAGCTGTAATCCTGCGCCTGAGCGCTGGTCGCGGCCAGACCGGTCAGCAGGCCGGCGGCCAGAATGCCCTTCATGGTCTTCATCGTTTCAAACCTTCCGGTCAAATTCGCCAAACAAAACTCAAGTCGACATCTACCCGAATGATATCCGCCTCACAAGCGCGCCCACTGCTGAACGCGACTGATTTCCCACAGATGTTGCACTTCTGCCACGTACGGTGTGGCGCTTGAGCCTCGCCGCAGGGGCGACTAAGGTGGATCAGAGGGCCCATCCCCCGTTCCGCAGAGGAGCCCATGTCGCTACGCACCCGGTTAGCCGCCATCGTCCTGACCGTTCTGGCCGGCCTGGCCGTGCTCTATGCGGCGATTTTCGTCCAGGTGGTTCAGCCCGGCTTCGAACGCCTGGAACGGGCCGAGGCGGAGCGCGATCTGCGGCGCATCCACGAGGCGGTGCTGCGCGAGGTCGAAGACGTCGACCTGCTGGCGGGCGACTGGGCTGACTGGGACGACACCTACACCTTCGTGCTGGACCACAACGCCGCCTATCGCACCTCCAATCTGGTCCCGAGCCTGTTCAGCCAGATTCATATCCATCTGCTGGTCATGCTCGACCGTCAGGGCGGGGTGGTCTGGAGCGGCATGGTTGATCCGTCCGACGGCAGTCCGCTCAGCCTGCCGCTGTTCAGCGGTGACGGATTACCCCCTGACCATCCGCTGCATCGCGTCGGCGGCCATGCCGACCCGCTGTCCGGTCTGCTGAGCACTCCGCGGGGAGCAATGCTGCTGTCGGTCCGGCCGATTCGCTACTCGGACCAGAGCGGACCGAGCGCCGGTACCCTGCTGATGGGCCGGTTCCTCGGCGACGCGGTGATGGCGGATCTGTCGCGGTTGACCCAACTGGAGGTAACCGCGGTCTCCCCGGAGGCCCTGCAAGCGGAAAACCTCGCCCTGGCCGGCCGACTCGACAGCGAGCGGCCGACCGCCCTGGAACCTCTGCCAAATGGCGGCCTGCGCGGCCATGTGCTGCTGTCCGATCTGTTCGGCCGGCCGCTCCTGGTGCTGCGTGCCGATCTGCCGCACGACCTGTCGGACAACGCCCGCCAGACCCTGCAAGGATCGCTGGGTGCGGCCGGGCTGGGCGCGGTGCTGCTGCTGGCTGTTCTGCTGGGGCTGACCCGGACCCTGGTGGTGCAGCCGCTCGGCCAGTTGGCACGCCATGTGGCGGCGCTGCACGATACCGGTGACCTGTCGGCCCGCCTCGGCCCGCAGCCGAGCAGCGAAATGACTCTGCTGGCGACGTCGGTCGACCGTCTGGCCGAACAGTTGGAGCATGCCGCCGCCGACCGCGACCGCGCCCAGCAGCAACTGCTGGACGGCATCCACGGCATCGTCGACGGTTTCGCACTCTGGGATGCCGACGACCGTCTGGTGCTGTGCAACGAGCAGTATATCGCCTGCCTGCCGCGGGTTGCCGACCTGATCGTGCCCGGCGTCCCCTTCCACGAGGTCGCCGCCGCGGGGCTCGAGCGTGGTCAGATGCATCCTGGCGAAGCCAGTTGTGCCGATTGGGTGGCGGCGCGACTCGAGCAGCATCGCGCCCCCGAGGGCCCGCTGGAATACCCGCTCGAGGACGGCCGCTGGCTGGAGATTCGCGAACATCGCACCGAAGATGGCGGCATCGTCGGCATCTACACCGACATCTCGCGGCGCAAGCTGGCCGAGGAGCGGCTGCGCGGCATGGTGCAGGAGCTGGAACGGTCGAACACCGATCTGGAACAGTTCGCCTATGTCGCCTCACATGATCTTCAGGAGCCGCTGCGCCAGATCGGCAGCTATGCCCAACTGCTGGACCGCCGATTCTCTGATCGGCTGGACGACGACGGCCGCGAATTCATCCGCTTCATGGTCGACGGCGCCAAGCGCATGCAGGACCAGATTACCGACCTGCTGGCCTATGCCCGGATCAACCGCCAGGAGCGGCCTCACGGCGAGGTCGACAGCGGCGAAGCCGCCCGCACCGCCATCGCCCAGTTGCGCACCGCCATTGCCACCGCCGGCGCCCAGGTTCAGATCGGCACGCTGCCCGCGGTCATGGGCGATCGCATCCTGCTCATCCAACTGTTTCAGAATCTGGTGGGCAACGCGGTGAAATACGCCCGGACCAATGTCAGCCCGCAAATCTCCATCACCGCGGAACCTCTCAGCGACGGCTGGCGCTTCGACGTGGCCGACAACGGTATCGGCCTGAACCCCGACGACTCCGATCGCATCTTCCGCATCTTCCAGCGTCTGCACAGCCGCGACGCCTATGAGGGCACCGGTATCGGTCTGGCCATCTGCAAGCGCATCGTCGAGCGCCACCACGGTACCCTCTGGGTCGACAGCGAGCCGGGTGTCGGCAGCACGTTCCATTTCACTCTGCCGGCGGCGGACACCACGGCAGAGTTTGCGGTCAGCGCCGAGACCACAGGCTGATGGCCCTGTTCGACAAGGCCGCCATCCTGCGCGCGGTCGGCCTCCTTCATCTGGATTACGGCCTGCGCTATCAGCGCCAGGGGGCCGCCACCGTCACTCATGTGTCCGGCGACGGCCGGCTCATCCTCGGCACCGTTGAGGGCAGCCGCAACAAGCCCTATCAGGTGCGGGCCAACGTCCTGCGACACAATGGCCGCAACGAGGTCGCCGGCCTTTGCACCTGCCCGATGGGCAGCGACTGCAAGCATGTGGCGGCGCTGATGCTGCAAGTGCTGGAGAACGAGACCCAGCCGTGGCGTTCGGTGATCGCCGTCCCGCCGCCGCTGTCCTATCCGGTCTCGGAATGGCTGAACGGCCTGACCACCGCCGCGCAGACCGGCAGCGAGGACTATCCGCCCGGGGTCCAGCAACGGCTCTGGTATATCCTGAGGAACGGTGCTCAGGTGGCGCCGATGTCGGTGCGGCTGCGCAAGGACGGCACCCCCGGCGAGGCTCGCCCCTACAATCCGAGCAACGCCTCGAACGCCGCGCCGGCCAAGTTCCTGCGGCCCTCCGATCGCCATATCCTGCGCATGCTGCATCTGATGATGGCGGGCCGCGGACTGCTGGCCGACGCTTACCCGCTGGTCGGCGAGGCCGCCGCCGATCTGCTGCGCCGCATGCTGGATACCGGCCGCTGCCGCTGGAACGATCTGCACGGCCCGGTTCTGGCGCCCGGGCCCGACCGGCCGGGGCAGTTCCGCTGGCAACTCGGCGAAGACGGTCAGTTGCGCCCCGAACTTGAGGCCGAGGCCGCCACCGCCCTGCTGGCGCTGGCACCGCCCCATTACGTGGATGCCGCCGCCGGCCTGTGCGGCGCCGTCACCACCGGCCTGGCACCCCGGCTGGCCGAGCATCTGCTGAAGGCGCCGGCGATTCCCGCCCATGAAGTGGCGGCCGTGCGCACCCGCCTGACCGAACTGCTGCCCGGCCATGACGAGCTGCGCCCGCCGGACCTGAAGCCGCCGCGCAAGGTTAGCGTCCCGCCACGGCCGCATCTGCGGCTGCATATGCGGGAGGTGGCACGGGTCCAGCCCGATCAATGGCGCCGCGTGGCGGAAACCGTGGTCCAGTTGCCGCTGGCCCGGCTGAGCTTCCGTTACGGCGACATCATCGTGAGCGATGTCGACCAGCGCCCGCCGGTGGTCACTCTCAGCCGCGAGGGGGAACTGATCGAGCTGCATCGCAACGTGGCGATGGAAAACCATCAAGCCGACCGGCTGATCGCCCTGGGCTTCGCCCGGCTGCGCCATCACCACGGTTTCGTGGCGCCCGAAGGGTGCGCCGACGACCGGCTCCTGCGGGGTGGCACGTCCATTGAACCCTGGTTCGGCTTCTGTGTCGACGAGATGCCGCGACTGCGCGCCGAGGGCTGGACCGTCGAAATCGCCGACGATTTCCCGCTGCGGGTCACCATCGCCGAAGGACCGATCGACGCCAGGCTGGCCGCGCCGCCCGGCGAGGACTGGTTCGACCTGCAACTCGGCACCATGGTCGATGGTCAGCGGGTCGACATCCTGCCGGCCCTGCTCAAGGTGCTGCGCCAACGCCCCTCCGCCGAGGCGCTGGCCGGTACGACTCTGGCGCTGCGGCTGGAGGATGGCCGATTGCTGGCGGTGCCCGGCGATCGCCTCGTGCCGATCGCCGCCGCTCTGCTCGACCTGTTCGGCGAGGAACCGCCGGACGGCCCTGTCCGCCTCGACAGACACCACGCCGCCGACGCCGCCCTGCTGGAAGCGGCCACCGCCGGCATGGTGTGGCAAGGTGGCGAGGCCCTGCGCGAGATGGGACGCATCCTGCGCGACCATGCCGGAGTCCCCGCGGTCGCCGTGCCGGAAACCTTCCGCGGCACCCTGCGCGGCTATCAGCAGGACGGGCTCAACTGGATGCAGTTCCTGCGCTCGGTCGGATTGGGCGGCATCCTGGCCGACGACATGGGGCTGGGCAAGACGGTGCAGGTGCTCGCCCATCTGTCGGTGGAGAAAACCGCCGGCCGGCTCGATCGGCCCTGTCTGGTGGTGGCGCCGACCAGTCTGATGCCCAACTGGCGCCGCGAGGCCGCCGCCTTCGCCCCCGATCTGCGGGTACTGGTGCTGCACGGCGCCGAGCGCAAAGAGGCGTTCGACGCGCTGGGCAACTTTGATCTGGTGCTGACCACCTATGCCCTGGTCGGTCGCGACATCGACGTATTGGCCGAACAGAATTGGCACAGCGTCATCGCCGACGAGGCGCAGTTCGTCAAAAACCCCGACACCAATGCCGCCAAGGCGTTGCGCCGGCTGGAGTCGGATCATCGGCTGTGCCTGACCGGAACCCCGGTCGAGAACCATCTGGGCGAACTCTGGGCGCTGTTCGACTTCGCCTCGCCCGGGCTGCTGGGAGACCGCGCCGGCTTCGGCCGCAACTGGCGCATGCCCATCGAGAAAAAGGGCGACGACGAGACCCGGCTCCGTCTGGTCCGCCGCATCCGGCCGTTCCTGCTGCGTCGCACCAAGGATCAGGTGGCCGCGGAACTGCCGGCCAAGACCGAAATCATCGAGACCATCGAGATGGAGGCCGGCCAGCGCAGCCTGTATGAAAGCATCCGCCTGGCCATGCATCACAAGGTGCGTGCCGCCATCGCCGCCAAGGGTCTGGCCCGCAGCCGCATTGATTTTCTCGACGCACTGCTGAAGCTGCGGCAGGCCTGCTGCGATCCGCGGCTGGTGAAAAGCGCCGCTGCCAAGCGCGGCAAGGCTGGTTCGGCCAAGCTGGAGCGGCTGATGGAAATGCTGCCGGAACTGGTCGAGGAAGGCCGGCGCATCCTGCTGTTCTCGCAGTTCACCAGCATGCTCGACCTGATCGAGGAGGAGCTGGAAAAGATCGGCATGGCCCATGTCCGCCTGACCGGCCATACCCGCGACCGCGACACCCCGGTGCAGCGTTTCCAGGCCGGCGAGGTGCCGCTGTTCCTGATCAGCCTGAAAGCTGGCGGCACCGGGCTGAACCTGACCGCCGCCGACACGGTGATCCACTATGACCCATGGTGGAATCCGGCCGTCGAAGCCCAGGCCACCGACCGCGCCCACCGCATCGGCCAGGACAAGGCGGTGTTCGTCCACAAGCTGATTACCGAGGGCACCGTTGAAGAGAAAATTCTGAGCCTGCAAGCCCGCAAGGCCGCTCTGGCCGCCGCCGTCTTCGACCCCAAGGCCGCCGGCCCGCTCACCCTGTCGGACGACGACGTGGAATTCCTGCTGGGCGAAGGCTGATCGGGCCTTGGAAACGGTGAAGCGAGGGGATAGCGTGAGGGCGGGGGCTCGCGGGAGGGAACACATGCCGGCCATAGCCATTACCATTGCCCAGCAAAAAGGGGGCGCGGGCAAGACCACGCTGGCGGCTCAGCTCGCCGTCGCCTGGTGGAAGAGCGGCCGGCGCGTCGCCATGATTGATGTCGATCCTCAGGGCAGCCTGTCCGCATGGTACGACGAGCGCCTGCGCCGCGGCCATCCGTCGAACGGCCTGTATCTGGTGCAGGTCTCCGGCTGGCGCCTGCCGACCGAGGTCGACCGGCTCAAGCGCGACTACGATCTGGTGGTGGTCGACAGCCCGCCCCACGCCGAAACCGACGCCCGCGTCGCGGTCCGCGCCGCCCGTCTGGTGGTGGTCCCGCTGCAACCCAGTCCGATGGACCTGTGGGCGATGCGGCCGACCTTGGAACTGGCCGGCAAGGAGGGCTCGCAGGCCCTGGTGGTGCTCAACCGCGTCGCCCGCGGCAAGATGGTCGAAACCGTCAAGCAGCAGATCGCCGAACAGGGCCTGCCGCTGGCCACCGCCATGCTTGGCAACCGCGTGGCCTTCGCCGCCAGCATGATGGAAGGCCGCGGCGTCGTCGAAACCAGCCCGACCAACCCGGCGACGCTGGAATTGCAGACCCTGGCCGACGAGATTTCCGGAATGGTGGGATTTCCCTGAAGAAATTCCCGGAAACCCATCATGGTTTCCAAGGTGCTGCCGTTTTATGTTGCAGACGCGTATTACAGAGAAGATCGTCATCCTCGCGAAAGCGCCAGGGCGTGTCGTCAGTTGAGCCAGATAACAGCCCCCTACAGCACGATCCCCGCCACCGCCGCGGTCAGCAGCGTTGTCAGCGTCCCCGAGACGATCGACTTCATCCCCAGGCCGACGATTTCGCCGCGCCGCTCCGGGGCCATGGCCGACAGGCCGGCGATCATGATGCCCAGGCTGCCGAAATTGGCGAAGCCGCACAGGGCATAGGTCATGATCAGGCGCGAGCGCTCCGACAGGGCATCGGGCGGCAGTTTCGACATCTCCAGATAGGCCAGCAGCTCGTTCAGTACGGTCTTGACGCCCATCAACTGGCCGGCGGTCGCCGCTTCGCTCCACGGGATGCCGGTCAGCCAGACGATGGGGGTCATCGCCCAGGACAGCATGCGTTGCAGGGTCAGCGGGGCGCCGTTGAGGTCCGGCAGCAGGCCCAGGGTCATGTTGGCCAGACTGACCAGCGCCACCAGGGTGACCAGCATGGCGATGATGCCGATCAACAGCTGAACGCCGTCCTGGGTGCCCTGGGTGATGGCGTCCATGGTGCCGGTATAGGGCTTGCTCAGGGCCATGTCGTCGGCACCGGTGCGGGCATCGTCGGGGATCATCAGCTTGGCCACCATCACCGCCGCGGGGACTGAAATCAGCGAGGCAGTCAGCAGATGGCCGGCCGGATCGGGGATGACCCCTTGCAGAAAGGTGGCGTAGAGAACCAGCACCGTTCCGGCGATGGTGCCCATGCCCACGGTCATGGTGACGAACAGCTCGCCACGGCTCAGGGTGGCGATATAGGGGCGGATCAGCAGGGGGGCCTCGACCATGCCGACGAAGGCGTTGGCGGCGGCGCTCAGGCCGACGGCTCCGCCGATGCCCATGGTCCGCTCCAGCACCACCGAAAAGCCGCGCACCACCAGCGGCAGAATCCGCCAATGGTACAGGATGGCCGACAGGGCGCTCATCACCAGCACCAGCGGCAGCGCCTGGAAGGCCAGTACGAAACCGGCCTCGGGGTGGGCGGTGTCGAACGGCGTCAAGCCGCCGCCGAGATAGCCGAACACGAAGGACGTCCCCGCCCGTGTCGCCGCTGCCAGCGCATCGACCGCGCGCCCCAGCCAGACGAACAGCGTCTGCGAGGCCGGTATCTTCAGCAGCAGCAGGGCCAGCGCCAGTTGCAGCGCGATGCCCCCGACCGCCACTTTCCACGAGGCCATGCGTCGGTTCTCGGACAAGGCCCAGGCGATGGCGGTCAGGCCGACCACGCCGAAAAGACTGTGCAGCATGCGTTTTCCCCCCCAGGTGCGAAAGGTACTCTAGCGGACTCCGCCGGCCCTCGACAGGGGCGACGGTGGCGGGACATGTCGCCCTGGTCCCCCAACTTTCGGCGCAACCGTGACATTCGTATTAACCCGTCGCCCATATGCTCATGTTCGATTGGCAGGTGCGGCGCGAGGTGGCATGATCCGTACAGGGACAATTGGCGCGCCGATTCTGGCGCGCCTACCACTTCCGGGGGAGGACAATGCCGCTAACGGTAGGCTCCAAGGTCCTGGTTCAGCGTGACCGGTTTGATCTGTTCATGGCGGCTCTGGCTGCTGACGGCCGTCAGGTCGTCGGCCCCACGGTCGCCGATGGTGCCGTGGTTTATGACACGGTGGAAACCAGCGCCGACCTGCCGGTCGGTCGCATCGACGAGCAGGAGGGTGGGCATTATCGCCTGTCGGCGCCGCAAGGTGAGGCGCTGTTCGGCTATGCTTTGGGGGTGCAGGGCTGGAAACGGCAACTGTTCCCGTCCAAGCAACATATCTGGTCGGCCGAGCGCGGCGGCGCCGGCTTTCGCATCAGTGCGAGCGACGACAAGACGCCGTCCTATGCCTTCCTGGGCGTGCGCGCCTGCGAACTGGCGGCGATCCAGGTGCAGGACAAGGTATTCGACAACGGCCAGTTCGCCGAGCCCGGCTATCTGGGACGGCGGCGCGACGCGCTGATCGTCGCGGTCCAATGCGGCCGTGCGGTGAAGACCTGTTTCTGCGCGACGGCGGGGACTGGTCCGAAGGTCGGCGCCGGTTATGACCTGCTGCTGTCGGAACTGACCGACCACGGCCGTCACGCTTTCCTGGTCGAAATCGGCTCGGAGCGGGGTGCCGCGGTGCTCGCCACGGTGCCGCATGAGGAACCCTCGGCCAGCGACATGCATGCCGCCGAGGCTCTGCCGCGTCATGCCGAGGCCCAGCAGGTGCGCAAGCTGGATGGCGAGGCCGCCGCGCTGCTCAAGGACAATGTCGAGAGCAGCCATTGGGACGAGGTGGCCAAGCGCTGCCTGACCTGCGGCAACTGCACCCAGGTCTGCCCGACCTGCTTCTGCTCGACGATGGAAGACACCACCGACCTGACGGCGGCGCGGACCGACCGTTGGCGCCGCTGGGATTCGTGCTTCACCATCGACTATTCCTACATCCACGGTGGCAGCGTGCGGCGCGAGGGCGGATCGCGCTATCGCCAGTGGATCACGCACAAATTGGCCTATTGGCACGATCAGTTCGGCTCGTCCGGCTGCGTCGGCTGCGGCCGCTGCATTACGTGGTGCCCGGTGGGCATTGATATCACGGCCGAAGTCGGCGCCTTGCGCGCAAACAAAAAGGGGGGATGAGCCATGCATGTGGAAGACCTGGGTCGCATCCTCGACGACCATGCATTCTTCAAGGGCATTGATCCGGAACTGCGTCAGCTGCTGGTCGGCTGCGCCGCCAATGAGCGCTTCGACGCCGGCCAGTACCTGTTCCGCGAGGGTGCCAAGGCCGAAAAGTTCTGGCTGATCCGCCATGGCACGGTCGCCGTCGAGATCTATGCCGCCGGCAAGACGCCGATTACCGTCGAGACCCTGGGCGAGGGCGACGTGCTCGGCTGGTCGTGGCTGGTCGAGCCGCACAAGCACATGTTCGACGCCCGCGCGATGACCCTGGTGCGGGCCATCTCGATGGATGCCAGTTGCCTGCTCAACAAGATGAATGCCAATCACGCGCTCGGCTACGACGTCGCCCGTCGTTTCATGCCGCTGATGGCTCATCGCCTGCAAGCGGCACGTATGCAGATGCTCGATCTTTATGGTCCGGGGAGGTAGGCGTGACGGTGCAATCTCCCAAGGTCGTGATGCCGCCGGCCGATCCTATGGTGCCGATGGCGTTCCGCATCGACAAGGTCAAGAAGGAACTATCCGACACCTTCACCCTGGAACTGGTGGCGGAAGGCGGCGGTGCCTTCCCCTTCAAGCCCGGCCAGTTCAATATGCTGTACGCCTATGGCGTCGGCGAGGTGCCGATCAGCATCTCCGGCGATCCGGCGGAGCCGACCAAGCTGGTTCATACCATCCGCTCGGTCGGTGCGGTCACCCAGGCGATGGGCGAGCTGAAGGTCGGCGAGGCGATCGGTGTGCGTGGCCCGTTCGGCACGCCCTGGCCGGTGGAAGCCGCCTATGGCAATGATCTGGTGCTGGTCGCCGGTGGCGTCGGCCTGGCGCCGTTGCGGCCGGCCATCTATCAGGCGATGGCCGAGCGCGAAAAGTTCGGCCGGGTCATGATCCTGTACGGCGCCCGTACTCCCGAAGACATCCTGTTCAAGCGTGAACTGGAGAAATGGCGCGGTCGCTTCGACATGGAAGTGCTGGCCACCGTCGACCGTTCGACCGGCAAATGGGGCGGCAATGTCGGCGTGGTGACCAATCTGGTCGGCAAGGGCGGCTTTGATCCGCTGCACACCACCGCTTTCGTCTGCGGCCCCGAGATCATGATGCGCTTCGCCGTGCAGTCGCTGCAAAAACGCGGTGTCGACGGCGGCAACATCTATGTGTCGATGGAACGCAACATGAAGTGCGGTGTCGGCTTCTGCGGTCACTGCCAGTGGGGGCCGCATTTCGTCTGCCGCCACGGCCCGGTGTTCGCCTATGACGCCATCGCCGACATCTTCACCGTCAGGGAGCTCTGAGCCATGGTCGCCCAGCACAAACCCAAACTGGCGGTGTGGAAATTCTCGTCGTGCGACGGCTGTCAGCTCAGCCTGCTTGATTGCGAACTGGAACTGCTGGCCGTCAGCGAGGCGGTCGACATCGCCTATTTCCTCGAGGCCACCCGCAAAGACCCCAAGGGGCCGTGGGATGTCTCGTTGGTCGAGGGCTCCATCACCACGCCGCACGAGGCGGAAAAGATCCGCCAGATCCGCAAGCAGTCGAAGGCGCTGATCACCATCGGCGCCTGTGCGACCTCGGGCGGCATCCAGGCGTTGCGCAACTTCGCCGACGTCAAGGACTTCATCAGCCGCGTCTACGCCCGCCCGGACTTCATCGAGACGCTGGCGACCTCTACCGCCATCGCCGACCATGTGCCGGTCGACTTCGAACTGCGCGGCTGCCCGATCAACAAATACCAGCTGCTGGAAGTGCTGAACGCGTATCTCAACGGCCGCAAGCCGCTGATTCCGCGTCACTCTGAATGCCTGGAGTGCAAGCAGCGCGGCACTGTCTGCGTCATGGTGGCGCATGGTACGCCCTGCCTGGGGCCGGTGGTGCAGGCCGGCTGCGGCAATCTGTGTCCGTCGAGCACGCGCGGCTGTTTCGGCTGCTTCGGGCCGATGGAGACCCCCAATACCGCCTCGCTGGCGGCACAGTTCGCCGCCCTGGGCCAGGACGGTCGCGCCATTCAACGCGCCTTCCGCAGCTATAACAGCAATGCCGAGGCCTTCCGCAAGGAGAGCGAGCTTCATGGCTAGTCGTGTCATCAAAGTCGACGCCCTGGCGCGCGTCGAGGGCGAGGGATCGCTCTATGTCCGTCTGAAAGAGGACAAGATCGAAGAGGTCAAGTTCGGCATCTTCGAGCCGCCGCGCTTCTTCGAAGCCTTCCTGCGCGGCCGTGATTACTCGGAAGCGCCGGATATCACTGCGCGCATCTGCGGCATCTGTCCGATCGCCTATCAGATGGGCGCCATTCAGGCGATGGAAGACGCTTTGGGCGTCGTCGTGCCCGAGCCGATCCGCATGTTGCGCCGGCTGGCCTATTGCGGCGAGTGGATCGAATCCCATGTGCTGCATGTCTACATGCTGCACGCTCCCGACTTCCTGGGCATTTCCGACGCCCTGGAACTGGCCAAGAGCAATCGCGGTCTGGTCGAAGCGGCGTTGCGCCTGAAGAAGATCGGCAACGATATTCTCGAGACGGTGGGCGGCGGTCGTGCCATCCATCCCATCAACATGAAGGTCGGCGGCTTCTACCGGGCTCCGCGCAAGCGCGAGATTCGGGCGCTGGCCGAAGAAATGAAATGGGCGATCGAGGAGTCGCTGGCCACCATCAAGCTGGTCGGCGGCCTGCCGTTCCCCGAACTGTCGCAGGATTACACCTGTGTCGCCCTGCGCCACCCCAAGGAATACGCCATTCACGAGGGCCGGCTGATTTCCAACCGTGGCCTCGATATTCCGGTGTCGGAGTTCCTGCATCATTTTGACGAAGAACACGTCAAGCACTCCAACGCCTTGCATGGCTATCAGAAGCCCGATCGCTCGCCCTATCTGGTCGGCCCGATCGCCCGGTATAATCTCAACTTCGATCAGATGACCGATCTGGCCCGTTCCAGCGCGGCGGAAGCCGGTCTGCCACGCATCATCACCAACCCGTTCCACAGCATCGTGGTGCGCTCGGTCGAGGTGCTGCAAGCCTGTCAGGATGCCCTGGCCATCGTCGAGTCCTACGAGGAACCCGACGCGGCTTCGGTTAAGGTCACCCCGCGCGCCGGTATCGGCCACGGCTGCACCGAAGCACCGCGCGGCATCTGCTATCACCGCTATGAACTGGCCGAAGATGGCACCATCCAGGCCGCCCGCATCATCCCGCCGACCGCCCAGAACCAGAAGATGATCGAGGCCGACCTGCACAAGGTGGTCGAGGCCAATCTGGCGCTGACGGATGCCGATCTGAAGTGGCGCTGTGAACAGGCCATCCGCAACTATGACCCGTGCATTTCCTGCGCGACCCACTTCTTGAAGCTGGAAGTGGTGCGGGAGTAATTCCGCACCTTGTTGGTAACCCGCCTTGTCTGGCGGGTTACCAACGCCTTTCCTGGTTATCCTGACCGATAGGGTAAGATCAACGCAACAAGGGTGGTTGCGCTTGATATTGACGCGCAACATTCCATGTTGCATGATGGCCTCGTGGAAAAGCGAGTTCGCACCTACTCCCTGGCTGACATCAAGTCCGCATTCGCCGATGCGGCAAAATTGAATCGCACCAAGGTTTCAATCCGTGGGGCGGCCGCGTTGGGCATGGATGCCAGTGCCGTGGCGTTGGTGATCCAGGGATTGCAGGCGGCGGATTTCGACAAGAGTGCGACCGCCCATCACGACCATACCCGATGGCACGACAGCTACCGGCCGACCGTGGATGGCAGGCCCCTCTATTTGAAATTCACTGTGGATGATGAAGGCAAGCTGCTGTTGACCAGTTTCAAGGAGGCGACGGAATGAGTTCTGCCGGCAAAACCCGACCCTGTCCGTCCTGCGGCACCCCCATGACTTACGGCGAACGGGAGGAGACCGTCGCATATCAGGGCCATTCCCTTGTCTACCTGCAACCGGGGTGGCATTGCGATGCCTGTGACGATGGCATTGTCGACGGAGCCGACAATGAGATCGCTGATGCCGCCCTGCATGAGGTCATGGCTCGGGCGAAAAACTCACCACTCGCTCCCTTGCTCGTCCGCGCCGCTCGCGAGGCGGTTGGGCTGTCTCAACGGGAAGCCGGGCGGGTATTCGGTGGCGGCCCGACCGCCTTTTACAAATATGAGACCGTGAAAGCCGTTCCGTCGGAGGGAATGGCCAATCTGCTTCGTTTGGCGCTGGAGCGGCCAGATCTGTTCCGTCAACCGGCCGGGGCCGATCGCCGGCCCCCGGCTCAGGTCGATGTCGACCTTTTGCGCAAGGTGGACATCAACGACCGTCTGAATTCCATCGTTCGTCACGTTTATCCCGCGGCCCGCACCTTGCCGCCGTCATGATGCCGTGGCGTGGCCGACATATCCCACCGGGCAGCCAGGCCATCAGTCCGGCAGGGGGCTTCCATCGGTATATTTTTTTGTTTTGGTTCTGATAGTAAGGTGCAAGTTTAAAGCTATTCTAAATGCGTATTGACGGAGTTGTTGCTCCGGTCCTACCTTTGGCTTGCGGACCTGATCCGCCTCTGCCCAGCCAAGGGAGTGACGTCATGCATCTCAAAGGCTCGAAGACCGAAGCCAACCTGAAGGCGGCGTTCGCCGGTGAGTCCCAGGCCAATCGCCGCTACCTGTATTTCGCCCAGAAGGCCGATATCGAAGGGCACAACGATGTCTCGGCGCTGTTCCGCTCGACGGCGGAAGGCGAAACCGGCCATGCGTTCGGGCATCTGGAATTTCTCGAAACGGTTGGCGACCCGGCCACCGGCAAGCCGATCGGCCCGACCGAGGACAATCTCAAGGCCGCGGTGGCCGGAGAGACCCACGAATACACCGACATGTATCCCGGCATGGCCCGCGCCGCCCGGGACGAGGGTTTCGACGAAATTGCCGACTGGTTCGAAACCCTGGCCAAGGCCGAAAAATCCCACGCCGGCAAGTTCCAGAAAGCGCTGTCCGGGCTTGGCGCTTAGGCGGCTGGGGCGGCTGGTGCGGCGCGGTCCTCCAGCCGCCATTGAGGCGGCGGCCAAGCGCGGAGCGCGCCCGGCGAGGGCGTCGATGAGCCGTCCGGCTCATCTGTATAATAAGGAGGGCAGCCATGCGCGAAGGCAGCCTGGAGGCGCCGACCCGCCGGCCGTTGGCCTGGAGGGACGCCGATTTCCACGACGAGGCCAGACTGGATGCCGAATTGCGGCGGGTGTTCGACATCTGCCATGGCTGCCGGCGCTGCTTCAATCTGTGCGACAGCTTCCCGCGTCTGTTCGATCTGGTCGACGCGGCCGGAGATGCCGAAGTCGCGGGGGTCGCCAGCAAGGATTTCGGTCGGGTGGTCGACGCCTGCACCCTGTGCGACATGTGCTTTATGACCAAATGCCCCTATGTGCCGCCGCATCCGTTCGATGTGGATTTTCCCCATCTGATGCTGCGCTACCGCGCGGTGCAGTTCCGCAAGGGCGAGGTCGGCGTGATCGAACGCCAGTTGACCGATACGGATCGCAACGGCCGTCTTGGCGGTCTGGTGGCGCCGCTGGCCAACTGGGCGACGGCGGCCGGCAATCCGCTGACCCGGCCGATCATGGAAAAACTGGCCGATGTTCACCGTGAGGCACCGTTGCCGCGCTATCACGGCAAGACGCTGATGGCGCGGGCGCATGATCACCGGCCCGAGATCAATCGCGCCGCCCCGGCATTCGGCCGCAAGGTGGCCATCTTCGCCACCTGTTTTGCCAATTACAATCAGCCGAGCATCGGCGAGGCGACCTTGGCGGTGCTGGCCCGCAATGGTGTCGATGCCGAGATGGTCTATCCCGGCTGCTGCGGCATGCCGCAACTGGAGCATGGCGATATCGCCGGTGTTGCCGCCAAGGCTGCCCGGATTGCTGCGGCGCTGGCGGTGTGGGTCGATCAGGGATACGACGTGATCACTCTGGTGGCGTCCTGCACCTTGATGATGAAGACGGAATGGCCGCTGCTGCTGCCCGACGATGCCAATGTGCGCAAACTGTCGCAGGCGGTGTGGGAGGTCTCGGATTACATGGTCGACATCGCCCGCACCGAGGGACTCGCCGACGGCCTGCACCCGATCGAGGGAGGTGTCGCCGTTCACCTTGCCTGTCATGCCCGGGCGCAGAATGTCGGGCCCAAGGCCGCCGAGATGCTGCGGCTGATCCCCGGCACCGAGGTGACGGTGATTGAACGGTGCTCGGGCCACGGCGGCACCTGGGGCGTCAAGACCGGGAACTACCCGACGGCGCACAGGATCGCCAAGCCGACCGCGCAGCAGATTGTTCGCAGCGGCAAGCGTCATCTGGTCTCGGAATGCCCGCTCGCCGCCATTCATCTGAACGATGCGCTCAGCCGGTTGGGTGGGGATCAGCCGGACATCGCGCCGGCCCGCCATCCGATCGAGCTGTTGGCGCAGGCTTATGGACTCTAAGAAAGCGCCCTCGCCGGGCGCGCTCCGCGCTTGGCCGCCGCCTCAATGGCGGCTGGTTTCATGCACTGTGGGTCGGCCGAAAGGCCGGTGGCGAACTCATAAGAAAGTGCCCTCGCCGGGCGCGCTCCGCGCTTGGCCGCCGCCTCAATGGCGGCTGTTTCATGCACTGTGGGTCTAGGGGGTAGCATGCTCAGGACTTCGATTACCCGCGCCGACATCCTGCCGATCGCCGATTACGCCCGCCGTCGTGCCGAATTGCGCCGCCAGTCGATCGCCAGGAAACAGCATCGCCGCTTGCCGGTCGGGCCCTATGCCATGCTGTATTTCGAGAATTTCGACACCATGCTGGCCCAGGTCCACGAAATGCTGTTCATCGAGCGTGGTGGCGAGGCGCAATTGGCCGATGAACTGGAGGCCTACAATCCGCTGGTGCCGCAGGGAAGCGAACTGGTGGCGACGCTGATGTTCGAAATCGAGGACGAAATGCGCCGCCATCGCCTGCTGTCGGCGTTGGGCGGAGTCGAATATCAGGTTGCGCTGTGGCTGGGTGACGAGCGCGTGACCGCGGTCCCGGAACGGGATGTGGAACGCACCACCGCCGACGGCAAAGCCTCGTCGGTGCATTTCCTGCACTTTCCCTTTACCGCCGCTCAGATCGCCGCGTTCCGCAACCCCGCCACCCGGATCACCGCGGCCATCGAGCACCCCAACTACGGCCACGCCGCCGTTGTGCCTGAGTCGGTTCGCCGGGCACTGGCGGAGGATTTCGGGTCGGGCGACGCACCAGAATAGAGCGTGATCCGATCCGGTTGGATCACGCCAGCCGCCATTGCGGCGGCGGCCAAGCGCGGAGCGCGCCCGGCGAGGGCTGAACAATGAGAGCATTTTTCGACTTGGTCGGAAAATGCTCTCATGGAAAAGCGCCCGGTTTTCACCGGGCGCTTCCTTTACCCTTCCGCCGTGGTCAGGCGGCTTTGCTTTCGATGACCTTGGCCCCGGTGGGCTGTGCGGCCTCGATGCGGATTGAGCGCGGTTTCATGGCTTCCGGCACCTCGCGCACCAGATCAATATGCAGCAGGCCGTTGACCATGCTGGCGCCGGTGGGCTTGATGTGTTCGGCCAGTTCGAAACGGCGTTCGAACGAACGCCCGGCGATGCCGCGGTGCAGGTACTGGACGTTGGCCTCTTCCTTCCGCGCCTTGCCCGCCACCAGCAGGGTATGGTCCTGGGCGGTGATTTCGATATCGCTCTCGGCGAAGCCGGCCACCGCCATGCTGATGCGGTAGATGTCTTCACTCAGCTTCTCGATGTTGTAGGGCGGATAAGAAAGGGCCGACTCGTCCACACGGGTCGCGGCGTCGAGCACGCGCGCCAGATGGTCGAAACCGATCGACGAGCGGAACAGGGGGGAAAGATCGAAAGTACGCATTGTCCTATCCTCCAGTGAGCAATTGGACCGACTCGCCTGCGTCGTCATGACCGCAGGCCTTTGTTGTGTCATGCACGGTCCCGAATACGGCCACCGTGTGCGATATTAGCTAGGTCGTGGTTTCGCCGAGTCAAGGGCCCGACGTAGCCCAACAGGCGCGTTGAAAACAACAGAGGGCGCGAACACCTGGAATGAGGTGATGCAGGAGGATGCATGCAGCCGCACGCCGCCACCGCCTTGAAAAAGACCTACGACGAGACCCTGGCCCTGATGGTCGAGGCACGCAATTACCTGACCTATAAGGCACCTCGCGACTCCACTCTGCTGCCGGCCGAGATCTGCCTGAAGGCCTCGTGCGAGGCGTTTCGCCTGACCTCGCGCCTGACCCAGGTGATGGCCTGGCTGATGGCGCATCGTGCCGTCCATGCCGGCGAGATGGCCCTGGAAGAAGCCTGTTCCGAGCGGTTCCGCCTGTCGGGCCACGACATTTGCCTGGATGACAGTGCCGCCGCCTGTTCAGCCCTGCCGAGCGGTCTGTTGAGCCTGCTGGAGCGCAGTCTGAGGCTCTATGAGCGAATCGCCCGCCTTGATATGATGACCGCGCAACGCCGCGATCTCCTCCGTCTGTCCTAGGTCTCATCCATGCCCTCGCCGGGCGCGCTCCGCGCTTGGCTGCGGCCTCAATGGCCGCTGGATACCGGCGGCACGGTCCGAACGTGTGTCGAACATTTTGCCTGCCGGTATCAGACGCTTCTTGGCAATATTTGCGTCGGAGGTGTGGTGCAATACGGTCGCAGATCGGGATGATTGTTGCATCTTTGCCACATCCTTCCGCCACATAAACATTCGGTGGCCCTAGCCTCTCGTCGCCCCCCTCGCAGTATGGTAGAACCGACAACGACCACTTTGCCGGGCCTTCGGGCCCGAATCTTTCGGTCGCAGATCTTGCGAGGAGCTCCATAGCCATGAAGATGACTGTTGTTGGTAAGGCCGCTGCTGCGGCTCTGGTTGCCGTTCTGGTTTCCGGTTGCGCCGACGAAGGCCGCGTTTCCCGTCTGGAGAGCGACGTTGCCGCTCTCAAGGCCGAAGTTGCCCGCGTGAAGGCCACTGCCGATAAGGCCGCTGCCGACGCCTCTGCCGCCCTGGTGGAAGCCCGTGCCGTTGCCGAGAAGATGAATCGCATCCACGGCCGCAGCCTGCGCAAGTAATTGCGTTGCCCTGTGGGCCGGTCCGATGGATCGGCCCACAGGGCTCTTCTGCTTTGGTCCCGTCTTCCAGGACTAGGAGGACCGTTTGCAGAGTACCGATGACAACAGCATCATAGATGCCCAGCACCTGACCACCCTGGTTGGGGCGAGTCAGATTACCCATCGCGTCGAGGAAATGGCCCGCGACATTGTCGCCGGCTTCAGTACCGACCTGACCTTGATGGTCGTTCTCAAAAACGGACTGGTGTTTGCCGCCGATCTGCTGCGGGCCCTTGGCCGGGCCGGCGCTCGCGTCGCTGTCGACTATGCCTGCCCGACCGGGCCGCAGGTCGTGTCCGCTCCGGGTTTGGGCGACCTGACCGGCCGTGATGTCCTGGTGGTTGACGCCATCCTGGATACCGGACGCACCGCCCTGCAAGCCATGGAACTGGTCCGCCGAGCCGGTGCCGCCGATGTTCGGCTGGCGGTACTGCTCGACCGCCCGTCGCGGCAAAGCCTGGGGCCGATGGCCGACTACACCGGCTTTATCCTGCCCGATCGCTGGGTGGTCGGTTACGGCGTCGACCGTGACGGCGCCTTTCGCGAACGCTCGGACGTCGCCGCGCTGGATTAGCGTGATCCGATCAGGTGGATCACGCTCCAGCCGCCATTGAGGCGGCGGCCAAGCGCGGAGCGCGCCCGGCGAGGGCGTAGACGAGCCGTCAGGCTCGTCGATATAAGACCACGCGTCACCCGCCCCCCTGCCGGACCAGTTCGGCCAACTCCGAGGCGCGCAGGATCTTCACCCGTCCCCGCCCGGTCTCGACCAGACCGCGAGCGGCGAAGTCGCTCATCAGGCGGGCGACGCCTTCGCGCGTCGTGCCCATGTGATCGGCAATCTCCTGCTGGGTCTTGCGCAGCATGCCGTCGCCGGACGCCTGGGTCAGCAGCAGGCTGGCCAGCCGCTGATCCAGCTTGCAGGAATGGACCTGCTCCAGTTCCGCCATCAACCGGAACACCACCGTCGACAGGGCGCGCACCGTCAGATCCTGGATGCCCCGTTCGATCTCGAACAGCCGGCGATAGACCGGCCCCGGGATCACGCCGACCGTGGTGTCCTGTTCGGTTTCGACCCACGCCGGATAGAGCAGGTTGTTGAACAGGCTGTTCAAGGCGAGAACGCAGGTTTCCCCGGGGCGGATCAGGTACAGGGTCGCCTCCTTGCCCGATGGCGTGAAGGCGAAGACGCGCAACTGGCCCTCCAGCACGAAATATGCCCCCGATACCTCCTGTCCCTTGTCGATGATCGTCTTGCCCTTGGGAAAGCGGCGCTGAACCAGGCCCTTCTCCAAGAGATCGCGACTGCCCGGCGACAGATCGCGGAAAATCCTGTCCATGGCGACCATGGTCCATCGTCCCTCTGCCACCGATCGGGACAATGGTATCATGACTCAACGGCCGATGCTCGCCTTGCGGGCAGCCAGACTCGGGCTGCTCAGAGCATTGAGGAAAGCGACGATATCGTCGATGTCCGCACCGCTGAGCACGCGGCGGCCGTAGACCGCCAGGGTTCCCGCCTCGGGCGACCACTCGGCCATGCGGCCAAGGCGCGGATCGTCGGTCAGCACGGCATTCAACTGCACCGTCGCCATCACCCGGACCGCTTCCGCGAGATCGTCGACCGCGCCGTTGTGGAAATAGGGGCCGGTCAGGGCGACGTTGCGCAGCGAGGGAATGCGCCAGACGCCACGCTCGGCCCCGGGGCCGGCCCGGCCCTTGTCGTCGATCAGACGGTAGCGCTGGTCATAGGGCGAGGCATTGGCGGGAAACAGCCGATACGGCGACCCGGTACCAAACAGGCTGGCGCCGCTGAAATTGGGTCCGGTATGGCAGGTCACGCAGCCGACCGACTGGAACAGAGCCATGCCGCGCCGCTGTGCCGGAGACAAGGCATCACCGTCGCCGCGCACGAACCGGTCATAGGCGGTGTCGGGCGTGATCAGCGTCCGTTCATAAGCGGCGATGGCCTCGGCAATGCGGTCGATGGTGATGGGCGTGGTGGCACCGAAGGCGTCGGCGAAGGCGTCGCGGTATGCGGGATCGGCCCGCACCGCGCGCTCCACCGCCTCCAGTGAGGGCATCCCCATCTCGTCGGGATTGACCATCGGTCCCTTGGCCTGATCCTCCAGCGACGCGGCCCGGCCGTCCCAGAACAGCACCGCCTGAAAGGCGGCGTTCCACACGGTGGGAGCATTGCGGCGACCGGCAATCGCGGTGATTCCCACCGAACCCGCCCGGCCATCGGCTCCGGCCAGAAGTGGATCATGACAGGAGGCGCAGGAGAACGCGCCGTTGCGCGACAGCGCCGGATCGAAGAACAGCCGCTCACCCAGTGCGACCCGCGCCGGGGTGGTCGGGTTGCCGGCCGGCGCCGGCGCCTGATCGGGCAGGGCCTGCCAGACAATGCGGCTGATACGCTCTGGACTGGTGCCCGTCTCAGCCAGATCGAACCGCGCCTTGCCGACGTCCTCGATCAGCGGCGCCACCATTTGGCTGGGAAAGTGCGAGACGACGGCGACGATGGTCAGCTTCATGGCAAAGGCGATGATGCCCAGCCCAAGCCCCGCCGCCACGATCCATCGCCCGCCTGACCCCGCCACGGCACCGGAGCGGCCGCCCGGCACCAGATCGAACCGCACCAGCAGCATCAGCGTCGATCCGGCGATCACGATCGCCAGGATGCCGACGCTCATCAGGTCGCCAAGATCGGCATCCATGGCGTGCCTCCTATGCCGCGACCGGCGAGCGGCGGAAAAAGGTATCGCCCGGCGTCGCCGTCCTGACTTCGGTGATGGACTCGAAGGGCAAGCCGACTCGTTCATGGGCACGCCGGACGGCATCGGCATCGGGTGCCATGGTGAAACAGAACGCCCGCCCGTCCTCATAACCGACATGGACGCGCAGAATAATCACGTTCTCCTGACGGCAGGCCTCTTCGTACTGCGCAAAGAAGCCTTCGAACTGTTCGGGAGTCAGACCAGCGGGGAAGGTATGGCTGGAAGTATCATGGGTATCGACGAAAAAACGCATCGGGGTCATGGCTCATGCTCCAGTATCGACCAAACTACGGCCGAGCGTAGGAGAGGCCCGTCTTGCGGTCTGTAGCAAATGGTACACAGTCCATCGCTTTCGGTATCAGCGGAATTCCACCGCTGCCACATCCGGCCGCTCGCGATAGCGCTCGTTCCAGTCGATGCCGTAGCCGACGACGAAGCGGTCGGGGATGACAAAGCCGATATAGTCTCCGCTGGCCTGCTCGACTCGCCGCGATGGCTTGTCGAGCAGGGCGCACAGCCGCACCTCGGCGGCTCCGGCCTGATGCATCAGCTCGACGGCGGAGCACGCGGAGCGGCCGGTATCGAGCACGTCCTCGACGACCAGCACGCGGGCACCGGCCACTTCGGGGGCCGGGCCGATCACTGACACCCGTCCCGACGACTCCGTGGCGGCGCCATAGCTGGCCAGCCGCAGGAACTCGATACGCACCGCCGCGCCTCGCCGGCCCAATGCCCGCATCAGGTCGGCGGCGAAGACGAAGGCGCCCTTCAGCACCGGCACCATCACCAGATCGGTCCCGTAGTCGGCGGCGATCTCGTCGGCCAGCGTCTCGACCCGCGCGGCGATCTCGGCGGCACCGATCAGAGACACCACCTCGTGCTCGGCCATGTCACCCTCCCTGCCTGGATCAGAATTCGAGCTATTCTAACATAAGTCTTGGTTGCGTTGCACAATCGGCATGTTAGAACCAATGGGCAGACGACCCAACCAGGAGAATACCATGCGCCTGATCACGCTGGCCGCCGCTATTGCCGCAGCCCTTGCCGTCGCCACGCCGGCCCTGGCCGCCGACACCGCCAAGCCCGAGGAAATTCTGAAGATGCGCCAGGGCCTGTTCCAGGCGGTCAAGGCCAATTTCGGGCCGCTCGTCGCCATCGCCAAGGGCGAGGCCCAGCCCGGCGACAAGACCGTGCAGCAGGCGGAAAATCTGGCGGCATTGGCCAGGATCGTGCCGATGAGCTTCGGCCCCGGCAGCGAAGCCCTGCCCAACGCGCGGACCAAGCCGGAAGCCTTCACCAACGCCGATTTCGCCAAGGGCGCCCAGATGTTCCAGGCCGAAACCGCCAAGCTGGCCGAGGCTGCCAAGGCGGGTGGCGATGCCATCAAGGCCCAGGTCGGCGCCGTCGGCAAGACCTGCAAGACCTGTCACGACACGTTCCGCAACGAATAGGCGGTCATGCGTCAATTCGGCGGGCGGCATGCCGCCCGCCGAATATTTTCCGACCTGATCGGATCACGCTAAACTTTTGTCACCACAGCCCACACCACCAGGGCGGCCCCGGCCAGCACCACCGCGGCCAGACGGAGCGAGCCGCCGTGCGCTTCCTCGGCCGGCTGTCCGGGGCGCAGGCGCTTGCGGCCGGTGATCATCGGCGGCACCAGATTGTCGCGCTCGCCCAGCCAATGGGCAGCCACCCCGGCCAGATGCAGGGCCACCAGTCCCAGGATGAGCTTGAACAGCAGCTTGTGCGCCGAGGTCAGCGTTGCCGCCACTTTGGAACTCACCAGATGATTGAGTGGACCGTCGAAGGCGACATCGTCACTGGCGAACAGGCCAAGGCCACCCTGTCCCAGCACGGCCAGCAGCAGCGCCAGCACCATCCAGCCGCCCAGCGGATTATGCCCGAGCACCGGGACGGCGCGATGGGTGAAGAAATCGCGGGCATAGGCAAGAACCGTCGCCGGACCACGCAGGAATGCGGTGAAGCGCGCATGACTGCTGCCGACCACGCCCCAGGCCAGACGGAACAGCACCAGAGTCAGCAGCGCATAGCCAACGCGCCCGTGGCAGTCCATCCAGTCAAGCTTGTGGGTCACCCAGGCAGCCACCATCAGGCCGACCAGCGACCAGTGAAACAGCCGTACCGCCAAGTCCCACACGGCCACGGTGCGGGTTGTCTGCTTGTCCTGGAACACCTGACCCTCGCCGTTCGTCACGTCACGCGGTCAGCCTAAAGCAGTTTCAGGCCGCGCGGAAGCTGTAGCGAGCCGCGCAAATGGGCTTGACCGAAGGAAGCGGCGGGACCAGAGTCGGATGCGGCCGGGAAGCCAATTGCCAGGGAACCAAGTTGATGACCACCATCTCCGATCTTAAGATTCAGACATCGGGTGACCTGTCCATCGACGGCATCCTTGATGACTACTGGAGCTGGAATTGGCTGACACGTTCTGGCAATACGCTATACTATTACTTTCCGACGTCTGACGATTCAACCACCCAGACCGTGGAAAGCGCCATGTCGGCGTCGACTCAGGCCAATGTCGCCCTGGTCTTCGCCGAGGTTTCCAGCATCACAGGCATCGAGTTCCAGAAAACCACCTCATTGTCCGAGGCCGACATCCATGTGTCGATGGGCAACCTGTCGTCCGGCACGGCGGGATTGGAATGGTCCAGCTATGACTGGACGACGATCGGCCAGACCATCACCAGCCTGACGGCCGAAGCCTATGTCTGGCTGGATACCGATTACACCAGCACCACCGTCGGCACGTATGGCTATCAGGTTCTGCTGCACGAGATCGGCCATGCCATGGGGCTGGACCATCCGTTCGAAGCGACCGAAGTTCCTGCCGGCGAAGACAGTTGGGACTACACGGTGATGTCGTATACCCGCGGCAGCACCGGGATTCAGACCACCTACCAGGAAAACGATATCCTGGCGCTGCAATGGCTGTACGGCACCGACGGCCTCGACGGGGTATCCTACGACTCGTCGGTCACCACCGGCGGGACCGGCACGACCCCGACCGTCTCGCTGACCGGCAGTTCCTCGGTTACCGAGGGCAGCAGCGGCAGCAAATACGCCACCTACACCGTCAGCCTGTCCAGCGCAGCCACCTCGGCAGTGAAGGCCGTCTATACCACGGCTGACAGTACCGCCACCGCCGGCAGCGACTACACCGCCACCACGGGCACCCTGACCATCGCCGCGGGGGCGACCAGCGGTACCGTCCAGGTGGCGATCAATGGCGACACCACCTATGAAAGCGACGAGACCTTTACCCTGAAACTGTCGTCGGCCACCAACGCGACCGTGTCGACCACCAAGGCGTCGGTCACCACCACCATCACCAACGACGATACCGCGATCACCCCCACCGTCTCGCTGACCGGCAGCAGCACGATCACAGAAGGCCGCAGCGGCACCACCTACGCCACCTATACGGTGAGCCTGTCGAATGCCACCAGCTCCAGCGTCAAGGTGGTCTATGCCACCCGAAACGTCACCGCCACCGCTGCCAGCGACTACGGCAGGACCACCGGGACCGTGACCATCGCCGCCGGCGCGACCAGCGCCACCATCAAGGTGCCGGTTTATGGCGACACGCGGTATGAAAGCAACGAGACCTTCAAGCTGGCCCTGTCCTCGGCGACCAACGCCACTCTGTCGACCAGCAAGAAGACGGTCACCACCACCATCCGCAACGACGACTCCGCGCGCATGATCTCCGAGCCGACCGGCAGCAGCAGCGCGATGATCTCCGAGTTCGACGCCGCTCTCCAGGATCTGTCCGGGTCCGCCAGCAGCCTGGCCATGAGCGATGCCGGGAGCTACCTGGATACGCGCAACGCCTTGTGCGCGACGACGCAGACCTGGGGCGTGACGTCGTGACCCTCCTTCTGCGATAGGCTCTGCCTGTCCATAGATATTGCGACGCATTCTCATAATTCACCTTGCTTGGTTCCGCCAATCCCGACATAGTCGGAGAAGAGCGGGACCAAGCAAGGGAGTGTGGCATGGTGTTGTGGCGTGGACTGGACCCAAAGACTTTCGCCGCCGCCCTGAATTTCCTGGTGCGTCCACGACCGTCGGGCGATAAGCCAGCGGCCCCGCCAGCGCCGCCAAACCCGCGGTGATCTTCACCATTCCGCCGCTCGACAGGCCATGACATTATCGCCAGAATCCGTATAGGATACCTGCGCCCGACAGGCACGATAATGAGGCGGTAATGCTGTTCAAGTTCCTAGGCAGCGGGGACGACAAGCGTCGGCACAGGCGGCGGGACTACGACCAGTTTTCCAGCATTCAGATCGGCGGCAGCACCATTCGCGGCCAATTGATCGATCTGAGCGAAGGCGGCTGCCTGTTCCGCCCGGAATTCTCGGTGGGATTCGTCACCGACAAGCGACTGGTGCTGTCGCTGCTGGATGCCCGTATCGACTGCGAACTGGTGCGCCGGTCATCCGAAGGGCTCCATTGCCGCTTTTTGACCGCGCTCAACAAGCGGCAGCTCGACAATCTGATGACGGCGAAAAGCCAAGCCATGGACTCCCGCACCCGAGTCGCGGGCCGTGGTGACGATCCGGCCGAAAGCTCGGCGCAGGATCGTTGGCGGCAGATGGCCAGGCCCACCGGAGGCCCCGCCGACAGTCCCCCCGACAAGGAGGAGGTCGCGGCACCGCATCGGCCGCGGCCTCTCGCCGCGGTCACGTCGTCCCTGTTCCGACGCCTGCGGCGCGACGATAGCGACGAACATCTGGTGGAGCAGGACCGTTCCCACATCCTGGCACGCCTTCGCCAACCGGCAAAGGAGCCGGAAATCGTCGAGCCGGAACCGGAACCGGAGCCGGAGCCAGCGGAAATCGCCCAGCCGACGGCCGAGCCGAGCCGGCCGCCAGTGGAAGAGATCCCTCAGCCGCCGCCGGCCCCTCCGCCGCCGCCGGTCGACGTCGCTCAGCGGCTGGAGCCGGTCCATCCACCAGCACCAGCACCAGCACCGGCGATCACGCCCCCGCCGCCACCGGCCCCACATCACGCACCGGAGCCGCCCCCTCAGCCGGAAGTGCCGGCCGCGCCGGAGCAGGAATGGCGTCGTCAGATGGCGCGCGAACGGCTGCGGCGCAAGCTGGAGGACGAGGCGAGCCATGCCGTCACCGCGGTTGGTCCGCTGGTGCCGATGGAGCTGATTCCCTCGATATCCGTTCCGCGATCGCCGGCGCTCGAGGCGTTGCGCGCCAGCCTTGAAGCGGAGTTGGCGGCACTCTCCCTCGCCGCCGAACCGCTGAAGGTCGAACCGGAGCCAGAGCCCGAACCAGCGCCAGCGCCGTCTCCGCCCCTCGGGGCCTCCCTGGAGGCGCTGCATCGCCGCTTGACCGGCGATGCCACCGGCACCGTGCAGCAGGATGACCGTCTGGAAGCCCTGCATCTGCGCCTTGCCCAGGCGATGATCGAGGAGCCGCCGCCGTCACCGCCCGAGACTCTGGCCACTGCCGAGATCGTCCCGGAGATGGCTCAACCGGTCGCACCGTCCGAATCAGCGCATCACCAGGCCGTCCCGAAGGTCTCGGCCCCGGAAGTCGTCGTTGCCGAGGTCGTGGCCCAGGCGGTTGAGCCACCTCAACCGCAAGCGGTCGAACCGTCGCCGTCCCCGGTTCCGGTCCGCCATGGCCTGCGTCATCTGCTCGGCGAACCGCCTCTGCCCGACCCTGAGCCGGAACGCCCCCGACCGCTGAGCCCGCCGCCGCCTGTGGCCAAGGCTCCGCCCAAGGACGATGTCCTGAGCCGGCTGCGTGCGCTGGTCGGGGAGGAGGAAGCCCCTCCCCCTGTCGAGCAGACCCCGGACGCCAGCGACGAGTCGCCAACATCGGTCGACGATATGCTGGAGCGCTTGCGGGCGCTGGTCGGCGGACCGAACCTGCCCCCGGCGACCGAGGAGCCGGCTGAATCTGCCGAACAGCCCCCGGTGTCCGTCGACGATATGCTGGAGCAATTGCGCCAACTGGTCGACGAGCCAGCCGCCTCCGAGGACGCTGCGGACGAAGAGTTCGACTCGGACGGCATGATCGAAGATATGGATACGGCCGAGTTCGACGAGACGCTCCGCTATCCGGGCGACGATGACCACTGGGACGACGGCGGAGACGTGCCTCCGGCCCCTCCGGCTCCCCCGGTCGCCGCGCCGCCGCTGCGTTACCCTGGTGACGACGAGGACTGGACGCCGCCGGCACCGCTGGCCCCTCCGGCTCCCCCGGTCGCCGCGCCGCCGTTGCGCTATCCGGGTGACGACGAAGACTGGACGCCTCCGGCGCCGCTGGCCCCTCCGGCTCCCCCGGTTGCCGCGCCGCCGCTGCGCTATCCGGGTGACGACGAAGACTGGACGCCCCCGGCACCGCTGGCCCCCCCGGTCGCCGCGCCGCCGCTGCGCTATCCTGGTGACGACGAGGACTGGACGCCGCCGGCACCGCTGGCCCCTCCGGCTCCCCCGGTTGCCGCGCCGCCGTTGCGCTATCCTGGTGACGACGAGGACTGGACGCCCCCGGCACCGCTGGCCCCTCCGGCTCCCCCGGTCGCCGCGCCTCCGCTGCGCTATCCGGGCGATGACGAGGACTGGACGCCCCCGGCGCCGCTGGCCCCCCCGGCTCCCCCGGTGGCTGCGCCGCCGCTGCGCTATCCTGGTGACGACGAGGACTGGACGCCGCCGGCACCGCCAGTCCTGAGTCCTCGCCCTGTGGCGAGTGAGCCGGAGGAAGACCCGATTGCTGCCAGACGGCGTCGCCTGAGCGAACGCATCGCACAGGAGTCGCAGGCCGCTCCGACGCCACGCGTTGCCCCGCCCGAGGTGACTCCGGCGCCCGCACCGACACCGGCGTGGGGCCAGGATTCCGAGTCGGACGCGAATGCGCTTTCGGAAGACCACTCCGGGCGTTCGAGTTTTGCGGATCGCATGGCTCGCATCAAAGGGGCTGCGGTGGCTCCGAAGGCTCCCGCCGCCCCGCCCAAGCCGGCGGTGCCACCACGGACGCCGTTCAAGCGGTAAGAAGGAGAGGATCAACGGGGCGATCCCCGTCGTGTCGGTTGACCTGACGGCCGCACCTGCGCTAACAGGCGCGATGGTCTATGCGGTCAAGGAAATTTTTTACAGCTTGCAGGGCGAGGGCGTGCAGGCCGGGCGGCCGGCGGTGTTCCTGCGCTTTGCCGGCTGCAATCTGTGGAGCGGTCGCGAGGAGGATCGGGGCCGGGCGGTGTGTCGCTTCTGCGATACCGATTTCGTCGCGCCGGATGCCGGCCGCTTCACCGATGCCGGCGCTCTGGCCGCCGCGGTCGTGGCGCGCTGGCCGAGTCCGGCGAGCGTCGCGCCCTATGTGGTGTGCACGGGTGGCGAACCCCTGTTGCAGCTGGACACGGCGCTGATCGAGGCCCTGCATTCCCTGGGCTGCACGGTTGCGGTCGAGACCAACGGCACCCGGCCGCCGCCGCCCGGCATCGACTGGCTGTGTGTCAGCCCCAAGGCCGGTGCCGCGCTGGCGGTGCAGGGTGGCGACGAGTTGAAGCTGGTCTATCCGCAGGCCGGGCTTGACCCCGCCGACCTGCTGGCCTTGTCCTTTCGCCATTTCCTGTTGCAGCCCATGGACGGGCCGGCCCGCGACGACCATACGGCGGCTGCCCTGCGCTACTGTCTGGACCATCCCATCTGGCGGCTATCGCTCCAGACCCACAAGATCTTGGGAATTCGATGAACTACACCGTCACCCGCCAGATCGGCATCGACGCCGGCCACCGTATCGCCACCCATGGTTCCAAGTGCCGGCATCTGCACGGCCATCGCTACCTGATCGAGGCCACTTGCCGGGCGGTGCATCTGCACCAGACCGGCGAGCAGACTGGCATGGTGCTGGATTTCGGCTTCCTCAAAGAGGAGATGCTGGCGGCCGTCGACGAGCCCTGCGATCACGGCTTCATCGTCGCCTGGGATGATGCCGAGGTGCTCGGCCTGTTCACCCCGGCCGATACGACCCTGGGCGTCTGGCAGGAGGAACTGCGGCAGACCATCCGCGGCGCCGGCTTCGCTTGCCCCACCGATTGCCGTCTCGGCCAGAAACTGTATGTGGTGCCGTTCCAGCCCACCGCGGAATGTCTGGCGCGCCACTGGTTCGAACGCCTGCGCCCGACAGTCGAGCGGCGCTCCGACGGGTTGGCCGCTCTGGTCTGCGTCCGGGTGTGGGAAACCCCCAATTGTTATGCCGAATATTCCGCCTAGGCTCTTGCCAACAAGCTTTTCTGGCGCCATCTTACCGCAATCGAATTTGCTTGGTTATGGTGCCTTACTGGTTCTTCCTCCCAGCAGTTTGAGGCTAGGCGCCATGTTGGCGCACAGCAACCGCCAGGACGAGGAGCAATCTCATGTCATCCACTGGCACCGTTAAGTGGTTCAATTCAACCAAGGGTTATGGTTTCATCCAGCCGGATGACGGCACGGCCGACGTGTTCGTGCATGTGACCGCCGTCGAGCGTTCGGGCCTTGGCAGCTTGCGCGAAGGCCAGAAGCTGGGTTATGAGCTGGAACGCGGCAAGAACGGCAAGACGGCCGCCGTTGCCCTGAAAGCCATCTGACCGACGGCTTCCGGCAAAGGGCAGCCGTTGGGCTGCCCTTTTCCCTTTTGTAGAGGACCGCCCTTTTACAGAGGACCGAATGGCGAAAGAAGATTTGATCGAGTTCGAGGGCGTCGTCGACGAGGTGCTGCCCGATGCCCGTTTCCGGGTCAGGCTGGAAAGCGGCCATGACGTCATGGCTTACGCATCCGGCCGCATGAAGAAAAATCGTATTCGTATTCTGGCCGGCGATCGGGTGACAGTCGAAATGACACCCTATGACCTGACCAAGGCACGCATCAACTACCGCCACAAGGACGAGCGCGCCGCCGCCATGGCCGCCAATCGCCCGCCCATGCGCAAGCCGCCGCGTCGCTGATCGTTAGCGGGTTTCGGCTCTCACCAGCCTATCCCGCACGGGCAATCACCAGGGGTTGGCTTTCGTCGAACTTGACCTGAGCGGGGTTGAACGGCACCTGCTTGGTACGGCGAATGCTGCCTACCGCCAACAGGCCATCGGCCAACAGGCGATCAATCACCACCCAATCCGCCGACAGCGCCTGATCGGCATGGGTGAAGGCGGTTGATACCGATCGCGGCTGTGGTGGCGACAGCTGGACCGGATTGCATTGCCCGTCCTTGGTTACCAGCACGATGCTGCCCTGGCGATCCTGTAACTGATCCCCCGGCCGTGCCATGCATTCTTCAAAGACGAGATCCCACAGCCGGTATCCTTGCGCTTCCCCCAGCGCGCCGGTGGGGCGCCGCTGCTCGTCGACCAGTACGGCACTGGGCCGCCGACCGATGGCACGATACAGAGTGATGGGACCAATGACGTCCAGACCTCGGCGTACCGGAACCGGCGAACGCATGCTTGTCTCCGTGCTGTGATGGACGCCGGAACAGTCGTTATCTGGGGTGCCGGCAGGGGAAATTCAAGGGATGGTCCGGTGTCGGCGCGCAGGCCGCACCGATTGGTCCCGCGATCAGGGCCTGTGATATTACAGCCGAGGATCGTGTGGCGATATGGTCCAGACGCACAGCTATACTGTGGTCGATACGGACTGGACCGTGGTCGATGACGATGCGGCCCTTCCTGGGAGCGCGGGCGCCTCGCCCGCCACCGCCGTCGACGCTCCGCCGGCCCAATCGGTGATGCGGGCGAGGCGCCCGCGCTCCCAGCCTCTCCTTTGAGTCGCCGCGATTTCTTGCTTCCCTCACCCGAACCTCTCGGCGATCATCGCGAACAGCGTCCGCAGTGCCTGGGCTTCGCCGCCTTCCGGGCGGCCGTGCCGGGACGACACGTTCCACGCCATGATGTCGAAATGGGCCCAGGGGGTGCTTTCTGAAACGAACTCCTTGAGGAACAGGGCGGCGGTGATGGCGCCGGCATAGGCGCTTTCGCCGCAGTTGTTGATGTCGGCGACCTTGCTGTCGAGCATGCGGCGATAGGCCGACCACAAGGGCAGGCGCCACACCGGATCGGTCTGGGCGTCGGCATGGCGCAGGATGTCGGCGGCCAGGGCGTCGTCGTTGCTGAACAGGGTGGCGATTTCGGTGCCCAGGGCGGTGCGTGCCGCTCCGGTCAGGGTTGCCATGTCGATCAGCAGGGCGGGCTTTTCGCGGTCGGCCTCGAACAGGGCGTCGCACAGAATCAGCCGGCCCTCGGCATCGGTGTTGCCCACCTCCACCGTCATGCCCTTGCGCGTGCGCAGCACGTCCAGCGGCCGGAAGGCGCTGCCCGAGACAGCGTTCTCGACGGCCGGAATCAGTACCCGCAGCCGCACCGGCAGGTTGGCCGACATGATCATCTTGGCCAGACCCAGGACATGGGCGGCGCCGCCCATGTCCTTCTTCATCAGCCGCATGCCGGTGGCCGGCTTGATATCCAGGCCACCCGAATCAAAGCAGACGCCCTTGCCGACCAGGGTCACCTTGGGCGCGTCGGCCGCTCCCCAGGTCAGATCAATCAGCCGTGGCGGCCGCGACGAGGCACGCCCCACCACATGCACCGCCGGCCAGTTCTCCAGCAGCAGTTCTTCGCCCACCAGCACCCGGCATTGGGCGCCGTGATGGCCGGCCATGGTCTCGGCGACGCCAGCCAGCTCGCCCGGTCCCATGTCGCCGGCCGGCACGTTGATCAGGTCGCGGACCAGCGCGGTGGCGGCAGTGATGCGGTCGACGGCGGCGCGGTCGCAGCCCTCAGGCCATACCAGATTGGGCCATTCGTCATCCTTGTCGGCCTTGTAGCGGTCGAACCGGTAGGTCGCCAGCGACCAGGCGATCGCCGCCCAATTGGCCTCGCCCGGCTCCAGCGGTCTGTCGATGCGATAGGTGCCGGCCGGCAGCTTGGCCGGCAGATGGGCGAACACCCAAGGATCCTTGCCGTCGCCCAGGCCGAACAGCACCCGGCGCAGTCGGCCGCGGCCTCCGGCGATCAGACTGATCTGACCGGCGGCGGCCGAGAAATGGGTGCTGTCGGTCCACTGCCGCAGACCGGCGGCCTGGTCCTTCAGCCAGTCCTCCAACTGCGACTTGCGCAGCGGGGTGATAAGAATGGTGCCGTCCTCGACCTTGTCGGTGATGTGCGAAAGCACGCGGTGCTCCCCCTGGCGTCATGTCGGTACCCCTTAAAGATGACTGCGGCGGTGCCATCTGAAAAGGGCTCTTGAGCAGTGACGCCGCTGCCGCCATCATCGCCGCTCCCGTCAACGGAGGCGCCGGCATGAGCGATCTGATTCTGGTCATCGGCAACAAGCGGTATTCGTCGTGGTCGTTGCGCCCATGGCTGGCGATGAAACTGGCCGGTCTGGCATTCGAGGAAGCCCTGGTGCCGCTGCGTCAGCCCGACACCCGCCAGCGTATTTTGCAGTATTCGCCGTCCGGCAAGGTGCCGTTTCTCAAGCACGGCCCGGTGCAGGTGTGGGATTCCCTGGCGATCTGCGAATACATCGCCGAGATGCCGCAAAGCCGGCTGTGGCCGGATGATCGCGCCGCACGCGCCCAGGCCCGCGCCGTTTCAGCCGAGATGCATGCCGGGTTCGTCGAGCTGCGTCGGGTGATGCCCATGGACCTGTGCGCCTCGACCCCGATGGCCGAAGTGCCGCCCGCCGTCCAGGCCGATATCGACCGCATCACTGCCCTGTGGAACGACTGCCGCGGCCGCTTCGGCAACGGCGGCCCCTTCCTGTTCGGCCGCTTCTCCATCGCCGACGCCATGTACGCCCCCGTCGCCACCCGCTTTACCACCTACGGAGTCGCGCTGGACGCAGTGTCGAAAGCCTATGTCGAAGCGATCTGGTCCTTGCCGGCGATGAAGGACTGGAAGGAAGCGGCGGATCGGGAGCCAGCGTTGGGGTGAGGTACCAGCGCTCCCGGGAAAACTAATTCAGACAGGTCCGCGACTCCATCCGCTGCACCCGGCAATACAGGCGATAGCTGGAGTCGAGCAGGCGCCACAGCCGGCGCGGCAACTGGTTCTGCGGGGCGCGGACCGGTTCGGTGTGGATGGCTTGGGCGAGCAGGCGGTTGTCCGGGCTGTCGGCTTCCTCGCGCGACATTTCTCCGGCATGCACGGCGCGCTGAGTCATCACCCAGGCCATGACACTGGTCAGCCGCGCCGTCATCGACAGGCATTCCCGCGACATGGCGCAGCCCTGATCGAGCGGCAGCGCGGCACGATCCATGCGTTCCCAATGGCGATGGTAGTCGCGGGCGTCTTCCAGCAGGCGCATCGTTTCGTAGTACAGGTTAACGATGAACACGTTCTCCAAGGCGGCCTCCTCGCGCCTGTACCGTCGCGGCTGCCACCTGGGCGCGCGTTGCCGACCATTTCACTCTACACTCTTTGTCGATCGCTGTCATGGTCGGCAATGTCAGAAACGCGCCAGATCCAGGCCGTTGGTGTCGATGTCGGGCCGGCGACCCGAGATCAGATCGGCGATCACCCGCCCCGAGCCGCAGGACAGCGTCCATCCCAGTGTGCCATGTCCGGTGTCCAGCCACAGATTGCCGAAGGGCGTCGCCCCCAGGATCGGCACGCTGTCGGGGGTTACCGGGCGCAGGCCGGCCCACAGGGTGGCCGCGTCGAAATCACCCGCCCGCGGGAACAGGGCACGGGCCTTGGTCACCAGGGCCCGTGCCCGGGTCTCGGTCAGCGTTGCGTTCCAGCCGGCCAGTTCGGCGGTACCGGCGCAGCGCAGCCGCTCGCCGAAACGGCTGAACACCAGCTTGTTTTCGTCGTCGGTGATGCTGACGCAGGGGGCGCCGCTGGGATCGTCGACGGCGATGGTGGCGGAATAGCCCTTGGCCGGATAGATCGGCAGGCGCAGCCCGACGCCCGACGCCAGCCGTGGGCTCCAGCTGCCCAGCGCCAGCAGATAGGCGTCGGCGGTCAGGGCTCCCTGGTCGGTGGCGACGCTGGTGATGCGTCCGGCCTCGGACACCAGGCCGTGGATGGTGACGTCGTAGCGGAAGGTTACACCCCGTTCGGCGCAGCGGGCTGCCAGACCGGTGGTGAACAGGTGGGCGTCGCCGCTTTCGTCATCGGGGCTGAACAGGCCGCCGGTCAGCTCCCCGGCAACGTCGGCCAGCGCCGGTTCCAGGGTGACGCATTCGGGCGGTGTCTTGGGCAGGCGCGGCAGGCCGTAAGCGGCCATCAGATCGGCGGCGCGCAAGGCGTGGCCGTATTCATGGCGGTCGCGGTAGATGTGCAGGATGCCTTGGCGGCGCTGGTCGTACTGGATACCGGTCTCGTCGCGCAACTCGGCCAGCGCGCGGCGGGAATAGAGCGCCAGGCGCAGGGTGCGCTCGGTGTTGATCTTGGTGCGGCGCTCGGTGCAATTGGTCAGGAAACGCAGGCCCCACGCCCACAGCGGCGGATCCCAGCGGCGCCAGCGGAACACCAGTGGCGCATCTTCGCGGCCCATCCAGCGCAACGCCTTGCCCGGAGTCGCCGGATTGGCCCATGGCTCCGCATGGCTGGCCGAGATCTGTCCGCCATTGGCGAAACTGGTCTCCAGACCCGCCCCGGGCTGGCGGTCGACCACCGTGACCTGATGGCCGGCCTTCGCCAGGTACCAGGCCGCGGTAGTGCCAACCACGCCGGCCCCCATCACCAGAACCTTCACGTCGACACCTCCTGATGGCAACTGCTTGAACCGGGATAGGCAGAACGAAAGGTCTTGTCCAGCGGCATTGCAATTCCGCGGCGGCAGTTTACCCTCTTAGTCCATGGAAGTGTTGTCTCTCCAACAGATGTATGCCGCCGATGCCGCCGCCATGGCTGCCGGAGTGGCCGGGCCGTCGCTGATGGAGGCGGCCGGCTGGGCGGTGGCCCGTGAACTCCGCCGCCGCTTCCGGCCATGCCGGGTGGTGGTGCTGTGCGGTCCCGGCAACAATGGCGGCGACGGATTCGTCGTGGCGCGGCTGCTGGCGCGGCGCGGCTGGCCGGTGCGGCTGGCGTTGCTGGGCGAGCCCGGCCGGCTGACCGGCGATGCCGCGGTGCATGCCGGGCTGTGGCGCGGCGAAGTGCTGCCGGCCGCCGTCGAGGTGCTGGACGGCGCCGATGTGGTGGTTGATGCCCTGTTCGGGGCTGGTCTGGCCCGACCGCTCGACGGCCTGGCCCGTCTGCTGGTCGAGGAGATCGGTCGCCGCCGCCTGCCGTGTATTGCCGTCGACGTGCCCAGCGGCGTCCATGGTGATACCGGGCAGGTGCTCGGCTGCGCGCCGCAGGCGCTGGCGACGGTGACCTTTTTCCGTAAGAAACCCGGTCATCTGCTGCAACCCGGCCGCTCCCTGTGCGGCGAGGTGGTGGTGGCGGATATCGGCATCCCCCCCGCCGTGCTCGCCGGGATCGCGCCGAACACCTGGGAGAACGGCCCGGCACTGTGGTCGATCCCGCGGCCCGATGTGCTCAGCCACAAATATTCCCGCGGTCATGCTGTGGTGGTGGGCGGAGCCGGCATGACCGGCGCGGCGCGGCTGGCGGCGCGAGCGGCGCGGCGCAGCGGGGCCGGGCTGGTGACGGTGGCGGTGCCAGCGGGCGAGGCGCTGTCTCTGGTGGCGGCCGACTCTCCCGGTAATCTGGTGGCGCCGCTGGAAGAGTTCGAGTCGCTGCTGGCCGATCGGCGCCGCAACGCCGTGCTGATCGGCCCCGGCTGTGGCGGCGGCCCGAAGACGGCGGCGCGGGCGCTGGCGGCGCTGCGGGCCGGCAAGGCCTGCGTGCTCGATGCCGACGCCCTGACCAGTCTTGCCGAGCGCCCCGAGTCTCTGTTTACCGCCAAGGGCGGGCGCTGCCTGCTCACCCCCCATGACGGCGAATTCGCCCGCCTGTTCCCCGGCATCAACGGCAGCCGTCTGGAGCGTGCCCGTGCCGCCGCCGAGCAAAGCGGCTGCGTCGTGCTGCTCAAGGGCGCCGACACGGTGATCGCCGCGCCCGATGGCCGCGCCGTCATCAACGGCAACGCTCCCCCCGATCTGGCCACCGCCGGCAGCGGCGACGTGCTGGCCGGCATCGCCGTGGGCCTGCTGGCCCAGGGGATGACTCCGTTCGACGCCGGCTGTGCCGCCGCCTGGCTGCATGGCGCGGCGGCGGCCCTGGTCGGCCGCGGCCTGATCGCCGAGGATATCGCGGAGCGCTTGCCGGAGGTGTTGGGGGCCTGCCATGGATGACCGAAGCCCCAGCCTGCTCGATCGCCTGAAGACCTTGCGCAGCCTGTGGCGGGACATTGCCGGTGGCGGGGGGCGCGACAGCGTGGCCCCGGACCTGCCCGACGATGCCGCCGAGTGGCTGCGTGGCCAGATGCGCGCCTGCCTGGAGGGGCGCGGCGGCGAGGTGTCGGCGCGGGCGCGGGCAGCACAGTTGGGGCGAGCCTATTGCAGCCTGAACGATGCCGGCCGGCGGCGCTTCCTGGCCATTCTGGCGGAGGATTTCGACACCGACCCGACCGCGGTCGATGCCGCCGTCGCCCGGATCGCCGCGGCGACCACCGTCGCCGAGCGCCGCACCGCCGAGCGGGCCTTGCGGGTGGTGCTGGAACCGCCGCGGCTGCGGCTGCTGACCCAGTTCAATGCCCTGCCCGAGGGCGTCAAGTTTCTGGTCGACCTGCGCGCCGACCTGCTGGCGGCCGGACGTGACGAACCGGCACTGGTGGTGCTCGAGGCTGACCTCAAGGCGTTGCTGGCGTCGTGGTTCGACGTGGGGTTCCTCGAGCTGCGCCGGCTGACCTGGCGCTCTCCGGCTTCGGTGCTGGAAAAGATCATGCAATACGAGGCGGTGCATGCCATCGCCGGCTGGCAGGATCTGAAGAACCGCCTGGATTCGGATCGCCGTCTGTACGCCTTCTTCCATCCGCGCATGCCCGAGGAGCCGCTGATCTTCGTCGAGGTGGCCCTGGAACGCGGCATGGCCGCCAGCATCCATCATCTGCTTGATGAGACCGCGCCGGTCGGCGATGCCCAGGCGGCGGATACGGCGATCTTCTATTCCATTTCCAATGCTCAGAAGGGCCTGGCCGGCATCAGCTTCGGCAATTTCCTGATCAAGCGGGTGGTCGAGGAACTGGCCGCCGAATTCCCCAACCTGCGCAGCTTCGTCACCCTGTCGCCGATCCCCGGTTTCCGCGCCTGGCTCGCCGAACATCAAGCCGAAATCGAAGCCCTGGCCGCCGCCGACTGGCCGCAGGATGCGGCTTTGGCCGAGACCCTGAAGGCACCGCTGATCCGCCTGTGCGCCCGCTACCTGATGGAGGCCAAACGCAGCAACGGTCGCGCGCTCGATCCGGTGGCCCATTTCCACCTGTCCAACGGCGCCCGCATCGAGCGCATCAACTGGCTGGCCGACACCTCGCCCAAGGGCCTGCGCGACTCTGCCGGGCTGATGGTCAACTATCTGTACAAGCTGGCGGAGATCGAGGCCAACCACGAAGCCTATACCGGACAGGGCAGGGTGGCGGCGTCGAGTGCGGTCAAGGGGGCGGCGAAGGGGTAGGGGGCGACGCTGCAAAATAACTGAATCGCCTCTTCGTCATGGCCGGGCTTGTCAGTGGGACAAAACGGCGGGCAAGCAGGTGGAGCATTGGGCCAAAGGCCATGGTGCACGCCCCCTCTCCCGCTGGCGGGAGAGGGTCGGGGTGTGTACGGACCGGTAAGCTGGGTAACAGATCAGACCGGATACATAGGTGACAGGTTAGGCTAAGGGCATCCAAAAGGGGGTGCCGATGCCTTGGGAA
>OBEQ012623157.1_pt1 | contig 43952 bp, 49 predicted proteins | sample 1670901 | NCBI WGS metagenome assembly OBEQ01 (sample SAMEA104232315, study PRJEB22302) | groundwater metagenome | biome: forest; feature: aquifer; material: groundwater | place: USA | collected 2011-08-07 | depth 5.4 m
ACGCCGTCGATGCGGTAGCGGATGCGCATCTTCTTCTCGTACGGTTCGATGTGGATGTCGCTCGCGCCGCACTTGATGGCGTTCAGGAGCACGGCGAGGGTGAGCCGAACAACCGGCGCATCTTCGCTCGCCTGCTGGAGCTCTTGAACGTTGATGTCTTCTACGTCTTCGCCGAACTCGATCGCGTCCGCATCGAGGTCGCCGATGATGCCGTCGATGTTGATGGGCTCGGACGTATCTCCGGCGAACACCTTTTCGATCGCCGCCAGGATGGCCATCTCACTCGCGACAACGGGTTCGACATTATAACCCGTCGTGAACTTGACGTCGTCCATCGCATTCAAGTTCGTCGGATCGTGCATGGCTACGATGATGGAGGTTCCTGCGCGCGAGATCGGGAGGATCTTGTGCTTCTCGCACACCTCCTTCGTCACCAGCCGCGCCAGATCCACATCAGGTTCCACGGCCGTGAGGTCAATGGAGGGGACGCGATATTCCTGCGAGAGGAAGGTGGTGATCTCTTTGTCCGAGATGAACCCCAGTTTCGCGAGTGCGGCGCCGAGATTGCCGCCGGATCGCTTCTGTTCGTCTTGCGCTTGGCGCAATTGGGCGAGCGAGATGAGTTTCTCGCGCACCAACAACTCGCCGAGACGCGCCCCCGGAGGCGTTCTGCTCCCATCATTCCCTGTGGCCATCGCTCTGCTCCCTTTTGTGATTCTCTCCGGTTGTGAAGGAACGTCTGCCTTAAACCTAAGATGAGCGTAACGAGACCGCGGATCGGGGTCAATTTTTTGTCCTTGTCTCTCCCATAAACCTATGTTAAGAACGGGGCAGGAGGAGAATGATGAGAGGGCAGGCTATTATTCAGAGCCTCCTCGAGGAGGAGATCGTTCGTCTGCGCGGACGCGGGGATAGGAATCGGGAGATCGCCCACGCGCTCGCGATTGACATGACGGCTGTTCGAAGGCTTGTCAGACACCTGGTGCGTCAGAAGCGCATCGCGCCCCGACGCCGGGGCCGCAAGAGTTCTTTCGATCTCGAGAGCCGGCGCATGCGGATTCTGATCGCCATGCGCCTGCGCGGAGAATCTCTCAAGAAGATCGGCAAGCGCTTGGGGATCTCCGGAACTTGGGCGCATCAGCTCTTGGGGCAGGCCAAGCGCGTGGCGCCGGAGCGATTCGCTTCGGAGAATCGTCGCTGGCATACGGTCGAGGAAGCTGCGGCGATCCTGCATCGGCCGTACCAATTCCTCTGCCAAGTGCTTCGGACGTATCGGATCGTTCGCAAGAAGGCGAACCGGTATCTCCTGAACGCGAAGGCCATGGCGCGGCTGCGCGTCTGCATCTGCAAGGCGGATCAGGAGACGCTGCAAAGGACGTGCCGCGTGTGCAGGAAGCCCTTCGTCGCGCGCAAGAAGAGCGAGGGGCGATATGTGCCTCTGTGTTCCATGATCTGCCGCAAGCAGTATCAGAACGAGCTGCGCTACCATCCTCCGCCGCCGGAAAAGCAAACGAAGATGAGCAAGCGTCATGCGGCGCTGTGGGAGCGGCTGCAGGGCCATGTGATCCCGGCGAACGAGCGCTGGCTTGCGCTTTACCAGGCGAGCACGTGCGCGGGCGTTTCCGTGATGGTCATCGAGTGGCTGCGGATTCGCGGGTTCGTGACGGTCCAGCCGCATCCGACGCGGCGCTACCATGGCCGCGCCATGAACACCTTCGCGAAAAGCGAGATGCGCATCGTGCGTAAGGTCTATGCCCTTTCTTCTTCTGTTGCGGGCGGGTAACCTTGATCGGTGCCGCTCGCTTCTGCTTTACTCCTAAAACTTTTATGAAAAAAATTTCCGTTGCCTGCGTCCAGCTGTGCTCCAGTGACAATTTGCGCGAGAACATCGCAACGGCAAGCGCGTTGATTCGTGAGGCCAAAGCGCAAGGCGCGGAATTGATCGCGACACCGGAGATGACGTCGCTTTTGGATCGGCGGCCTGGTGCGGTGTTGCGGCAGGCAAAATCGGAAGAGGAAGACGAGGCTCTCGCGGCTTTTTGCGCATTGGCACAGGAGTTGGACGTGTGGCTCGTGATCGGATCGCTTCCCATCCGCGCGGCCGAGGACAAATGCACCAATCGAAGTCTTTTGATATCACCGCAAGGCATGGTCGCGGCGCGCTACGATAAGATTCATCTGTTTGACGCGACCTTGGCAGAAGATCACATCTACAAAGAATCCGAGCGCTATCAAGCCGGAGACCGTGCGGTTATCGCGGATCTTCCGCACGCGCGTTTGGGATTTACAATCTGTTACGATCTTCGTTTCCCGCAACTTTTTCGCGCCTTGGCGCACGCCGGCGCAGAGATCATCACGGTGCCAGCAGCATTCGTGCGTGTGACTGGGGAAGCGCATTGGGAGGTGTTGTTGCGCGCGCGAGCGATCGAAACCGGTTGCTTTTTATTAGCGCCGGCACAAGGCGGCTGCCATGCCGACGGTCGCGAGACCTATGGACACAGTTTAATCGTGGGTCCCTGGGGAGAAGTGTTAGCCGAAGCTGGCGTGGAACCAGGAGTGATCACCGCGACGCTTGATCTTGATCAAGTGAAGGCCGCTCGAAGCCGTCTTCCATCTCTCGGACATGATCGGGTGTTTGTGGGGCCTCTCCCTTGATCGAGCCCGTCCGCGAGTGAAACGCGAACGGGCTCGAGGTGTGTTTTAGGGTTCTTTTATCGTTTTTTGAGGATCGTGTTTATCAATCTCATTTCTGTTCCAACCGAAGCTGTTCAGACATACATCCCGGAGATAGATTCCGCCGACTCTTCTCAGGACTCCCATCGTCGTTCCTTTTTCGAAAACAAATTTTTTCAAGGCATCTTCAAAAGAGGCATCAAAATCCGTTTCATCAAGGAGTCGGAAAGCGTACTTTTGTACTTCATAGGGATTTTCCCCTTTTCTCGCCTGACACTCATGAAGAAATGTTTCAGGACGTGAGTCGATATATTTTTTCAGCCCACTTTCTTCCAGCCACGTCTCGCCTATGAGCGTAAGATTCAAAGGCGAATGTGCCGAGAAAGCCGGTATTCCAGAAGCCGTGTTATCAGAGTTCACTTTCAGATCTTTCAAAATCATTTTTATCCAGTCCACCGAAGTCTCTAGGGAGGTAAATCGTCCATTGGCGCTCCAAGCGATGGCGATTAACATTCCTGACAGGCTCAGGAGAATCCCGAGCGCCCATTCCCAGGAGATACTGATAAGAAGCGTTTGCATAAAAAAAGTATACCAGCATCCGAGCCCGTCCGCGAATAAAATTTTGCGAACGGGCTCGGTGTGTTTTTTAGTGTTCCTGGGGCCGGGCGCTGATTTCTAAAGAATCAATCAGATCGTGAAGATGGTTGATCAGATCACGATGAAGCTCTTCGAGATCCCAGATCGCTGCGACGAGGTCGTTGAGAGGCATAGGATTATCCTTGGATGGATGAAGGCATCGTCAACCGCTCCGTTGCTTTTTTGAGAAGCTGTTCCAGGTGTCGTTTTTCGCGACGTTTTTGAAATTGTCGAAATCCTTCCGTGGTTGCCATGGCTAAACCGGCTGCGCCAAACGGCGTCCACGCCGGGAAGGCGTTTGTGGGTGCGGCGGGTTTTACGGTTGGGGCATGAGCAACGAGCGTGATGTCGGTGTTCTGACGCGGATACAGCACGGGCGGATCGCGTCGCGTATCGACCACGCCACGCACGCGGAGGGTGTCGCCGTTTTGAAGGCGCTCGGCGCGATAGCCGACGGCGGGTCGAATCTGCAGGATGATACGCGCATCGCCAAGCTCGAGTCCCACGCGTGATCCTTGCGTTTCGCGCACCGTGCCCGTGACTTCCATCAAACTCCAATCATCTTCTTCGCTTGGGGCTTCCACATCCACGGTTCTTGGTTGCGTTTCGGCGTGGGTATTGCGCAGCACCCACCGATCACGCGCGTACATGCGCAGATGGGTTCCACTGTCGTTCGTGATGAGTTGCCCGGTGACCGCAACAAAGGTGCCGAACGCAGGTGAGGGTTGTTTGCCCGTGGCTTTGACAAGCAAACCGCGTCCATCTTGCGTATGGATCACAAATTGATTCTTTGCGAGAATGCCGGGAACGGTTCCCACGATGCCAGAGATGCGCACGCGTGGAATCGTTGGATCAGAGGTCATAGAAGAAGATTTTTTTGGATGAGTCGAATGTGTGGGAGGGCGGCGAGTCGAAGACGCGTGTGTGGAAGAAACAGCCATCGAAACGGGAGGCGTCGAAGACGGAGCAGCCGGAAGTTCGGGGAAGGGGATGCTTACGACGATCACGCTTGAAGAGGTGGAAGATTGCACCGGATTATCGTGATGCACGAGCGCATCGCGGACGCGGGGCGTAGAGGTCGCGGTTGTTGATGTTGAAGTCGTTGAGGATGTTCTTTCGTTTGGAGCGACGAGAACGTTCGGTGCGCCAGGGGTGGATGCAAGCGAGGTAAACCACGCGCCTTCGATATCCGGCATGCGGATCACGGTGGCATCGACTCCCGTGGATTCATAACTCATCTCATCCATGATCGTGCCGGCAAGATTCTTCAATCGCACGACATCGCCCGTGTTATTTAAGACGTGGCTGTGAAGCGCGACGCGGAAGAACAGCGGATGCGACGAGTTGACGGAAGCGAGCGTTGACGAGGTGAGCTGTGCGATCACGCCACGGCCATCCTCAAGCGTCCAATCCAGAAGAAGCGCGCGTTGCGAAGAAGAGACGTTGGCGATCTCGATCCATTCGTTTCCGGAAGACGGATGGGGAAAAATTTCGTTCAGGCGCGGACGGAACGCGGGAGGCGTGGGGCGAACGGGCGCGGGTGGTGGGAGCGGCGACAAGGGAGGAGGCGTCGAAGTGGAGGAAGCGACCGAGGTTGTCGGTTCGGAAGAGGACGCGGCAGATAGGCTGACTTCGCTGGACGATGGGGAAGAGAGAACCACGTCATAGGAGGAAGACGAAGAAGAACTCAAAATGGAAGTTGAGGTCGAGAGAGTCGTCACAGACACTTCGAGGAAGCAGTTGTCACAGAATCCGGGCGTGCCACGATCGAGAATTCCAGGGTCGAATCCTTTCGAGGTCGTCGCATCCATCCACGCGTCCACGCGTTCGCCTGGTGTGATCGGGGATTGTCGTAGCATGGATACTTTGAACGCGCCGGATGCGCCAGCGGCAGGTGATCCGCCATTGCCCGCGTGGTCAACGATCGTGCCGCTGCTGTCGACGAGGGTGATTTCGAGATGGTCGTTCGGAATGGAGATCGTGGTGGTGACGACTTGCGGCGTTACGGCGAGCACGCTTTTCCCTTCGTTTGCATCGTAATTGGCGATGACAAACGCCTGATGCGGACCGATCACGTCGGAGGTGCCAAGCGTCAGGCCCACGGTGCCGCCGCCAATGCCAAGTATGCGATACCCGTTGAGGGAAAAGGGCGCGTCCTCTTGATTCCATAATTCGATCCATTCATCTGCCGTGGAACGCGAAGAGCCGGCCCACATCACTTCTCCGATGATGGGAAGCGATGCCGCGGCCGCAGGCAACACCCACGAACCGCACAAAAGCCACAGAAAAACCAAGGGGCGCGCGAATCGTCGCCCCCATGCATGCATAGGCATAGGGTGGTTCTGCGATCCTCGTGCGATGATCCTAAAAGGGGATCAATGGCGCACGCGTTCTCGAGAATCCTTATTTGTATCATCGCATGGGTTTGAAAAAAGATGTGGATAAACGAGTGTGTCGAAAAAAGATTTACGCGACGCCGTCAGAGATGTTGAACGAAGATGACGGTCAGATGTTGTCATCACGACCGAAGCGACAGCGAAGCGGAGGGATTTCTTCTTTTCGTTTGTTAGCTTTCACCGACGAAATCTTCTCATCATCTTTTATAAGGCCTTTTCTCTTGACGCCCTTCGCGCAACCTCATTTTCGTTCGCCTTCTGTTCGTATTTTCTTTTTTGCTTTTGTGGATAACTTTTCTTTCTTTCAATGAAATCAGGTTGAATCGTCAACCGTTGACGAGCGAGCGCAATCGTTCTATTTTTGTTCTAGAGCCTCGTATGTCCTTACCACTCACCCCCAAACAGAAAGAAGTTCTGGATTTCATCATCGGTTTTATTCACGATCGAGGCTATGCGCCTTCGTATCGCGAGATCGCAAACGGACTGAATCTCGCTTCTCCCTCGACGGTGCATGCGCATATCCAGGCGTTGCGTCTACGAGGATATTTGCGCGGGAGTCAGGCAGCCGGCGCCGGGAATCGCGAGTTGGAACCTACGGATAAAGCCGTGCGCTGGGGACGCAGTGTGATCTTGCCTTTGCGCGGACTCATCACTGCTGGTCAGCCGATCGAGGCGGTGGAAGAACATGAGACCATCGCCGTGCCCGTAGACATTGTTCCGGATTCCGCCAACTCCTATGTATTGCGCGTAAAAGGAGATTCGATGATTGATGAGGGAATTTGGGACGGGGATTATGTGATTGTCGAGCGCAATCCCTCGCCCAAAAATGGCGACGTCGTCGTTGCTCTTCTCGATAACACCTACGCGACTCTCAAGAAATTCTATCGTGAATCCACGCGCATCCGATTACAGCCGGCCAACAAAACCATGCAACCCATTTATTGTTACGATCCTCTCATTCAAGGTATTGTTCGCGCCGTCATTCGTTCCTTTCGTCCAAGTTGATGATCTCTATGTATTATTCCGATGCCTATTTTCGACGACAGTCGATGGCCGTCTCATCGTCTATGGGTATCAAAACGCTGGCGATACGCTTGGTTGTCGTCGGCATCATTTTGTCTTTCATCCTCTTCCATTGGCGCCAGATCTAAGGCCGCGCTATGCTCTCTCGAGAGCTATGCGCACGATCACCGACTTTCATCTCCACTCGCGCTGGTCACGAGCGTGTTCCAAAGAACTCACCATTCGCAATCTTGCGAAGATGTGCGAGCGCAAAGGGATACAGTTTGTGGGCACTGCCGATTTTACGCATCCGGCGTGGCGTGAAGAGATCGGCGAAGAGCTTGAAGAGCTCGAGAATGGCGCGTTGATCCTTCGAGATCGTTCTTCGCCCACGCATTTTCTTCTTTCCACCGAACTTTCGTGCATCTACAAACGCGGCGGAAAGGTCAGGCGCGTCCATCATTTGATTCTTTTGCCATCCCTTGCCGCCGTCGATCGTTTGATTACATTCTTGAATGCGCGTGGATGCAATCTTAAAAGCGATGGCCGTCCGATTATCGGGATCGATTCCGAAGAGTTGGTCAAACTCGTTCTCGAGGCAGATCCGAACGGCCTTCTGATTCCCGCGCACGCGTGGACGCCGTGGTTTGCGGTGTTTGGATCGCAATCGGGTTTTGATACGCTCGAAGAATGTTTCGGCGAGATGACGCCACACATCTGGGGGATTGAGACCGGACTTTCTTCCGATCCAAAAATGAACTGGCGCTTGAGCCAACTTGATGGAATTTTTTTTATTTCCAATTCCGACGCGCATTCGCTCGACAAACTCGGACGCGAGGCAAACGTGTTTGAGATGCAAGAGCCGAGTTATGTCGAACTCCGTCGTATCTTGCGAGAGCATGATGTGAAAAAGTTTATCGAGACGATTGAGTTTTTCCCCGAGGAAGGCAAGTATCATGCCGACGGTCATCGTCTCTGCAAATTTTATTGTGATCCAAAAGAAACGAAACGTCTTAAAGGCATCTGTCCAAAGTGCAGCAAGCCGCTCACCATCGGCGTGCTGTATCGTATCGATGCGCTCGCAGATCGCGAAGTTGATGCGCCGCGTCCATCGAGCGCGGTCCCATTTCGTTCGATCATCCCGCTCGCCGAACTCGTCGGAGATGTTTTGGAGGTTGGACCATCCAGTAAAAAAGTGAAGATCGAAATGGATCGCTTGCTCGCAGACGGGCGATCCGAGTTTGGCGTGTTGCTGGATCTGCCGGAAGCGGAACTCGCGCGCGTCACGCAGCCCGAGATCGTCGAAGCGATCCGTCGCATGCGCCGAGGCGAGGTTTCGATTCGGCCAGGTTATGATGGGGAATTTGGGGTTATTTCCATTATGGATGAGCATCATCCGGCCAGACCAAAACAATCGACATTGCTCTAAAACGAAATTCCCCACGCGCGATACATCGAGCGTGGGGAATTTTCCTCCTAACAATAAAGAACGAAAGAACGAGGCAAGAACTATTTCTTCTTGCGCTTCGAAGCCTTGCGCTTAGCTGGGCGTTTAGCCGCCTTCTTTTTTGCTTTCTTCTTTGCCATGGTTATCACGCTCCTTTCTTTGTGATCCGCCTCTCACATCTTGCGCATGAGACATCGGTTCTTACTCGAACTTTTTCATTTGGATGAGATGCGACGGGCTGGAGCGAGGAAAAACCGGAAGCGTATATCGCATACGCTGAGGATTTTTTCGAGTGAAGCCCGAGCAGATCGCCAAATGGGAAAGTTCGAAGATGTCTGGTGTGCAAGACGTGAGAAGTCGATGTTCGTCATGAAGCAGTGCGTACTGCATCATCTAACGATCATGAAAAAAGTATAGCACAAAAAGATTTTTTTGTGTGGAAAACTTTTGTCAAGAGTCGAGAGCGTCAACAAATAATTTTAAGGTCTCGTCGTCGCGTTCACGCTGATCGGATTCGTACACGTTCCTGCGTGACAGATCCGAAGTCCGAGCGCGTACGTGGTATTCGGTGAAAGATTTTCTACGCGGAACGTTTGCCGCATCCCCGGATCACGACGTCGCGGTTCGCCCCAAGAAAGATACGCAAACGGCCAATCCGAAACACTCATCGGCGCACTGCGATCACGCCACAAACGAATTTCGTAAAGATCACCCGCTTCTAATCGCGGCACAGTCCACTCAATCGTGATCGCATCACGGGCCGTGGACGTGACGATGAGGTCGCTCGGAACATCAGGAATAATGACAAGGGCTGCGGGGATTGTAGCGGAGGGAGATGACGAGAATGGTGTTGGCGTCGTCGGAATAACGAAGGAATCCGGAGCGGTCGTGATTTCAAAGTCTGAATGATTGAAGAGGCGTACTGGGCCCACACCTTTCGCGAAGAGGATCGCAGATTTTAGAATCTCTTTGCGATTGTTACTCGGATATTTTTTTGATTTGACGGACACGACCGTTGTCACTTCGACGCGCGCAAGGTCTCCAAATAATTCACCCGAAGCCGTACGAATGGTAGAAGGGCTCTTGGTCACGACAAACGTATTTTTGACCGTTTTTGTTCCGACCGTTGGTTCTTTGGTTGAAATGAGCTGGGAGTACTCATTACTCCATGTCATGCCAACTTTGAGTTTTGGTGGCAACAACGCGCCAGATGTTTTTAGAAACATACCTCCGAAGGGCACGCCCGGGTCAGGAAGAAAACCCATAAAACCCGGCGCGACGATGGTGCCTTTGCGGCAGGTTATTTTTCCTCGCGCGACCGAATGATATTCGGAGTTCTCGGCTTCGGGTGTTCGTAAAGATTCCGTGAGAACGGATGCTCCTGATTTGATCGGATCAAATATGATGCGCAAAAAGCGTTGTTGATCCTTGCTTTGGTACGTCAATCGTTGATCTTGGTGAAATGGAAAATACGGATTCGCGCAAGTCTCTATTTTTGCCGAAGCCGCAAGCGTCGGACTTCCCCAAAGGGGGAGAGCGAATAGGGCGAGTGTAAGAACGTGAGAGACAAGGCGATTTTTCATAACATGAATGAAGATGGAGTGAGATTTTCGATAGGATATCACAGTGGGGACAGGTGTGGGGACAGGTACCACACCTGTCCCCCTAGGAAATAGACGATCCCCGCCGGACACGTGTCAACGGCGGGGTCAGTTCAGTAGGCTGGCGCGAGCCTGCGCGCGAGGCGGCGCCACTCGCGGCGCGGATCCGGATCGTATCCGTTCCGATGTCCGCGAGGGAAGAACGCGCGGCTTGGACCGCGGAACAAGATCTTGGGGGTCGCCTGCCATGCGCCCGTGATCTTGATCGCGAGCCGCGCGAGCCGCTCCTCGCCGCGCTTGCCCATGCGCAGGAACGGGGGAAGAGGAGAACGTTCTCCCGTTTCGGCATTCCCTTCGACCGCCAGTCGTTCGAGCCATGCTCTCCACGATTCTCTCCCCTCCGCCTCGAGCTCCAGACGGTGGCGGCGCTCTTCCTCGCGAGCCTGTGGCGAGTGAGACCACCGGATCTTTTCCGCGGCTTCCGCGATCCGTTCTTGGTACGCGGCCTCCTCTCGGATCCGTCTCGCGCGAGCCTGTTCGGCGCGGTGCGCGACCTCTCCGAGGAGCACTTCGAGCAGGATCTCCCTCTGTTCGATGTGAGAGTTCATGCTCTCGTCGTCCTCGGGGGGATCGTTGAGCGCGTTTGCGAACCCGATCGTGCTGCCGGTCTGGACGATCCAGTGTCGGAGCTCGTTCAGGTACGCGCGCCGCGGACTCGCGGCCTCTTTCTTTTTCTTTTCTTCTTCCTCCTTGCGCATCTCCGCCGCCCGTACGGCCTCTTCGGCCTGGGCGACGGTCGTGTGGTAGGTCCGGCTGTGCGCGTGTCCGGACCCGTTCTCTCGAACCTCGACGACGATCTTCTTCGCGTTCATCTTGATCTCCTGTCCCGTGTAGCTGTTGCGCCACGCGTGGAAGGGGAGTGATGAGACTCGAAGCGATCTCGTCTTCTTTTTTTCACGTGTGGCGTTGGCCTGACATAGCCACTTTACCTCTTCTTCATCGGTCACCTCCTGTAAAAGGTGACCAATAATAAACAGTTTTTGAGCAAAAAGTCAATGGGGGCTATTGACACAACTCCAAAGATCAGGCATACTATGGACGGATAGTTACGTGCGAAGATCAGTCCGTGGTCGGGGATTGGGTCATGCGCAGACGAGTATCCCTTAGATAATTCATGGAAAACCCGGTAACGGGAATTCCCAACAACAGCATGCCCACGAAATTGTTCGTCGGAGGCATTCCTTACCGTGCAACGGACGAGGAACTTCGACAACTGTTCTCCCAGGCCGGCGAAGTGGTTTCCGTGTTCATTCCCATGGACCGTGAAACCCAACGCCCACGCGGATTCGCCTTCGTTGAGATGGCGGACGACGCGGCTGCGGAAAAGGCGATCTCGATGTTTGATGGCTCCGATATGGGAGGCCGTCGCATCGCGGTCAACAAGGCTCGCCCCATGGAAGAGCGCGCCCCCCGCGGTCCTCGGATGTAACGCACGTCAGTCTACATAAGATCCCCGCCTTTCGAGGCGGGGATTTTGTTATCCGATTTGCTTTTTAACCTCTTCCTCCACTTCCGTCGGATTCACTTTTCCTTCGGTCGCTTTCATCACGCCTCCGACAAACCATTTGATGACTCCCAACTTTCCCGCTTTGACTTGCGCCACTTGATCCGGATTTTGTTCGATCAAGCGCGCGACGGTTTCCGTCACGAGCTTGGGATCGTTTCCTTGTCCCAGGTTATGCTCTTCGAGAAGGTGCGACGGGTCTGCACCGGTATCCATCATGAGCGCCAAGAGCTTCTGCGCATTTGCGCTTCCGACCGTTCCCGCCTCGACGAGTTCCAAAAACTCCGCAAAATTTTCCGGCGTGATCTTGCGATCTTTAATCGTCAAATTTTTTTGCGTCAGCAATCCTGCCAGCTTACTCGTCAGCCACCCGCTGGCCACTTTTGCCTTTTGCCTTTTGCCTTTTGTCTTCTCCTCCCCAAATTCGCTCATCGTCTCTTCCGCAAACTTCAACCAGCCCTCATTGTTCACAAAAAAGCGCGCGTCTTCATTTGAGAACCCCCACTCTTCGATCAAACGCTTGCGTGTCGCGGCTGGGAGCTCCGGCAAACGGGCGCGTTCTTCCTCGCGAATATCGCTTAGAGCCAGCGCAGGCAGATCCGGCTCCGGGAAATAGCGGTAGTCCGCGCTCGTCTCTTTTAAGCGTTGTTCAAACGTTTGGCCGCGATGCTCATCCCAGCCACGCGTGGCGCCCACGGCTAACTCTCCTTGTTCGATCAACGCGGCGTGGCGTTCGATTTCATAGGCCAGCGCACGTTCGACGGCGCGGAACGAGTTGAGATTCTTGACTTCGGTTTTTGGATTGTAGTTTGGTTGGGTCTGGCGATTCTCGCTGTCCACGGGCAGGAGCGAGATGTTGGCGTCGCAACGCATGTATCCTTTTTCCATGTCTGCGTCTGAGGCCCCGACCGCGCGTAAAAGCAGTTGTAGTTCCTGCAGAAAAATTTTTGCCTCCGCAGGCGATCGCAGATCCGGCTCGGTCACGATTTCCAAGAGTGGCATGCCGCTTCGATTAAAATCCACGAGCGTGGCTTGCGAGGCGGCATCGTGGATATTTTTTGCCGCGTCTTCTTCTAAGTGAGCGCGCGTGATGCCGATGCGCTTTCCATCAATCCACGCTTCGCCGTTGATCGCGATGGGAAAGTCGTACTGCGAAATTTGATAGCCTTTGGGGAGATCGGGATAGAAATAATTTTTGCGATCAAAGTGGGACGCATCAGGAATCGTACAGCCGAGCGCGAGTCCAGCGCGCACGCCTAATCGGATCGCCTGGGCATTTAACGCGGGCAAAGCGCCGGGTTGGCCGGTGCAGACCGAGCAGATTGCGGTGTTGGGTGGCGTGTTTTCATCCACGTTCGGACACGCGCAGAACATTTTGGACGCGGTTTTCAGCCGGACGTGAATCTCCAATCCGATAATCGGCAAAAGCATACCGTGCAACCTTAGCAACCTACTTCGTATCCTTCAATGAGTGGAAGAGTTTGACCTGCCATGCGAGGAAGAGCGGCAAGAACAGGACCTCGCCCAGAGATTGCATGAAGTATTGATAAGTCGTACCGGCGAGCAGATGAGAAAAATCACCGGAAGTGTTCAGATCCGAAAGAAGTGCCACCCGTTCCGGGCCAGCCAGGAGCCCGATCACGCTTGAGAGAAGTTCCACCACGAGCGTGGTCAGAATGAGAAACACGGCTCCGGGAATCACGACGCGCCAAAAGGTAGGCCACCAGCGTCCTTTGACGAGCGCCATCGAAGCAGACAGGGCTTGCGATCCTTTGATTCCATCTTCGAGAAGGAACAAACGCCCGAACAAAAGCCCGATGGCTAACCAGATGCCAGGCAAAACCAACACGAGCGCGCCTCCCAAGGTTGCCAAGCTCTGCAAGACGCTGAGCCAGAGATAAGAAAAGAACAGCGCCCAGGGCACGGCCAAACTTGGGGCTTTGGCTTTTGGATCGCGACTTTTTGCGAGAACAAACTGCGTGAGTCGAATGGAAATGCGGATGGTGAGAATGACCCCAGCCAGGGCAGCCACCACCATCAGGATCGCGCTTAGGCTTGAGGACAATGGCCGTCCGATGAGATAGGCCGCGATCAAGAGAAGCGGAGGAACAAGGAACCAGATAGATACCTCAAGCGTGTCCGTCCAATCGCGCATGAATTGATCCCAGCTGGCGCGCAAGAGATCGCCGATGGAAAGAAGGGGTTTGATCATAGATGCAGATAGTGTAGCGCGTTACAGGCAGATCTTCCAACTTCTTCCGGCGTGACCGAGGCATCCAGCTCGACGATCTTGGTTCCCGCTTGGACATACGGAGCCAGGACTTCTGGATCATGATAACGCTCGGCAAGGCGTTGCTGGAAGGACAGTTCTTCGTAGATATGCCCGTCAACTTTATCCATTCGTCCGCCAGCGCGGCGTAACGCTTCTTCCGGACTAATCCGCAACAGCAAAAGAAGATCCGGGGGGCGCGCGAGTTCGGCGCGATTGCCTTCGAGCGAGAGCATCCAGGGGATCGTCACGCTTGAATCTTGGAGAGGCTGATAGGCAAGCGAGCTGATCACCCCGCGTTCTTGTAAGACGATGCGCCCGGGACGCGCTTGCAAAAAAGGAATGACCACGCGCGTAAATAAAACTTGGCGATCGAGCGCAAAGGCCTCAGCCGCGGCGCGCGCTTGATAGCCGCGTCCGGCGTGTATGTGAACGATCTCTTCGCGGATTGCGGCGCCGATCCAGCAAAACGTCGGCTCCGAGGAAATGAGCACATCAGCGTCGCAAATATCCGGTTCATCGATCGTAGGGAGTCGCTGCTCGCGCTTGCTGTATTCCGAAAGATTGAAGAGACGCAGACCTTGCGCGGCAAGTTTTTCGCCCAGAGCTTTGATCACCGTATATTTTCCCGCGCCATCGGTGGCGTCGACGATGACGAGGGTGCCGGCTTCTTTCATACGGAAACTTTCACGGTGATGTCTTGCAAACCGCGTCGCACATCCCAATCGTCGAGATCAAGATCCGCGTGCAAGACGAGATCAGGAAGTTTTTCTTGAAGCGTGGTGGCCATGGCTTGGGCCACATGTCGAATCGTTGGATGCGCCGTTTTTCCGGAGCGCAATTCAAACGTGTAGACCGCGGCCGGAAGGCCATACGTGGTTCGGCAAGGGACGTTAAATCCCATGGCGATGTAGTATTGTCGCTGCAACGGATCAGTCGCGAGCTGTTGAATCGCTTGCGTTTGTTCAGCGATCAGCGTTTCGGCGCGCGCGCGGATTTCATCCGGCAGCTGTGCGAGATACCACGTCTGGAATCCGAAGCGTGTCGATAAGAGAGGCATGCGACACACGCCGTTGCGATGACGTTGCAGATCGCGGAAAGAACCGAAGTCCATTTGAAACTCATACGTCACCAAACCAAGATCAAGCAAGAAATAAGGAAGTTCGGTTTTCATCGGTCGCGTGCGAATCAAATCGTTGTAGCGTGCCAGCTCAACCGGATCGATCGAGGAGTGGCAGACAACGTTTTCCGGACAGGTTGGCGGATCAAAATACGTGTAGTGCGCGGCAGCAGCTTCTCGATATATTTCTTGCGTTTCGTAAAGTTTGTGGCTGAAGCTGTGCGCGTACCGTTCGACGAGCTTGGCGTGAATTCCGAGGCCGAGTTCTCGAATGGAGCGATCTGGATGATGGCAGAGCAACGCAAGTTTGCGCGCAGCCTGTCGCAGATTCGTGGGCCATGCGAGTTGCGTCGTGATACCGGCGGGGAGAAAACTTCGCAGTACGTCGAACGATCGCGCTTTGATCGCTTTCTCGTAGACTGATTCTTTTTCTTCCGGCTTTTTGGAATACAGAGATTTGAGATGCGCGATCACAGATTCTTGGCTTTGCACATAAAAATCCATCCAGCGTTGCAGAATTGCGTGCGACTCTGCGGTGCCCACCGGATCCTCGATCGGTTGTTTGGACATGTCGATATAGCGCGTGCTGGTCTCCTGTCCGGAATACAGCGGCCAGTCTTGAACCGCTTTGGCTGCGAGCATGCTCACGCCTTCGATAAAAATCGTCGTGGAGCCGCAGTCGCCGATACTCTCGTGTCCATACCCGACATAAAAAGATTCCATGAATTTTCCCGAGCCACTGGCCTTCACTTTTTCCAGATGCTCGGTCACGCTGGCGCTGCTGCGTGAATAGAGCGCTTGCATCATGGCGATGTCTTCCGGATTTTGATCGTCGATCACGAAAAGTTTTGTAGAAGCGTGCATAGAAATTTTTTAGACGCCTGTGGATCCAAACCCTCCTCGCGACGGTCCCTCGGCTGGCTCTTCGATCCACTCCGCGCGATCCATGGGGAGGAAGATGCCTTGGCACAAGCGTTCGCCTTTGGCGATCATGACAGGCGCGTCGCCTGGGTTCCAGAGGGAGAGGCGCAACTCATCTGTTGGCCCGCAAAAATCCTGATCAATGATGCCAACCCCGCCGCTCGTCATCAATCCTTTTTTTCCGAAGAGCGAGGATCGCGAAGCGATGAGAAGCATGTGTCCTTCCGGAATCGCGATGATGAGACCGGTCGGCACGAACGCCGCTTCGCGTGGCGGGATCGTCACATTTTCGGCCGCGGAAAAATCAAACGCGACCGAGCCCGGCGTCGCATATGTCGGCAGCGGCAGATCAGAACGCACGCGCGTGATGCGAACTCGCATAGCTCAGGTCCATCCCAACTTTTTTATCACAGCATCGATCTCGCGTTCCAAATCTTCCCGCGTGCCAGCATTACTGATCGTAAACGCCGCACACTTCATGGTTTCTGGAATGGTGATCTCGGTGGAGCGTTGTTCTTCGGAGAGAAATTTTTCCCAGGACATGGTGCTCTCGCCGGTTTTTTCCCCTCGCTGTTTGAGGCGTTCAAAGCGGATCTCGGCGGGCACGTCGATGGCGATCAGTTTGAAGTGCGGCAGAGGAGCCAACGCATGCAGATCTTCTAGGCGGCGGATCCCGTCAATCGTGACGAGATCGGTTGTGGCTTCAAGCGCGTCTTTGGCGATGGCGTGAGACAAGACCTCTTCGCCAAAGGTTTTGCGGAGCGTTTCGGAGAGCCGCACAAAGTGATCGCGTGAAGGATCCAGGTGGAGTCGCGCAAGAATATCATTCAAAATGGCGCTGAACCGAAAGGAGGACGCGTGATATTTTTCCCCCATGATTTCCGTTGCCGTTCCCTTGCCGCATCCGGCCTGGCCGATGAATCCAAGAATGAGTTTTAGCATAGCGGGAGCATTAAACCATGAAAGCGTTAGACGTTGAACCATTTAGCGAGACGTGGACCCTCTTGGAGATGGTAATGCGAGTCGAGATCGTCTCCGTAGATCTTCTCTGGGGTCATGAGCATATGTTCGAGCACCATGAGACAGATCGGCTGTCCATCCCGCAACACAAAGTCGTGGCTGTAGGCTTCCACTTCAAGGACCGCGACCGTCCCGCGCGCCTGATCCGGTTCGCGCCAGCCCCAGCCCGGATCGAAGAAACCGGCGAAGTGAGAACGGAATTCGCCTTTGGAAGAATCATACGCGGCCATTTCCATGGCAAAGTCCGGAGGCGTGAGGACGCGTTCTTGCGTGGCGAGAATGCAGAACGCTTGAGGATGGAGTACCAGCTCTCCGGATTTCGGTCGATGGATTTCTTCAAAAAAATCTTGCGGATTATGATCGTAGCGCGCCGTATCGAGGACACTCCAAGCCGTGGCCTTGGCGCGCCATCCGATGGATTCGCGCGAGCTCAAATCCACGGTCATCGTAATGCCACGTCCGATGTTGTCCGTTGTTGGAGCGATGCGGCTTCCGTCTGCGTTTCGCAGTAAGCCGTACCGGTCGAACGCCATGCGATGTTCAAGGCTGCTGAGGCGGGCCTCGCCATGAAAAAAACGCATCTGGTCGATGCGATCGCCCGCATGCAAGAGCACGGGAAACGATTTTGGGATCACTTCAATCCACAGAGAGCCCGTATAGCCCGCGGGGATGTCGTCAAAGCGCGGTACGCCATCCGCGATCAGGCGCGCGCGCAAATTGATGCGGCCGGAAGAGCTTTTATTGCTGACGACGGCATGGATACCCGGAGGCAAGCGAAGCGATTCTTGCGCTTTGATAAGATAGATACCGTTTTGTTCCAGCGGACGTTCCAGGCTGTGGCGAAACAGAGCGCCGCGCGCAATGATTTCGGTGATCGGTTCTCCCTTGCGCGGCAGATACGATCCGCGCATACGGTATATTTCGTCGGTGAGCGAAAGATCCAGGCCGCTCGGTTGGATCGCCTCAGGAATGGAGCTTGTGATGTAGCCTGCTTGGATCATCTCGCGGATGATCTGATAGGGGAGCGCGCCTTGGCGTTGCATATCGGCCAAACCTTAACGGAGGGGAAGAGGAAAAGCAAAATCCCCGCGCGTACACGGGGATTTTGGGTCGAAAGGATCGTTCGAGATTACAGTTTCGCGGTATCGAGGCGAACGCCCGGGCCCATCGTCGAAGCGAGGGTGACGGATTTGAGGTAGGTGCCTTTGGAGGAGGCAGGTTTGTTCTTTTTTACGGCTTCCATGAGCGCGGTGAGGTTCTCGAGAAGTTTCGCGGTCTCGAGAGAGGTCTTCCCGATTACCAGATGAATGTTGCCGGTGGTGTCATTTTTGAAGGCCGCCTTTCCTTTTTTGATTTCTTCCACCATCTTTTTGATGTTCGGCCCGACGGTATCGGTTTTTGGATTTGGCATGAGGCCGATGGGGCCGAGAATTTTCGCGATCTTGGAGAGCTTGGCCATCATATCCGGACTTGCCACGGCGATGTCAAAATCCACTTTGCCGGTTTTACCGATCTCCTCGATCAGCTCTTCAGCGCCGACCAGATCCGCCCCGGCCTCTTTGGCCTCGCGTTGTTTTTCGCCAGAGACGAAGGCCGCCACTTTTTTGGTTTTGCCGGTGGAGTGCGGGAACAGGATCGTCGCGCGCACCTGTTGTTCTCCCTTTTTGACATCAATCCCCAAATTCAGATGCACTTCGATGGTGGCATCAAATTTTGTGGCAGAGGTTTTTTTGACGAGTTCGATCCCTTCTTCTGGCGCGTAGAGTTTCTTCGGATCAACCAACTTTTTGAGTCCAACGTAGCGTTTGCCGTGTGGCATAGTGGTGTGGTTCGAGCCCCCGTCTTTAAGAAACGAGGTCCCACAAAGAATAAAATTATTTTTCAATCGTGATGCCCATGTTGCGCGCCGTGCCTTCGACCTGACGCATGGCAGCCTCGATCGTGGTGCAGTTCAAGTCCGGCATTTTCTTCTCGGCAATCTCGCGTACCTGAGCCTTGGTCACTTTGCCGACTTTTTCCGTGAGAGGCTTGCCTGATCCCTTTTCGATCTTCGCGGCTTTTTTGAGAAGCTCGGAAACCGGCGCCGTCTTCAGGATGAAGGTGTAAGTGCGATCTTCGTAAAGCGTGATCACCGCGGGCACGACTTCTCCCAGACGATCTTGGGTAGCCGCGTTGATCTTTTGGCAAAACTCGGCGATGTTCATGCCATGCTGTCCGAGAGCCGGGCCGAGCGGGGGAGCAGGGGTCGCTTTTCCGCCGACGACCTGTACTTTGATGAGCGTCTTGACTTTCTTAGCCATAGGATGGGTATTAAATCTTTTTTACCTGAGTAAAGTCAAGCTCCAGCGGGCGTACGCGGCCAAACATGCTGATGAGCGCTTTGACCTTTCCATGCGAGCCATCCACCTCGTTCACCTTGCCTTCGAACCCTTTGAACGGCCCTTCATTGATGCGGACCGCCATGCCTATCTGCAAATCAATGGTCACCTGAGGTTCTTCCAGAGTACCCATGCGTTTCATGATGGCATCCACCTCTTCGGCGGCGAGCGGGGTTGGATTTGTGCCCGTGCCGATGAACCCAGTCACGTTCGGCGTGTTGCGTACTACGTACCAGGAATCATCTGTCACAAGCATATCCACCAGCACGTAGCCGGGAAAAATCTTTTCCTCGATCACGCGGCGCTTGCCGTTTTTGATCTTAATTTTTTTTTCTTTGGGTACGAGGATCTGGAAGATGCTGTCTTGCAAGCCGAGGGTGTCCACGCGTTGGCGCAGGTTGCTCGCGACATTCTCCTCGTATCCCGAGTAGGTGTGGACGGCGTACCAGCGTCGTCCGTACTCAGAGGTTTGTTTTGGCATAGGGATTTAGGGAGAGACTTGAGCTCCGCCGTTGATCGGAACCGTTTCGACCTTGATGTTGGCCGGTTTGCCATTCTTATCTACGCCTTCGACTGAAGTAGGGTTGAGTTGGATCTCAGGCGCTGGGGTCGGAACCGTCGAAGGAGCCGAGGCTGGCGCGGCCGGAGCGTTTTGCTGGCGCGCGGTCAGCACGGCTTTGACCGTGTGTTGGAGGCCAAAGTCCAAGGCCGCGAAAAAGGCCGCGCTCATCACGCTCGCGCCGATCACCAATCCACCGTAGCGGATGGTGTCTTGCCGCGAGGGCCACGAGACTTTTTCCAGCTCGGCTTGAGCCGAACGGATGTATTCAATGAAGGCATTCATAGAAGAACATGGTTTTTAAAAAGCCCTCTGCGGGCTATCTGAGTCGAACCATAGCATAGCACGGATGATCTCGCAAGAGGGGAGAGGGGGAGAGGGGGCGCCCAAGCTTAGCCAGATTATTGGGTGATGTCTACACACCCCGTTTCCATTTGCGAATAATGTCTACGCCGAAGGTCAGCCAGTAACGCGGCGAGAGCATCAGATCCTGCGCGTGGAGGTAGGCCTCGGCTTGTCCGCCGAATCCGCGTTTGAAGAGGGAGAGTCCAGCCCAGGGATGGCGAGGTTGGTTTTCGGGAGACACGCCCCAAAAATTGTACCAATGACAGCCGCGACGTTTGGCTTCTTGAATGAGACGCCATTGCAAAAGATGTGCGGCCGGAATTTTAGGAAAGCGTTGGTTGTCGGACGCGCCATGATGATAGAACGCGGACCCGTGCGCGAAGATGATGATCGCGCTTGAGATGATCTCGTTTTGATAGATGCCGGTGGCGATCAGAGCTTGATGGTCGCGGCCGAACGTTTCGATTTCAGCAGAAAGATACGCGCGCGAGAATGGCGTAAAGTTTTGGCGATCCACCGTAGTTTGATACACGCGCCAGAAATTCTCGAGAGCCTCTGGCTCTTCGCTCACCGTGACTTCCACGCCCTCTTCCTCGGCTTTGCGGATATTGTGGCGCGTGGTTTTGCGCATCTGTTTGAGGAGTTCGTCTTCGCTTGGCGCGAGATCGAGCATCCACGCAAGTTCAGGATGCATGTGGATGGGCGCGGGTCGGAATCCAAGCGAGGCGAAGAGCGTTTGATGATCTGCGGACGCGGGAAGCAACGGACTCACGCGGACGAATGCGCAATGTTGTTCGCGGGCCAGTCGCGCAAGCTCGTGCGTCAGACATTCGAACGTCGTGTGCGGATCCGCCTGCGATGAAAGGATAGGCCCGTGCGGACAAAAAATAAACGAACCTCGGCGCGCTCGGATGCAGAGCGCAAGCGCAACAGCCACGAGAGTCGCGCCTTCGAAGAGGCCAAGACGAAAAATTCGCGTGCCCTCACGTTCCTGAAATGCGCCCCAGTTCCATGATTGCAAAAACGTGTGCGGACGCTGCTCATCCACAAACGCGTTCCACAGATTCGCGTTTTCAATCCTCTGACAATGCATACTGATGAAGGCAGGCGATGATGCGGAGCGCATCCTCACTCGTCACGTGAATGTCCGTTGGAAGATTGAGGATTTCTGCTGCGAGGGTTTCGGCAACGGGGCAGCTTCCGCGAACGTAACTCAGACGTTCTTCGTTTACGCCCGTTGGCGCGAGCGGTTGCGTGTACCAATCGCCGAGGAGAATGCGTTCGCGCGCGGCAGCCTCTTCAAGACGCAAGGGATGCGCGGCGCGGATCGGATAGCGGAGCAGGGGAGGTGGCGCGCCGGTCGAGAAAGAACATGCAGAGATGCGCGGATCAAGTTCGCGCTGGTAGATTTTGGAGATGTGCATGCGATGCTCATTGAAACGATCGCGTTTGTGGAATTGATGGATCGCGAGACGCGCCAGGGCTTCGGGAAATTGTTTGAACGCGAAGGGAGGTTTGCCGCCGGTTTTCTCGGCGGGGGAGACGGTTTTGGGGAGAAGCCCGCGGGGTTTGGCGGTGGCGAAGATGATTTTTCCTAACGCGAGCGTATCATACGTCGTTTTAACGAGCATCGCGATCAGCGGATGGAAAAGTTGCTGCGCGATCCACGCGCGTGACGGCAAAGGACAGGAGCGTTGAAAAATTGCCACGCGCTTGCCGATGTCCTCGCGTTTGGTCACAGCCATTCCTCCGAACACGCTTGAGATGGCCTTGTCGCGTCCAAAACTAAAAATGGCCGCGTCACCGTGAGCTCCAAGCGGCTTTTCGTGATACACGTTGTCGATGGTGTGCGCGCAATCTTCAATCACAAACAGCTCATGTTTTTTTGCAAGAGCGATGAGCGCGGAGAGATCCGCCGCTTGACCAAAGGTGTGTTGGATGAGGAGTACGCGACTCTTGGGCGTGATTTTTCGCGCGAGATCTTCCGGTGACATCGTTAAAGATTTTTCGTCCACATCCACATACACAGGTTTGGCGCCTGCCCAGAGAATAGGCCCGGGAACTGCGACGCAGGTGAATGCCTGGAGAAGCACCTCATCATCGCTTTTGAGATCAAGGCTTGAGAGAATGGCGTAGAGCGCGGTGCGTCCGCTTTCAAAAGCGTAGGCGTATGGGAGTTCGAGCCAGGTGCGGAACGCGGCCTCCAGATCTTTGCGCGCCGATCCGTGCTGCCAGCTCCATGGCGTGAGCAGCAAACGCGCGGCCAGACGGACGTCGTCGCTTTCGGTGTTGGGGGCCAGGCTCGTGAAGATCGTTGGTTTCATACGGTTGCAACATGAGCTTCCGCGTACAAAACGGTTTGCGTATCCGGCGCGTAGACAAACGGATGTTGAAGAAGCGGAACGGTCAAGTGCTGTCCGTTGATTTCAATGGGGATGAGAGAGCCCAGGGAAAAGGCGATGCGATCGTTGTCCACAAAACCCAGACGACCGCTGCGGCGCGTACGCTTCAAGGCAAACAGTTGCTCAACCGACGGATCAGCCGGTATCCAGGTTCCGTCTTCAAGTTGCGCTTCGAGCCACGCGTGCATGGATCCTTCCTTCCAGAAACCAGAGATCAATCGCGCAGGAATTCCAAGCGCCAGACACAGCGCAATGAACAAGCTATCAAATCCTCCGCAGTCCACGCGCGGTTTCGTCAGCGCATCCTCTGCCGAGTAAAGTCCGGGAATCGGATCGCCATAGGTCAGATGCGCGATCACGTAGCGATTGATACGATGCAAAATTTTGAACGTATCGGTTTCGGTGCCGCGGATTTTTTTGGCGAGTTTATCCCATCTGAAGTTCAATGCTCCCCCATTTATCGCGTTTGTCATCTCGAACGGAGTCTGACGGAGTGAGAGATCTTCCCTCCGGACGTCAGACGGAGATTTCTCCTCGTCTACTGACTCGTCGAAATGACAAAGAGAGCCTAGGCGAGGTGTTGGTTGCGGAGCCGTCGGTCGCGTTCGTGCCTCCACCCGCACTATCGTCGTATAGTGAAAAGCCATCGGCGTGTCCGCGAGCATTTTTGTTTCCCACATCGCGTAGGGATTATCGAACCGCGCATCTCGTCCGATGTGCGTAATGGCTGGCGTGAAGGAAATTTTTTCCAGAACCTGTTGCCAAGGCGTTTCGAGAGGAAGAGGAACCACGATCCACACACGTTCCGCCGTCGGCGAGGTCACCTGCGCACGATACGTCAGGCGATGAACACTTCTTTTGAACATCTTGAACGCCATGAGGCCATCATAGTCTTGTCCGAAAATCCAAACAAGGTTAGACTCAGGGCGATCAAAGATGATGACGGGCTATGGTGCAGTTGGTAGCGCGCTTGCATGGGGTGCAAGAGGCCGTGGGTTCAAATCCCACTAGCCCGACCAACGCAAAAACCACGGTAGCGATGCCGTGGTTTTTGCGTTGTGATTCCTCCCCTTGACATTCCCCTCGGTTTTCTTGCGCTTTTTGCACGTGAGTTCCATACTGTCCCCGTAAACCCAATCTTTTTTATTCTTTTCGGGTTTTTTCATCCTTATGGGTATGACCAAATCCCAGCTCATGACAGAGCTGGCCGCTAAGTCGGGGCGTTCGAAGAAAGAGATCGTGATGGTGATGGATTGTTTGATGAAGATGGCGTACGTACAGGTCAAGAAGAGTGGCGTCTTTATCATCCCGGGCATCGGTAAGTTGGTGAAGGTGCACCGCAAGGAGCGCATGGGCCGCAACCCAGCGACCGGCGCAACCATCAAGATCCCGGCAAAGACCGTGGTGAAGTTTCGCGTAGCAAAGGCAGCCAAAGAAGCAGTTTTGTAAGCCTCGCGCGAGCGATAAAAACCCATCGCATATCGGTGGGTTTTTTGTTTTCCGCGCGCATGGGAGAATGTCCGATATGATCCATCGGACCGATAGGACCTATTCCGTGCACGCCCGACTCGTTTCCCTCGGCGGAGGAATTTTGTTGGGGGTCCTGCTCGCGTTTGCGGCGCTTCTTTTTGAGGTCTACACCTCTCCCACCAGCATGCGCGTGCAGCAGCTCTTGGTTTCAGCGATAGGCGTGGGGCTCATCGTGTACCTGGTGGACAGCGCGAGCGAAACGTTGAAGTGGCACGCGCCGACGATTATCTTTAATTCTTGGCTCAAGCGCCGGCGTCGGATCTCGTTGCTCGGCAGGGAATCCATCCAACTCGTGCATGAAGGATTGAATTTAGAACATGGGATCGAGTCTTTGGTCGTTTGTGGCCACGAGGGAGAACAAGCGCAACGGTTCTCGCTCGGACCCTTGTGGCGCCGTCGTGATTTGGAAGCCTTTCTTCAAGAGGTGCGATGAGACCGTTGGTATGATAAACTTTCCCCACTTCTCTTTTGACGTATGCCCAAAATCACGCCCTCTCCCTCAAAACGCCGTCCCATGTCTGCGGTGCCGTCTTGGACAGGCTCAAATTATCCGACCTCTTCGACCTCCCAAGGACGGTTGCAGCACTGGTTGTGCGGGGTGAATAACAAGTGCGTGCCCGTGGAGCCGGAGAATTTTACCGAGAACATCAACTGGCGGATCTTTCGCATCATGGCCGAGTTTGTGGAAGGGTTTGATTTTTTGGCCAAACTGAAAAATGAGGTGAGCGTGTTCGGCAGCGCGCGCAGCAGCTTGTCGGATCCGTACTATAAGATCGCCAAAGAGTTAGGATTTTTATGCGGCAAAGGAGGGTTCACCATGGTCACGGGCGGCGGGCCTGGGATTATGGAGGCGGCCAATTGGGGCGCGCATGAGGCGGGGGGTGAATCCGTCGGGCTCGACATCGAACTGCCGATGGAGCAGCGGCGCAATCAGTATGTCAATCGCTCCATGGGGTTTCATTATTTTTTTACCCGCAAGGTCATGCTGTCTGCCTCGGCCCAGGCCTACGTCTTTTTTCCGGGCGGATTCGGCACCTTGGATGAGCTTTTTGAGATCGTGACCTTGATCCAAACCGGAAAAATGTCGGATCAGGTTCCGGTGATTCTGGTCGGGGTGGAGTATTGGCGCCCGTTGCTCGCCTGGCTGACCAAGTACGTCTACGATGAGTATCACGACATCAGTCGCGAAGATTTGGCGATTTTTCATCTCGTGGATACGGCTGGAGAGGCGTATAAGATCATTAAGAAAACGCACGAGCGTATTTTGTAACATTTGACAGCAAACACGGTATCTTGCTATCGAAGATGTCATGGACGCTTCTCAGTTCGAGTCATTTTATCATACCTACGTCGAACGGATTTATAAGTTTGTTTTTTATCGCGTAGGCGGGAACAAGGAGCTGGCGCAAGATCTGACCCAGGACGTTTTCTTAAAGGCCCTTGAGGCTTTTGAACGCTACGATCCTTCTTTGGGGCGTTCGGCGTGGATTTATACGATCGCGCGCCACCATCTGATCAACCAGCAGGCCAAGACGCGGCCTACGGTAGACGTGGAAGAGATTGAGAATACCTTTTTGGTGGCGCAAGACGCGCGAGAGGACTCTATCCATCGCGAGGAGGATCAGGCGCTTTTAGAGGCGGTCGCGCGTTTGTCTGCGGATGAAGCGCGGCTGGTTCGCATGAAATATCTGGAAGGATGGTCGTTTGATGAGTTGGCGGAGATGTTTGGCAAAACTTCGGGCGCCTTGCGGGTACAGGCCGGTCGCGCGCTCAAGAAGTTGAGAAGTTTGATGCGCCACCCTTAATTTTTTCATTCTATGCTGTCTTGGCTTCTTCGCTATCGGTTGGCTCGCATGAGCAGGCGCGCGCGTCCTGATCGAGTGTTTGTATTGTCTTTGGCTGAGACTTTGCGTGAACGCGGATATTTTCCGGCGCGACGTTTGGGGATGTCCAGATGGAAAACGGCCACGGTCACTCTTGGCGTGGTGTTGAGTTTTGTGGTTGGCACTTCGTCGTACGCCTATGTCGCAGATGAGGTGGTGCCCGGACATCCGCTGTATCCGGTGCGTACCAATCTTGAACGCGTCGAACTTCGTTTAGCGCGCGCGTCTGGGCAGGCCGAGCGCGTACGTTTACGTCAAGCCAAACGTCGGATCAAAGAGGCGCGGGTGCTGGCAGGTCGCCATCAGCCCTTGCCCCCATTGCATGCCAAGCTTGTCAAAGAGCAGGCCGTTCGTGACAAAAAGTTTTTTGCCAAAAACGGCAATGTCATTTTTCTTGATTCCGGTTTGGTGTCTTCGATCGTTGCCGCGGATGTGACGAGCACGATCGAGGTTGCGACTTCCACGCCTCTCATCGTTTCACCATCTCGGGCAGAACCTTCGTCTTCTCAAGATGAGAACTCTGATCAAGAGCGCAGCGCGAGGCATCCCCGTAACCCGCATCGCCTCAATTTTTTTCATCGTCGCTTGAATGACGAGAGGCCATAGGATACGCTGGCGACATGCTACAACTTTGGAACACGTTGCATCGCAAGCTGGAATCATTCGAGCCGATGACGTCCGGACAGGTTGGGCTCTATACGTGCGGGCCCACGGTTTACCATCCGGTTACGCTTGGGAATTGGCGCGCGTTTTTGTTTGATGACACCTTGCGTCGCGCGCTTTTGTTTTCGGGATATCGCGTCACGCAAGTGATGAATATCACGGACGTGGGGCATCTCGTCGGCGATGCGGATGTCGGTGAGGACAAAGTTGAACGCGAAGCGGCGCGGCGAGGCATGGATGCGCGAGAGCTGGCGCGCTCGCTCGAGGCAGATTTTCTTCGCGGCATGGAGAGCCTGCAGATCCAAACGCCCGAGCATCTCCCGCGCGCGACCGAGCACATTCCCGAACAGGTCGCCCTCATTCGTCAGTTGGAGGAGAAAGGGTTTACGTATCGCATCAGCGACGGCATGTATTTTGATACATCTAAGTTTCCTTTTTATGGAAAGCTGTCCGGTCAAAAATTGGAAGACAAAGAAGAAGGCGCGCGCGTGGCGGTGAATCCGGAGAAACGCCATCCGTCGGATTTTGCGTTGTGGAAATTTTCACCCAAGGATGCCAAGCGTCAGATGGAGTGGGAGAGTCCGTGGGGCGTCGGGTTTCCGGGCTGGCACATCGAGTGTTCTGCCATGTCCGTCAAGTATCTTGGCCAGCCGTTTGATATTCATACCGGTGGCGTGGATCACATTCCTGTTCATCACGAAAATGAAATCGCGCAAACCGAAGCTGCGACGGGCAAGCTGCTTGCGCGTTATTGGTTGCATAACGAGTTTTTGTTGGTGGACGGCCATCGCATGGGAAAGTCCGAAGGCAATGCCTACACGCTCGAGGATCTGATTGCCAAGAATTTTGATCCGCTCGCCTTTCGCTATTACTGTTTGGGCACGCACTATCGTACGAAGTTGAATTTTACTTGGGAAGGATTAGAGGGAGCGCACAACGCCCTTCAAAGATTGCGAGCCTTCGCTCATACTCTTCCCCTTGCCACCCACCTTGCTGCGAGGCAGGAGGGGGAGGGGGTCTGGACCGATCGTTTCCGGTCCGCCCTCGAAGACGACCTCAACACCCCGCAAGCGCTCGCCGTCATGTGGGAGATGATCAAGTCAGATGCTTCAGACCATGAAAAGTCAGAGATTTTAATAAAGATGGACGATATCTTCGGTTTGGGACTCGTCGAGCTCGTAGGCCATCCTCTCGAGATCCCCGACGACGTGATGGCTTCAGCAAAAGAACGACAGACCGCTCGGGAAAAGAAAGACTGGAAAAGGTCGGACGAGCTGCGCCAAGAAATAAAGAACAAGGGTTGGATCGTGGAAGACAAGCCTGACGGGTTTGAGATCCTGCCGGCCTAGGAAGCTGTGCTATACTTCCCTGTACATGGGGAAAGGTTTTTTGCCTCCGGAACAGCCGCACACGCTTAAGCCCTCCGAGATTCCGTCTGAATCATTGGAGCTGTCTTCGGTTGAAGCGGACGCACAGGTCGCGGAACAACTCGCGGAACAGGAAGAGACATTTTTGGAACAGCCTTCAGGAGGAAGTGGGTCCACCGTTGCGACGACGTCTCCGCAGACAGCGGTCTCGACAGGCGTGCCCGTCGTCAAAGACGAGGTGACGCTTGCGGTGGAAAAGATTTTAGAAAGAGACTTGGGCGAATACGTCCAAGCCTTGCCCGAGGATCAGCGTGCGCGTTTTCAAAAAAAAGGACAGGAGGTGGCCGACGAAATCGCCAAGATGGTGCGCGAGCTGCATCTTCAGGTGAAGCGCGTGTTGACGTTGATCCGCGACTGGCTGTTGACGTTGCCTGGGATGAATAAATTTTTTTTGGAACAAGAAGCTAAGATCAAAACCGATCAGATGCTGGAGCTGGAACGGGTTCGTCGTGAGGATAAACAGAATCGTCCATGATCCCTTTTTTCTTTCAATTCGAGCTCACGCAGACTCAGCCCACGATGTCTCCGCTGGCCGTGGGCGGAACGCTTCTTCAAGATCCGCTCGTGGCCAGCCTCTTCGGTCTCGTTGGTGCGGTCGTGTTGGTGATAAGCGTGCTGTGGATCTTACGTTGGGTGTTGCATCATCAGGGACGGTTCCACGCCACCTTCGGCATGAAGATTTTGCTCGTGCGCGTTCCCAAAGAATTGAAAAAAGAAGACGCGGATCAGAACAAAACGCAGCAGCAAATCCAGGAGATGATCGCGCGCATGGAGACGGTGTTCGCGACCATCGGATCGTTGCGCGCTCAGCACGGGATCAGCGCCTGGCTCACCGGACGGAGCGATGTGTTCGCTTTTGAGATGGTGGTGCATCGCGACAAAATTTCTTTTTATGTCAGCGTGCCAAAGGCGCAGCAGCCATTCGTAGAAGAACAAATCCATGCGCAATATCCCAACGCGCAGATCGAGGAGGTGCCGGACTATAATATCTTTTCTCCCACGGGCGTCATTCTCGGGAGTTATCTTACCTTCAAGCGTCAGAGCCATTTTCCGATTCGTACCTATCGCAAACTCGAAACGGATTCGATGAATTCGCTCACCAACGCCTTCTCAAAAGTAGACAGCGGCGATGGCGCGGCCATTCAATACGTGATGCGGAGCGCTCATCACGGGTGGCGCACCGAGGGGTTGCATATCGCCAAGCACATGCAGCAGGGCAAGCGTTTGGATGACGTGGAACGTCGCGGCATGTTCTGGGGGATCTGGCGTGAGCTGCGCAAGATGGGATCCCTTGCCAAGCCCGGGGGAGCCAAGCCTGAGGAGACGTATCGGTTGTCGCCGTTGGAAGAAGAGATGGTGAAGGGCTTAGAGGAGAAGTCTTCCAAAGCCGGACTTGACGTGAACATCCGCATCCTTGTTTCGGCAAAAACGCCGGAGAAGGCGCAGCGGTATTTGAATGATATTTTAGATGCGTATGGGCAGTTCAACATTTATGAGTATGGTAACAGCTTTACAAAAGACATGCCGCTCTTGCAGCGCAATCTGATTCGACGATTTATTTTTCGACAGTTCGATGAACATGAGCGCATCGTCTTAAACGCCGAAGAAATGGCGTCGCTCCTTCATTTTCCGTTGCCTACCACGGAAACTCCCAAAATTAATTGGTTGCTCGCGCGTAAGGCGTTGCCTCCCGCAAACCTCCCTCAAGAGGGCATTTTGCTGGGGATTTCGGAATATCGAGGCCATCGTTCTGAGGTACGCATGCAGCAGAAGGATCGGCGGCGTCATCTCTATATCATCGGAAAATCCGGTTCCGGAAAGTCCGTGTTCCAGGCGTCGCTCATCAAGCAGGACATCGAGGCTGGGCGTGGCGTGTGCGTTATTGATCCGCACGGCGATCTCGTGGACGAATGTTTGGAGTATGTTCCCAAAGAGCGAGCGGACGATGTGATTTATTTTGATCCAGCGGATTTTGATCGGCCCATCGGGCTCAACATGCTCGAGTTTGATCCGCGGTATCCGCAGCTACGCACGTTTGTGATCAATGAGATGCTGAAGATCTTCGACAAGCTCTACGATCTGCGCACCACCGGAGGCCCGATGTTTGAGACGTACATGAGGAACGCGATTCTTCTTTTGATGGAACATCCGGAGTCGGGGATGACACTTATGGATATTCCGCGCGTGCTGGCCGATGAAGAGTATCGCAGTTTCAAATTGTCGCATTGCCGTTCGCAAGAGGTAAAGGATTTTTGGTTGAAGGAAGCGCTCAAGGCCGGCGGCGAATCCAGCCTCGCCAATATGGTGCCGTACATCACGTCGAAGCTCTCCTCGTTCATCTACAACGATTATATGCGACCGATCATCGGCCAGCAGAAGAGCGCGTTCAATTTTTTTGACGTCATGAACGAGCAGAAAATTTTGTTGGTGAAACTCTCCAAAGGAAAGATCGGGGACCTGAACGCGTATTTGCTCGGGATGATCGTGGTTGGTAAAATTCTGGATGCGGCGCTCAAACGCGGGGAGATGCCGCCGGAGGAGCGCAAGGATTTTTATCTGTACATTGATGAGTTCCAGAATTTTTTGACGGATTCCATCAATGTGATTTTGTCCGAGGCGCGCAAATACGGATTGAATCTGATCATCGCGCATCAGTTCATCGGTCAGCTGCTCGGTCCCAACAAAGAGAGTAAGATTCGCGATTCGATTTTCGGCAACGTCGGGACTCTCCTGGCGTTTCGGGTAGGTGTCGAAGATGCCGAGGTATTGGAAAAAGAGTTTTCGCCGGTCTTCAGCGTGTACGATCTGATTAACGTGGACGCGTTCACCTGCAATGTAAAACTGTTGATCGATAACACAGCCTCGCGTCCGTTTAACATGCAGCCGGTGATGCCGCATCCGCCGATGAAAAAAGAATTGTCGCGCATGGTGCGGGAGTTGAGTCGGTACAAGTACGGTCGTAAGCGCGAACTGATCGAAGCGGAGATGGAAGAGCGTCGGGAGATGGTGTACGGGGCAGTCTAAAAATAAAAATAAAAAAATATTTTATGCCTACGGAATCCGTCGGATTGAATGCGGCAGATACGCGGCTTGCCCTTGCGCGGCGTTTCATTGCGCACATGCGGCAGGAGCTTGAGGGATTGGAAAGTCTTTTGAGAGAGGAAGACACAGCGGGGCTGGAAGCGATGGAAGAGAGCCTCCAGCAACAACGCAGCGCTTTGGGCGAGGCGATCCGCTCTTCAAGCGCCACACGTACGTTGGAAGGGGTGTTTGATGGGCAAAACATGGTGGCCGAGGACGGGCGCACCTATCTCGTTCCGGCTAACTACGCCTCCAAATCTAAGCTCGTCGAAGGCGATCTGTTACGCTTGACGATGATGGATAACGGGCGATTTATTTTTAAGCAACGTGGGCCCATCGAGCGTCAGCGGCATCTGGGACTCCTTGTGTACGACGAGCAGACGGACCAGTGGCGCGTGATCGTGGAGGGGAGCGCTTATCGCGTGTTGCCGGCTTCCGTATCGTTTTACAAAGGCCAGAATGGAGATGAGGCTGTGATTCTCGTACCGCGTGGCAATCCTTCGCGTTGGGGAGCGTTGGAAAACATTCTTCGCCGCGATCTGTCAGCTTTTGAGGTTTGAGGCGGAGTTTTGCACTCTCGCGACGCGCATGATTTGATGTGCACGCCTTATGCCTTCTCTGAGCCAACGCTATCGACCGCATCGCTTTGCGGATATCACGGGTCAGTCTGCGATTACGGAAACGTTGCGTCGAGAGGTGGCCAGCGGGAAATTGGGGCATGCGTATCTGTTTTCCGGGCCGCGCGGCGTGGGAAAAACGACAACAGCCCGCGTGTTCGCACAGGCCTTGAATTGCACACAGCCGATCGAAGGGGAGCCGTGTCATGCCTGTCCTTCTTGTGGAGCGGCAGACGAAGGACGCCTCCTCGACATCATCGAACTGGATGCGGCCACGCACACCGGCGTGGATACGGTGCGCGAGGCGATCATTGAGCACGTGCGCTTTGCGCCGACGTTCGGCAAACGCAAGGTGTACATTTTAGATGAGGCGCACATGCTCTCCACGTCTTCGTGGAATGCGCTTTTGAAAACCCTGGAGGAACCACCCGCGTACGCTTTTTTTATTCTTGCCACCACGGAGTGGCACAAAATTCCGGCGACGATCTTGTCACGCTGCCAGCGATTTGAGTTTCGGCGCGTCGCGGATGAGACGCTCGCAGAACGTGTGCGTGATTTGGCGCAGCACGAAGGATGGCAGATCACCGAAGGCGCCGTTAAACTCATCGTGTCGCGCGCAGACGGATGCGTGCGCGATGCCGAAACCCTTCTCGCTCAACTAGGCGGTCTTGGCGAGGCGATCGATGAGTCATTGGCGACGCTCGTGATTCCTGCCAGCCAGGTGCCTATCGCCGCTCAGCTTTTGCGAAAGTGGGCCGCGCGTGATCATGCGGGATCGCTCACCGAGGCCAAGCGTTTGTCTGAAGAAGGCGTGTCCATCGCCGCTCTTTTCGATGATCTTTTGCTTGTGATTCGCCGTCTTTTATTGGCTTCTGGCGATTCCACGCGTGCGGACGAGTGGGCGCATGGCACGGAAGAAGATCGTGCCGTGGCGACCTTGCTCGGCGCCTTCTCTCCCTTGGAATTGCATGACATGGCGCTGCTTTTGTTTGAACGCCGCAAAGATGTCAAAGTCGGAATGGATCCGTTGTTTGCGCTTGAGCTCGCTGGCACGCTCGTCGCTTTTGCCTCCGCTTCAACTTCCTCCAGCATTTCTCCTCCCGCCTCTCCTCCCGCGGCGCCTCGGGAGATTCCATCCGCTCCATCACCAGAATCTCCTTCTTTAGATTTTTCTTCCCCAGATTCTTCCTCTTTGGATCTCCATCTCATCCGCGCCAAGTGGTCCATGATCATCCGCGCCGTGGATGAGAAGAATCATTCGCTCCCGTTTATTTTGAAGATCACGCATCCGGAAGAGGTTCGCGGGCAAACGTTGATCCTACGTTTTCAGTACGCGTTTCATCGAGACAAAATGTTAGGCGACACCAAGAATCAACGCATTCTCGAGGCGTGTATTCGCGAGGTGATGGGGTGTGATGCCCTGACACTCGACGGGATCGTAGGGGAGGATCCGGCTCGGCATGAAGAGCGTACGCAAGATATGGTCGGGACGATTTTGAAGGCATTTGGGGGAACGGTCGTAGAGGGGTAAGATAAGAATAGTGAGCCTGTCGAACTATGATGAATACCAGAGAGATGGTGGGCACACCTGTGGTCACGCGTTCCGGGCAACCGGTCGGAAAAGTGGCGAGTTTTGATTTGGATCAGGCCACGGGACGATTGGTGACCCTGCATGTCAAAACCCCGGGCCTGGTTCCTGGGTTGCATGGGGATGAGTTGCTCGTATCTTGGGATGCTATTATTGAGATGACCCCGAAACAGGTAACCATTATGGATGGTTTGGGTGAGATGGGCGCGTCTGCGATCGTTCAAGCTGAACCGTTTCCCGCCCCGTCTTCTTGAGGCATGTGTATGGATGTGTTGGAAGCCGAAATCCTCCGCGCGCTCTGTTTTCATGATGTCTGTGGATATCCGCCGACGCGAATAGAACTTTTGGGCGATGCGACACCGTGGTCTCCTCTGATCGTCGCTGGTCGCATTGTTGAGACACGTGGCCGACTCACGTTTCCTGGGAGGATGGATCTTGTGAGTGAACACGAAGCGCGTGAGGCGCTGTTTCCTCGCAAGTTGCGGCGCGCGCGGCAGGTCGTGCGTTGGCTTCGGCGACTTGGCGGCGTACGCTTTGTCGCGCTGTGCAACACAACGGCGTTGGCACATGCGCGCGATGCAAGCGATCTGGATTTTTTCGTGATCGCGCGCGCAGGAACCATCTGGCAGACGCGCGCCGCGGCAGCACTGCCTTTCAAGATGTTTCATCTACGACCCGAAGAAACATCGCGCGATGCGGTGTGTCTGTCTTTTTTCGTAGATGAGACCGCGTTGGATCTTTCGCCGCTGCATCTGCCAGGAGATGACGTGTACTTTTGTCATTGGTTTTTATCTTTGTTGCCGTTGTTCGACGATGGAATCTCTGCGCATCTGTGGGAGGCGAACCGTTCGTGGCTTACGATTCATCATCCGCATGCGCGCATTTGGCTCGCACATCCAGAGTTGTGTCTGCATCCGCCGCGCGCGCGTCTTCCCACATTTCAGGCCTTTGAATCCTGGACTCGCACGTTTCAGCAAGCACGTTTTCCCGAGGCGATCCGCGCGTCCATGAACCAGGACTCGCACGTGGTCGTCAACGATCATGTGCTCAAGTTTCACGTCGAAGATGGCCGCGAACGCTTTCGCGAAGCGTATCATCAGAATGTTCAGAAGTATGAAGTTTTTCCGTGAAGAAGATCCGGCGGAACTCGGAACGCGGAACTCGGAACGCCAGATGCGATACGTCCTTGTTGTCCTTTCCCTCCTTTGTCTTCCCTGGCAGACGCGATGGTTTTGGGAAGGGCCATTCATCGCAAGTTTGCCGTGGGAGTGGGGACGTTTGGCGTTTTATATTTCGTGGCTGCCGATGTTGGCGACGATGATTTTGGCGCAACCGTGGAAACGCCCGAAACCCTTCTCGAAGATTTTTGTCATCGGATTTTGTCTCTTGTTTTTCGCCTCGCTTTTCACGCAATTTCCTCGCGCCACGTTTCAGTGGTGGGTCGAAGTGACGATTTTGACCCTGTTCGTTCTCTCTCTTGGGCGCCTGCAGATTTCGCGTGTCGCGATGTTATCTTGGTTCGTGATTTCTCTTCTGCCGCACGCGGCGCTGGGCGTGTGGCAAGAGATCCGTCAATTCGTGTTCGCGTCTTCGTGGTTGGGCACGGCGCTTCAAAATCCTCTTGTCCGCGGCGTGAGCGTCGTCGAAGCATTTGGCGTTCGACATCTGCGCGCATACGGCGGTTTTCCGCATCCAAATATTTTTGGCGCGTGGTTGGTCGTAGGTCTGATCGCGAGCGTGTGGTTGGCGTTGCACGCTTCACGTCGCGTCGTGATGAGCGGATGGATCGTTTGCGCTTCTGCCTTTGCGACGGTTCTCGTGTTCACGTTGTCGCGCGGGGCATGGATCGCGACGGGGCTTGGGCTGTTCGTCTTCGTTGCAGGATACATCCGACAACGGCCCAGAGGTTTCTCATCTCAACGTCTGTCGCTGATCCTCGTCTGTCTTCTCGCGAGTGCATCTCTTGCCATTTGGCATGAACGGACATGGATTCGCGTGCGCGTGGTTTCAAACGAACGCTTAGAACAGCGCTCGATCGACGAACGTCGCGAAGGGATTTGGCAGGGGATCGCGCTTTTTCGTCGCCACTGGCTGGTTGGCGTAGGCCCTCGCGTCACCCTCTCGGTTCTTCCCTCGCCCCCGGTTCTTCCGCATCTTGTCCCTCTCCTTATCTTGGATGAGGTCGGACTCATCGGCGCGGCAGGCGTGATCCTCGTTCTCTACGGCATGCGTCGACATCAAAGACCGTCTGTTGTGGCTATGGCGATTTTATCGATTTTTATGGTGTTTGCCCTGAGCGATCATTTTTTGTGGTCAACTTGGAGCGGAATGAGCCTGCTTCTCATGGCTCTTCCTGAGCTTTCGGAGGCTTGACAGCCCTCCCAAATCTTTGGCAATGTGTTCTCGTTGCGATTAGCACTCAAATCATGAGAATGCTAATTGCCTAAACTTTATTCTTTTTATTTCGCAGCTATGAAGCTACATCCCCTGGGGGATCGGATCATCGTCAAACCGGTCTCCAAAGAAGAAGTCACCAAAAGCGGGATCGTGTTGCCCGATACGGTCAACAAGGAACGCCCAGAGCAAGGAGAAGTCGTCGAGATTGGACCAGGCAAACTGCTCGAAAGCGGTTCGCGCCAGGCCATGAACGTCAAGGTTGGTGACAAGATTTTGTTTAAAAAGTATTCGCCGGATGAATTCAAGATCGACGGGGTCGAGTATCTCGTCCTCTCCGAGTCTGACATCATGGCGATTGTCGAAGCCTAACTCCCACGTCTATGTCTAAAGTGATTTTGTTTGATGAAGAAGCCCGCCAGGCCATGAAGCGTGGCGTGGACAAGCTTGCCAATGCGGTAAAGGTGACGCTCGGGCCCAAAGGGCGCAACGTCGTGATTGATCATGGGTATGGCGCGCCGACTATCACCAAGGATGGCGTGACCGTGGCTAAGGAGATTGAACTTGAGGACAAGCAGGAGAATCTCGGTGCCGAACTCGTCAAAGAAGTAGCGTCCAAGACGAATGACGTGGCCGGAGATGGAACCACGACTGCGACGGTTTTGGCGCAAGCGATGATCGCGGAAGGGTTGAAGAACATTACGGCTGGCGCTAATCCGCTCGCGGTAAAACGCGGGATGGAAAAAGCGGTGGAGGCTGTGGTCGCAGAATTGCGCAACAAGGTGTCGCAACCCGTGACCGGCGATAAGATCGAGCACGTGGCTTCCATCAGCGCCAACGATCGCGAGATCGGCAAAATCATCGCGGCCATGGTCAAAGAGATGGGCAAGGAAGGCGTGATCACGGTTGAGGAAGGCCAATCTCTCGGCATTGAACAGGAGGTCGTGAAAGGGTTGCGCATCGATAAGGGATACGCGTCGGCCTACATGATTACCAATCAGGATCGGATGGAAGCGGAGTTTAATGAGCCGATGATTTTGGTCACAGACAAAAAGATTTCTTCGGTGCAAGAGCTCGTCCCCATTTTGGAAAAGGTGTTGAAGGTTGGAAAGAAAGAGCTTGTCATCATCGCGGATGATGTGGAGGGCGAGGCCTTGGCGACGCTCGTCGTCAACAAGTTGCGCGGTATCTTCAGCGCGTTGGCCGTCAAAGCCCCGGGGTTTGGCGATCGCCGCAAGGAAATGTTGCAGGACATTGCGGTTGTGACCGGCGCGACGTTCATCACCGAAGATTTGGGACGCAAGTTGGATTCGGTCGAGCTCTCTGATCTTGGTTCTGCGCGTAAAGTGATTTCCGGCAAAGATACGACGACCTTTGTAGATGGAAAAGGCGAGAAGCCGCAGATCGAAGCGCGCGCGACCGCGATCAAGAAGCAGCTCGAGAACACGGACTCGCAATTTGATCGCGAGAAGTTGCAGGAGCGTTTGGCCAAATTGGCCGGAGGCGTTGGCGTCATCAAAGTGGGTGCGGCCACGGAAGTGGAAATGAAAGAAAAGAAACATCGCATTGAAGACGCGATCGCTGCCACCAAGGCTGCGGTGGAAGAAGGGATTGTGCCAGGCGGTGGTGTCGCGCTTTTGCGTGCCTTGCGCGCTTTGGATGAATTGCATCTCGAAGGCGAAGAGGCGATTGGCGCGCGCATCATGCGCAAAGCCATGGAAGCACCGTTGCGCATCATCGCGGATAACGCGGGCAAGGATGGCGCAGTGGTCGTCGAAGAAGTCAAAAAACTCGGCGGCGCGCACGGCTATAACGCCGAAGCGGATCGCTATGAAGATATGGTTGCCGCTGGAATCATTGATCCGACCAAGGTCGCGCGCTCCGCGTTGCAGAATGCCACAAGCGTCGCTGCCATGTTCATCACCACCGAATGTGTGATTACGGACAAGCCGAAGAAAGAAGAGGCCGGAGACGCGCACGGCCACGGCGGAGGAATGGGCGGGATGGGAGGGGGGATGGGATTCTAAGTCGCGGTAAAAAATGCAGAGACGCCCGGTGGCTGTAAAGCCCCGGGCGTTTCAGTTGCCGGTATGTTATCCTTTTTTTATGCAAGAAGCTTTTTCTAGGATTCCTTCGCCAGAGGACGATCAAGAACGTCTTCAAAGCGCCATTGAAAAATATCTAGAAAAACATGTCCATGATGTGATGCCACACCGCGCCGGAAGAGGGGAGGCCTTGGCGAACGTCTCTGGAGCCTCTTTTGGATGCGCGGATGTCACCATCGATCGTTGTCATCCAAAACTTTTAGTGCGTCTTTTACGTTTAGAGCGCGGCAAGTCCGTGGTATTGATCGGGCCGAACGGTGGAGGGAAGTCCACGATTTTTGACGCGATCATGGAGACAGGGTCCGCAGAATTCAATACGAACTTCGATCAGGGCGCGTATGCGTACGGGAATTCGGTTCATGGCAAATATTTTGTGCGTCTGTCGCGTCTCAATCAGGAAGAAATGCTCGCCAACATAGACGACTTCACGCCTGAGGAAGTGTTGGAAGCCATGGAGCGTCGTCTCTTTGACGAGTTCCCCGTGGATTGGGAAAACGGAGATGCTTATGATCGTAACCTGTCGCACGAAGAGACGCGGCAGCGCCTTCGAGAGCTGCGCGGACGATTGGAGCAGTTGTTCCATCTTTCGGATTTTTCCAGTAGGTCGATTCAGGCTTTGAGCGGTGGGGAGCGCACCAAGCTTTCTCTTTGTTTGGTTTTTCTCAGCGAGCCGGACGTTCTTTTGCTGGATGAACCGACCAATCATCTGGACCTGGAGAGTATCGCGAAGTTAAGCGAGATCATCCGTCTGTATAATAAAACGGGCGTCGGCGTTTTGAGCGTGAGCCATGTCGACAGTTATCTTCGGGAAGCGGGGAGCGGCGGCGTGGTGGAGATTCATCAAGACGGAAAGGAACGCACCGCAGCCATGTCATCGGCGCCGTATGCATCCTACATTAAAAATCGCGCCAGAGAATCTTTTACGATCATTGAAAAAAACATCGTGTGGCCGGAACGTCGCGGGCGTTCATCTGGAGCCTTGGCCACGACCGCGCATGAACGCATCACGATTCCGGATTCCCCGTTGCAAAACGTCGCGATTCCCTCGCTGCTTCCTCAGGATGTATGGGCCCTGTGCGGAAATAATGGAACGGGAAAGACATTGTTGTTGCAGGAAATGGCCGGGGAGGGAAGGGCGCATGCGTTCCATCGGTCAAAGGGGGTGAACATCGCATACCTTCCGCAGTTTTGGCCCGAGGAAATGACGGAGGCGAGCGTGGAAGATTTTTTTTCATGGATTCGCAAGAAAACAGATCGCCATAATGTTCAAGCAACCACCGGCGCTTTTGTCGATGCGATAAAGGCCATTGGATTTCGTTCGGCGAAGAGCGAAGCGAGCGCCGGGGCGATGCCGTTGCTTCGGCGCAAACTCTCGAGTTTCAGCGCTGGCGAGCAGAGGCTCTTGTGGTTTGTCGCGGTCAGTTGTTTTGGGTCGATCGATGCGCTGCTTCTCGACGAGCCGACCAATCACTTGGATCCTCGGATTCAGGAAGTGATCACCAAGGCCATGCAAGATTTTACCGGAACCGTGGTTTTTTCCACGCACGATCTTCAGCTCCTTGATGCCATGACCGCCTATGTGGGAAAAAAGGGCGGGACCCTGGCTCCCAAGAATGTGGTCTTAACCAAGAAAGACGGAAGAACCACGATAGAGATATCCAAACAGAATCCGGCGGATTATATGCGTTCTTTTTTGCAGCAAGCGAAAAAATCGGCGCGGACGCGACTGCAAGGAAAAGTCTAAAGGAGAAAAAAGCCATGGGACGCTTTACACGTCGATGTTTTGAATATCTTCCCACGGGATTGTAAGCGTCGGGCCTTCGATGGTCTCGCTTGAACGGATGGAGAGGGTTCTGCGTTTTGCGTCCACTTCCGTCACGCGCATTTTTTGCAAGGTTGCTCCATCTTTGAGGAGAATCTCCGTCGGCTTTTTTCCGAGGAAGGCGGACACCATGCGCGCGATCAGCAGCGCTTGAGGGTCTGCTTCTCGTCCGTAGGTTTTTGAGTTGAAATAGTGCGGAGGCTCAGCCGGGGGTTGGGGTTTCTTGGGGCGCTTTTTTGGTTTCGGAGGTTTTTCCCGAGCCTGATTCGGGGCCTCTTCCGGATCATGAAAAAGGCTGTGAGGATTCCACTTGGCGCGTTCAGGCATACGATCGGAATCATAACCCGCGGAGAAGGTTTTGGAAAAGATAGACGGTCTGAAAAGCAGACGAGTCCGGTCGGGATGCCGACAGCGGACTCGGGTTCAGGAGAGAGGAGCGTCGTGGGACGCGGTGACGTCTAGCCGCGGCGGATCGCGCGGCCTACGAGGCTCACGAGGAAGGCGTTCGCGGCGGCGCGATCCTCGAGGTGATTGAACACCTCTTCGGTGACCCAGAGGAAGTCCTCCGGGGACCAGGCGTTCTTCGCGTTCTCCGGCGGACCCGCGAGGATCGCTTCGTCCACCCGCGCGCGCCAGGCGTCATCCACCCAGACCCAGTGTTCGTGGACGGTCTTGCGGAAGTGCCGACCGCCGTCTTGCGGCTGCGCTCGCATCTGGAACAGGCCGTGGTCGAGCATCTCGCGCACCAGACCGATGAGCGGCACGCGCAGGTTGTGGCTGTCTACATTGCCCTGGCTCGTCTGCACACTCGGACGCGCGAGCACGGAAGATCGGATCGCCTCGTGTCCGTTGACCGTGATGAGTTCACCGCGGTTCTCGGCCAGCAGGCGATCGCGCTCGGCGGAATCGTTCGGGAAGAGCAGGATGCCCTCGTTGCCGGGTTCGGCCGCGATATGCAGGAGGAACTCCCGCGTTCCATCCGGCCGACGGTGCGCGATCAGCGCCACGAAGTCCGGCACGTTGGCGGGCAGCGCCTGCAGGATGGGCTGGCTCCAGCTCTTGACCTCGCGACCGCCCGGGTTGAAGCGCACGCCGATGAGTCGGAAGAACCGGTTGTCGGTACGACCGTAGTGCTCGTCCGTGTATCCCCACGGCGGGCCGACCAGGGCGAGATCGATCACCTCGCCGCGCCCCGAGATGTGGGGGAGCCGACTACGGATGTAGGCGTCGCAGGCGGCCACGTTGTCGAAGGCTGGGACGCTTCTTGTCGTCAAGGTACACCTTTCTTACTCCCGGAGTGATTTCCGGATAGCGCATCTTATCTTTTTTTAGAAAAAGATCAAGGCTTGGTCTTGAAACGCAGAAGCACCAGGCGACCTCGGAGCCGGAGAGGGCTCGACGAAGTCGCGCTGGTGCGCAGGAGATCGCGCGGGGCGATGGAAGGAAAAAGGGGCGATCAATTCATGGCCGTCTCGGAGACGTCGCTCGCGAGTCGGATGTCGCGGATGTCATTCACATCGATGCGATAGGCCCCTGTATCGCCGATGATACGCACCTTGCTCGTCGCCATGTCGATCATGGCGACGGCTCCGCGGATCGCGAGTTCCTTCCCGGAAGGATTGTTAACGTAGAACACTCGGAGCTGCTGATCCTTGAACGCTGCTCCGAGCAGCCGCTGCACTCGTTCCTCTTCCTTTTGGCTCTTGATCATTTAAACCTCCGCCGAAGAGAATAAAACTTCCTGCGGGGATGGTCAAACGGGTCAGACTTCCGTAAGCTATCTCCATGTTGCAGGAATTGATCACGCACGTGGATGCGTTGCGCGCCAAGTTGGCAGAAGCTTGGGAGGTGTTACGATTGGATGCGGTCCGCGAACAGGTGTTGGCGTTGGAGGCGGCTTCGGCGTCGCCGGATTTTTGGAGCGATCCGGGCCACGCTAAAATCGAATTGCAAAAATTATCGGAGTTGAAAAAAGATTATGAAGGCTGGAACGCGTTGCGCGTCGCGGCTCTTGAGTTGGATGAGCTGTTGCGTCTGGCCATGGAAGATCAGGACACGTCCATCACCAAAGATGTGGAGACACGATTGAGCGAGCTCGAGCGACAGTATCTTGATTTAGAATTCGCGCTGCTCTTTTCCGGCGCGCATGATCTCAAAAACGCCATCGTCGCGATTCACGCCGGCGCGGGCGGGACCGATGCGCAGGACTGGGCCGAGATGTTGTTGCGTATGTTTTTTCGTTATGCGGAACGGAAAGGGTGGTCTGTGCAATTGGTGGACGAGTCGCGCGGCGGAGAAGCCGGAATCAAGTCTGCGACGTTCATCGTGCAGGGGCGTTATGCGTACGGACATTTCAAAGCCGAGGCCGGGGTTCATCGCCTCGTCCGTCAATCACCCTTTAATGCCGACGCTTTACGTCAAACATCGTTTGCGCTCGTCGAAGTGCTGCCGGAACTGGATGAAGAGACGAATGTCGACATCAGGCCCGAAGATCTTCGTATTGATACATTCATGAGCGGTGGCAAGGGCGGGCAGTCTGTGAACACCACGTACTCGGCAGTACGCATCGTCCATCTGCCGACCAAGATCACGGTGTCGTGTCAGAACGAACGCTCGCAGACGCAGAACAAAGAGACGGCCATGCGGATTTTGAAAGCAAAGTTGATGCAGTTGAAAGAACAGGAAATGCAAAAAGAGAAAAAAGAATTACGCGGAGAATTCCAAAGCGCCGAGTGGGGGAATCAGATTCGCTCGTATGTGTTGCATCCGTACAAGATGGTGAAGGATCATCGCACCGATGTTGAGACATCGGATCCGGACGCGGTCTTGGATGGCGATCTCGATCGGTTTGTCGAAGGCTATTTACGCAGCCAGGCAAGGTCGCGTTAAGGTATGCCATCGCGATCTGTGTTGCGTGATGTGTGTCGCGTGTTGCGTGAAAACGGCGTGATCGCGTTTCCGACAGAGACGACGTATGGGCTTGGATGCGACCCGCGAAATCGTCGCGGGGTTCGTCGTATCTTTAAAATCAAAGGACGCGATCCACGCAAGCCGCTCTTGCTCGTCGCAGGTTCTTGGGCGCAGGTGGAACGCGTGGCCATCTTGTCTGCGTTCGCGCGTCGCGTTGCGCGTCGCCATTGGCCCGGAGCGTTGACGCTCGTTTTACCGGCGCGTCCTCGCGCGCGTCTCGTTCCCGGCGTCGTGGTCAACGGCGAAGTAGCGATACGTTTATCCTCTTCGCCGATCGTGCGCGCGCTTACGCGTCGCTTTGGATTTCCCATCGTAGCCACTTCCGCCAATCGTTCCGGCGAAGTCGAGGCTCGATCCGTTCGAGCGGTGCGTACGATCTTTGGAGATGCGCTCGACCTCATCGTCGATGGAGGAACATTGCCGAAGCGCAAACCCTCAACCGTGGCGCGCGCCGAACGTGATGGAACCGTGACGATCCTTCGGCAAGGGGCGATCAGAGTATGACCCCCCGTGAAATCAAATCCGCTCTTGCCGAGCTCGGCGGAGGCACCAACAAACGCCTGGGTCAACATTTTTTGATAAACGCCAAAGCGCTTGAGGTGATCGTGACCGCCGCGGACATTCATCCGGGCGATCGCGTGCTTGAGGTCGGCCCTGGGCTCGGCGTGTTGACAGATGCGCTCTTACGACACGGAGCAGAAATCATCGCCATAGAGCAAGATCGCAGATTCATAGAATGGCATGCACGACGTTCTGAAGTTCTCAAGAATGTCAGAATGATTTTGGGAGACGCGGCCTCGATGGAATGGGATGAGGGGGTGGGCGACGGGCCATGGAAATTTATTTCCAATCTTCCGTATAGCATCACCTCGCTCGCGCTTCGCAAAGCGTTGTGGGCGCATCATCCTCCGACCAAGATCGTCGTGCTTGTGCAACGCGAAGTGGCGGAGCGAATCATCTCGATCGCAGATGGAAAACGCGGCAAGACCTCGCTCCTTTCTTTGATGGTTGCGCTTGCATCCACATCCGCTCGCCTGATCCGTCGCGTACCAGCCGGGGCTTTTTATCCGCCGCCCAAAGTCGAGTCAGCCGTCTTGGAGATCATACCCATGTCTTGGGAGCAACGTCGTAAAAAATGGGGGGTCGATCCTGAGATCACCATGGCCCTCGCCAAGAAAGGCTTTGCGCATCCCCGCAAGTTCCTCGTTTCCAACCTGGCCCTTGGTTTTCCCCTTCTGACGATCAACGATCTACGCTCTACGTTCGACGATCTTGCTCTTCCCAAAAAGGCTCGCGCCGAAGATCTCTCCCCAGAGGCCTGGAGCGCCTTGGCCAAAGGCCTTGACACCTCTCCTGACCTCCTTTAAACTGCGGTCACGTCACACAAGTGGCGACCTTTCTTTGACAACAGAAGAGTGACCAAATACAACACTAAGAACTGTCTATAAAATGATTGATCTCCCCGTCGCTCTTACGAGCTATGGGGAGGTTCTACTGAGAGTTTGATCCTGGCTCAGGATGAATGCTGGCGGCGTGTCT
>OBEQ011962691.1_pt1 | contig 43932 bp, 38 predicted proteins | sample 1670901 | NCBI WGS metagenome assembly OBEQ01 (sample SAMEA104232315, study PRJEB22302) | groundwater metagenome | biome: forest; feature: aquifer; material: groundwater | place: USA | collected 2011-08-07 | depth 5.4 m
CTATACTAGTTACGGCGCCACAGAGCCCAAAATAAGCACCGATGAAGCAGCCAATTACTATCGTTTTAACGGGCGGGGGGTCAGGCGGTCATATAATTCCGTTACTTTCGCTCGCCCACGAACTTAAAGCCACAAACGCCGATTGCCGGGTTGTTTATATTGGTTTGCGGGGGGACCTGCTAGCCGGCTTGCGCCAGCAGTACGATATTTTTGATAGGGTCTACTACATCTCGTCTGGTAAATTCCGGCGCTACCACGGCGAGAGTCTAGTTTCCCAGCTGCTTAATGTTAAGACGCTGGCCTTAAATGTCCGCGATTTTTTTAAAGTCTTGGTCGGCATCTGGCAATCCCGCAAATTGCTGAGGCGTATTAAACCGGACGTAGTCTTTTCCAAAGGCGGGTTCGTAGTGGTACCAGTCGGCCTGGCCGCCCGGTTACAAAAAATACCGATTATCACTCACGATTCCGATGCTGTGCCCGGCCTAGCCAACCGGATAGTTGGCCGGTGGGCGCTAGTTCACGCTACTGGTATGCCAGCTAAATACTACCCTTATTCTCCAGAAACTATTCATTACGTAGGCGTGCCGGCCAGCCGGCAATTAAAACCAGTGACCACTCAAGATCAAATTGAATTTAAAAGAAAAATTGGTATAGCGGCTGACGAGCAAGTGCTGCTAGTGGCCGGCGGCGGGCTGGGTTCTCAGACATTAAATAATCTAGTTGTCCAAATAGCTCCGGAACTTTTAGACCGCCACCGGAGTCTGCACATTATTCACATCACCGGTGACGCGCACCAAAAAGCAACCGCCGAGCGCTACCAGAAAATTTTGTCGAGCGAGCAACAAAAGCGTTTGATAATCTTGGGCTTCAGCAACCAATTTTCCATCTATAGCGGCGCAGCGGACCTGGTAATAGCCAGAGCCGGGGCGACCACTTTAGCCGAGTTGGCTGTCCAAAGAAAAGCCCTGATTATTATTCCTAGCCCTTTTTTAACAGCTGGCCACCAGCTGGAAAACGCCAAGATCTTAGAATCCCTGGGCGCTGCTAAGGTCCTGCCCAATGACGTTGGCCAGCAAGCCGCCCTAAAAACTATTGAGGATCTACTGGCTAATTCCAAGAAACGTAGGCTGATGGCTCAAAAATTGGGCTCTACCGCCAGGCCCGAAGCGCTCCAGAAACTGGCCGAAATTATTTGGGAAGTGGCTAAGAGCCAGGCTAAAGGGAACAGTCATTAGCTAATGCGTTTTATAAAAAGAAATAAGCCCGCCCGCCAGGTCAATCAGTCTGGGAAAAAGCCAGCTTATATATATTATAGTTCTCGTCAAAAAGGCGAGAGGCCCAGTCCTTTTGAAAAACCGCTGCCCAAAAAAGTGCGCTCCAGGCCCAAAATCATTACCGGTTTTATTGATGCAGCGATAATTTTGGCGGTACTCGTTGGCTTGGTCTATAGCTTAATAGTTAAGCCGACTCCCAAAATTCTGGCAAGTAGTACTGCTTACCACCCGGTCAAAATTTACCAAGCCGCCGCCGCCAAACAACTGCAAAACTTCAAAAATCGCAATAAAGTTACGCTCGACGAAAACGCCATAAGCTCGGCTCTAAGAAAGCAGTTTCCAGAAATTGCTAGTCTGAAGATAGAATTACCGCTGTTTAGCCAGGTGCCGAACGTCCATCTAAATATAGCTGCTCCCAGCCTGATTTTGGAGAGCGGCGGTGCTTTATATTTAGTCGATGCCGAGGGTGTGAGTGTGGCTAAAGCGGCGCAGTGGCCAGCGCTTGGCAACCTGCCTCACGTTATTGACCAAACCGGCTTTAGCCTAAAAGCCGGCCAGCCAGTTCTTAGCGCTTCGGCAGTGGGCTTTATTAAAGCCCTGGCCAGCCAGTGCCAACGCGCCGGCGTGCCGATTAGTTCTTTAAGCCTGCCACCTCTGGCCCAAGAGTTAGATCTGCGGACAGCGGACAGCGGTTATTTTGTTAAGTTCTACCTTGGCGGCGAGGTTTTGCAACAAAGCGGACAATTTTTGGCGACTCGCCATGGGTTTAACACTTCGCATATCCAGCCCGCCGAGTACTTGGATGTGCGGGTGCCCGGTAAAATCTTTTATAAATAAGCCGCGCCGCTTAATCTTTAGCGGCGGCTTTTTGATTAGTTACACCCAGCCAACCAACTAACGCCGAGGCAAAGGCCAGGCCCACCACTATCCACATACCAACTTGGTAGCCGTGCACCGAAGCCGCCCGTAAGGCGGCGGAGGTCTGGTGCAAGCCGAGTGGCACAGCGCTTTTATTGCCAGTGGAATTGAAAAATATAATTGATATAACCATCCCCACGATGGCAATCACAATTAGGCTGCCAATTCGGGAGACGGTGTTATTGACTCCCGAGGCAATACCGGCAAACTTGGAGGGCACCGATTTAAGCGCCAAGGTGGTAATGGGCGCCACTAACATGGCAAGGCCGATAGAAAACAGCGCCACGCCGAGGCTGCCCAACGTCCAGATTTCACTTTTAGTTTTTATTAGCGAGAAGATCAGCGCCCCGCCGCCAATCAGCGCTGGCCCGGCGGTGAGAAGTAACCTGGCGCCGTGCTTATCGGCTAGACCGCCAAAATAGGTGGCTAGGGCTATCAAGACAAGGCTGGTGGGAATTAAGAACAAACTGGAGGCCAGGGGAGACAGTCCTAAGAACTGCAAGTAAAGTGTTAAATAGACAAAAATTCCATACAGCGCGCCGTAAATTAATAAGGTCTCCAAATTGGCGACCGTGAAGTTGCGGATTTTGAAGAGCTTAAGAGGCAGTAGGGGATTCTTCTCTTTATACTCCACCAAGATAAAAAGACTTAAACCGGCGGCTCCAATCGCCAGTGCCCACCATAGTTTGGCGAAGCCGGTTTTGGCGCCTTGCACTAAGTAATAAGTTAAAAAACCGAAACTGGTAGCTATAAGAGCCGACCCGTAGATGTCTGGCGGCCGAGCCTTAGATTCTCGGGCTTCATCCTCCACACCTCGGGCGGACCAGTATAAGACTAGCGCCGCCAAGGGAAGATTGATGTAAAAAATCCAACGCCATGACAACCACTGGGTTAGCGCGCCGCCTAGCGGCGGCGCAATAATTGTGGAAATACCAGTTAAGGAAGTCCACATCCCCACGGCCTTGCCAGCTTCGTCCCCGTAAACGCTGCGCAGCCAAGCCAGAGAATTGGTGGTTACAAAAGCGCCGCTTATGCCCTGCAAGACTCTAGCGATAATTAGCAAGGCGCCGCTCGGCGCCAAGCCAGCCAGAGCCGAGGCCAGCGCAAAGCCGGCAATGCCCAGCCGGAACATCCGCTGGTGGCCACTGCGGTCGCCCAGCGCCCCGCCAATTAAATATAGGCTAGCTAGGGCTAGAGAATAAGCTAAAAAAATCCACTGCTCGCCACTTAGTCCCAAATGCAACGCTTTTTGTATTGTAGGCAAGGCAACTATCACAGCAGTGGCGTCAATGAACGCCAAAGACGAGCCTAAGGCTGTGGCCGCTAGAGTGTATTGCCGCCGGCTTAGCACCATTAATCTCAAGTATACTCCAATTGTCCTTTATCTGGCGGGCTGCTATGCTAAAAGGCATGAAGGGACTGAACCCTGCGGGCCGGGCAGGGCGGTGGAGCGCAGCTCATTGGAAGACCGCTTTTTTGGGCTGGCTAGTTTTCGTGGTAGTGGCCGTGGCGGTCGGTAGTGCAGTTGGCACTAAGAACCTGACCGACCCCGGCTTTACAGGCGATACCAAAAAAGCCCAAAATATACTTAAAGAAGCTAACTTTGAAACGCCCGCCCAGGAAAGCGTCATCGTCCAGTCTAAAAACCTCAGCGTAGCCAGCCCAACTTTCCAAGACGCTGTCCATGACGTGGTTAGTCAATTGTCTAAACAACCTATCGTGGCAGAGATTCGTTCGCCGCTAGCCACCGGCGGTGAGGTACTTATTTCCAAAGATCAACGCTCGGCGCTCATCCAATTTCAGATCAAGGGCCAGCTAATTGACTCCTCCAACAAAGTCCAGGTCGTGGAAGATACGGTTAAGCTGGCGGCCCGGGCTCACCCCAATTTCTTGATCGCTGAATTCGGCGAAGCCAGCGCCAACAATGAACTCAACAAAACTGTTCAAAAGGATTTTCAGCGCGCCGAGCTCCGGACTGTGGTAGTCACCGCCATCATCCTGCTGGCGGCCTTTGGCTCGTTAGTGGCCGCCGGCGTGCCAGTACTGCTGGCTTTTTCTGGCGTACTAGCGGCCACCGGCATTCTAGCTTTGGTTAGTCAGGTGTATCCAGCGGCTGATCCCACCAAATCGGTAATTTTGTTAGTTGGCATGGCGGTGGGCGTGGATTATTCACTTTTTTATATACGCCGCGAGAGAGAAGAAAGAGCTAAAGGATTAAATTCTGGCCAGTCTTTAATAAAAACCGCGGCTACTTCCGGACAGGCGATTTTGATATCGGGTATAACGGTTCTTATAGCCATGGCCGGTATGCTCTTAAGCGGCTCCAACATTTTTATTTCCATCGGTCTGGGGGCTATGATTATGGTCGCCGTAGCTCTAATTGGTTCCTTGTCAGTTCTGCCAGCAGTTATGCATAAACTAGGCGACCGCATAAATAAAGTGCGCATTCCTTTCTTTGGGAGAAATCTGCAGGTTAATAAGAACCCCAAATTTTGGTCTTGGGCGCTAAGTAGAGTGCTAGTTCATCCCTGGCGCTCGGCCGGAATTTCATCGGCTGCGTTGGTGGCCCTAACTTTGCCAATCTTTAAATTGCATACCCAATTGCCGAGCTTTACGGACTTGCCGCCAAATATTCCGATCATAAAGACCTATAAGATTATGCAGCAAGCCTTTCCTGGGCAACAGGTGCCAGCCGTGGTGGTTATTAAAGCGCCCGATGTTAATGCTCCGGCAGTCCAAAATCAAATTAGCCAGCTAAAAAAACAAGCTCTAGCTAGCGGCCAAATGTACGAACCGATATTGACGCGCAATAGTCCAGATCAGACAGTCGAGGAGGTCACAATCCCCATCCAGGGCGATGGTAGTAACGGAGTTTCCAAAGAAGCCCTCAACACGCTGCGTCAAAAAATAATACCCCAAACGCTGGCCAAGCTGCCCGGGATCAGCGCTTTTGTAACTGGCCAAACCGCGGGCACGACGGATTTTAATAACACTATGAAAAGCCACATGCCGGTGGTTATCAGCTTTGTGCTTCTGCTGGTGTTCATTTTACTGTTGATAACTTTCCGCTCGATTGTCATACCGCTAAAAGCCGTGCTGCTTAACCTGCTGTCGGTAGGCGCTGCTTACGGTGCTTTAGTGCTCATCTTCCAGCACACCTGGGCCCAAGGCCTACTAGGTTTTCATTCTAACGGCGCGATTGCCTCGTGGCTGCCGCTGTTTTTGTTCGTTATCCTCTTTGGCCTATCAATGGATTACCACATTTTTATTCTTAGCCGGGTAAAAGAACTAGTCGATAGCGGCACCAGCACTTCTGAGGCGGTAGCCGCTGGGATTAAGCGGACGGCTGGTGTGGTCACTAGCGCGGCTATTGTTATGGTAGCGGTATTCGCCATCTTTGCCACACTAAGCACCATTGATATAAAGCAAATGGGCGTGGGCCTGGCGGTGGCTATTTTCATCGACGCCACGCTCATTAGAGCGGTGCTGCTGCCGGCCAGCATGGAGTTGCTAGGGGAGTGGAACTGGTACTTGCCAAAATGGCTGGAGTGGCTGCCACATACTAGCTTGCCGGAAATGCCAAACAAAAATTCAGGTTAAGTAAAAAACCGAGGGGCACCTCCCCTCCCGCAGTAGTTCGTTTTTTGTTCATTTATTAGTTTCAAACCAGAAGCCGGGAAATATATATATAAATATCAATTCCTGAAAAGTCAAATTATGTGTTCAGACAGCAAAGCAGGGGAAAACTATATAAAAGTATGAAAGTAGTAAAAGTCAAACAAACCAAGCTGCCTGTGGAAAACTATCAGACTTTTCACAGATTTTATATATGAGCGAGTGTTCTCTAAAAGTGAGGGTTGCTAGCGCCACAGGCGCGAGTGTAAGGAGCCCTGTAAAGCGCCCTCGCTTTTAGAGAATAGGAGCGACCCCCCCTGTTAAGGGAGGTATAAGCAATCAACTCTTAGTGCAATATATAGAGTCGCAAAATATACATTGTGCGACCTTTGATGTTCGGCTGTTGTTGGTGCTCTATTCTATTCACTGTCGCCGCGTTTTCTTGCGAACTTTTAAATTGCTAATCTTCTTTAATCTAATTGCCTACCTAGTTCTACTTAGTTTCGGACTGATGCCCTTACTAAGCGACTAAGAATCGTGTTCGTAAAATGTTTAGTTCTACAAATTTTTTTAATTAGATTGCTGCCTGATACCGCTCGGAGGCTTTATTATTCGGCTAAAGCGTAAGTAGCTTTAGCTACTCGTTTGAACTGGTTCTTGCCTTGTAGGTTCAACAGGATTGTTGTTTCTTTTACCTGCCGGCTTTTTAAGACCCGCCTAACGATTTCATCGCGGTGCAGTGGCCCACCTTCCTTGCGCAGTACCTCGCTGATTACGTCGGCCACGGTGCCCTTTTTGTAACCCCATTCGCGCAGGGCGTAGATGCCCCGGCCAATCAGCACAAAGCGCTTGTCTTTGATAAGTTCGTTATGAATGGCTTGGGTGGTGACGTCTTTGCGTTTAAAATCGCTGGCTTTAATGGCCTTGGCGATTTCGCTAAAATGGAGCGGTTTTTTCTGATCGTGTAAAATAACATAAATTTTATCACGGATATTCTTGGGGTTAACCATTGGCCAAGATGTTAAACCCCAACGGCCATGTAAGTTAGCGATATTTTTAGAAATACCAGCCAGCGCTTCAATGTGCTTGGCGTCTTTGCCGCCCAGTTTTTGCGATATGGCGTCTATGTTGGTGGGTTCGCCAATGGCTTTGATGGCTTCAATAATGCTATGCACGTAATCTCTAATAGCCTTTTCGGTGTGCTCGGTAGCCAGTCCGACGGCGTGGAAAAAGTGGTCATTATCATCAATGACGGCCACAGCTGGGCTGAGGTGTGCCAGAAAAGCCACTCGGGATTGGTCAACCTTACTATTGCCAGGCGCCAGGCGGGCGGTTAGATCGCTGGTGCGGGCCACGTTACCCATATCCTTAAGGTGAATGCTTAAGACCTCTTCTACTTCCTTAATATGAGGCAGATCATTCTTGGCAGCCATTTTAAGCTTAGTGACCACAGCCTTTTCTAGTTGTCGGACGCGTTCCCTGGTAATGCCTAGGAGCTCGCCGATTTGTTCTAGCGTTTCCCGGCGGTCAAACAAACCAAAGCGCCTAGCGACGATCTCCCTCTCCCTTTCACGATCAATAGTACCCAAGATATCTTTGGTGATATTCTCTACATCTAGTGATTTAGTAGTTGCTGTGTCTGCCATTGCTTTCCCTGTTATTTAGCATAATCTAGGTTATGTTTTTATAATTATAAAACCTATGTTTTCAAAAGTCAACCCCCAAGTGAACTATATTTATTGTATCATTATTTAGACGCTTCTGCACAATCCGTTTATGTTTGATTTACTACAATAGTATTTTGGTAATCTGGAAAGTATGTGGATAAAGCTTATTGAAGTCCGAGCCTCAAACTACTAGCCGGTCTTTTGCCTATTTTTTCGTCTGAATTTGGATTTTGGAGCTTTGGTGGCCTTATCTAGCAACTTCTGACTTTCAGCAGCGGTTAAGGCCTCGGGATCTTGGTCCTTGGGAATCCGGGCGTTCTTTTGGCCGTCAGTTACATAAGGGCCGTAAGGTCCGCGTAAAACCTTTATTTTACCAAAGTCGGCAATCGTTTTTTGTTTGGCGGTCTCTTCGTGGGTCTTGATTACTTCTAAGGCCTCACTCTCGGTTATATTCAGAGGATCATAATCCTTGATGCTAAAAAACTGCTTTTTAACTTTAATATAGGGCCCAAAACGCCCCACGTCAGCGGTGATAAGCTCGCCCCCGGCGGTTTTGCCGACCTCGCGGGGCAGTTTAAACATTGGCAAAGCCTGCTCCAGCATAACATCGTCCATCGAAACCCCCGTCGGCAGCGGCGCGAAGCGCGGTTTGGGGCTTTTTGGATCTTGGCTATCGGTTTGGCCCAGTTGCAGGACCGGGCCGTAACGGCCATAGCGTACCACTACTGGTTCGCCAGAGGCCGGATCTTTACCCAATTCCCTAACCTGCATGGTCTCCGCCCGGCTAGCTTGCTCCGATTTTTTAACCAGCGGGTGAAAATCTTTATAAAACCTCCCCAGAGCGGTCTGCCAGCTGATTTTACCATTAGCGATGTCATCTAGTTCAGCCTCGGCGCGGGCCGTAAAATCATAATCGACAATGCTCGAAAAGTATTTAACTAAAAAATCAGTTACTATTTCGGCCAGCTGGGTGGGCAGCAGCTTGCCGCGGTCGGCGCCGACCGTGATTTGGCGGCTCTGTTCTTCAATTTGGCGGTTGTCTAGAAGCAGCTCTTTAACTTCTTTGTTTTCACCCGGCAGGTCTTTTCGTTCAATATAGCCGCGGTCCTGGACGGTACTAATGGTTGGCGCGTAGGTGCTGGGGCGTCCAATGCCCAGCTCCTCGAGTTTTTTGACGAGGCTGCCTTCACTGTAGCGGGCTGGTGGCCGGTTGAGGGTTTCTAGGGCGCTAGCCGATTTTAGTTCTAGCGGCTGGCCTTCTTTTAGATCTGGTAAGATCTGATCTTCCCGGCCGCCCCCGTAAACTTTAATAAAACCGTCAAAACGCAGCACCTCACCTGCCGCTACCAATTGTTCAGGCCGCTGGCTTATAGAAATCGCAATTTCTGTGCGGCTAATCTCGGCCGGCGCCATTTGGCTGGCCACCAGGCGCCGCCAGATAAGGTCATACAGCTTTTCTTGAGCCGCATCAGTGCCAGCACTAACAACATTGACATTTGTCGGCCTAACGGCTTCGTGGGCTTCTTGGGCGGAGCGGCTTTTGGTCTTATAAACCCGACCCTCGGCGTATTTGCTGCCAAAATTCTTGAGGATATATTTTTTGGCGGCTTCGGTGGCCAGCGGTGAAAGGCTCAGGCTGTCGGTACGCATATAAGTGATGTGCCCGTTTTCGTATAATCTTTGGGCCAGGCTCATGGTTTGCTTGACGCTATAGCCTAGCCGGCGGGCGGCTTCTTGTTGCAGGGTGCTGGTAGTAAAGGGGGCTTGCGGCAAGCGGACCCCTGGTTTTTGGCTGATTGAAGCGACCTTAAAAGTGGCGTCCTTGATATCCTCAAGAAACTGCCGGGCGTCCGTAACCTGATCAATTTTTTGGCGCAGCTCGGCGTTTAGATCCTGCCCGGCGGTTTTAAAAACCGCCGTAATTTTAAAAGCGCTGCCCGCCGGGAAGTCGCGGATCTCCCGTTCGCGTTCCACGATTAAACGGACGGCCACGCTTTGCACGCGCCCGGCGCTTAAGCCCGCCCGGATCTTTTTCCAGAGCACCGGACTTAGCTCGTAACCGACCAGCCGGTCTAAAATGCGCCGAGCTTGCTGGGAGTCTACCAGTTTAAAGTCAATTGAGCGCGGTTTAGCCACCGCCGCGGCGATGGCTGGCTGGGTAAATTCGTGGAAAACCACGCGGTTAGTCTTTTTAGGGTCGATTCCCAAGATATGACAAATATGCCAGGCGATAGCCTCGCCCTCGCGGTCGGGGTCGCTAGCTAGCCAAATCGTTGCACCTTTAGCGGCTTTTTTTAACTGGGCAACAGTTTTTTTCTTATCAGGGCTAATTATATAAGTTGGTTTAAAGCCCTTATCTACATCAACACCCAGCTCTTTTTTGGGCAGGTCACGGATGTGCCCGTAGCTGCTTATGGCCTCAAAGTCTTTGCCCAAATAGCGGACGATGGTTCTAGCCTTAGCTGGGCTCTCAACTATTACGAGGTTTTTTGCTTTGGCCATATATGATGCTTCAGTATAAGCAACTTACCTGCCTCAAGCAACTTTCCACAGCCCACCGCCTTGGGGCCTGATATAGCCGTTAATTTCCAGCATGGTTAGAGCGCTGTTAACAGCCGAGCTATCCAGCCGGCTGGCTAAAGCTAGCTCTTCTTGGCCGTAGACACCTTGCGTGATCAGCTCAAAAAGCAACTGTTGTTCAGATGTGCCCTGAAAGATTCTCCGAACCTTACTTTTAGTCGGATTAATCCCCAGTATAAATAAAACGTCTTCGCTGCAAGTTACTGGCACAGCGCCGCTCTTTATAAGGTTATTGCAGCCCTCGCTAGAAGGGCTGGTAATGTTACCAGGCACCGTCATGACGGTTTTACCCTGCTCTAGGGCGAACCGGGCGGTGTGCAGACTGCCACTGTTAAAGACAGCTTCGGTTATTAAAAGAATATCGGCTAGTCCGCTGACTAGCCGGTTGCGGGCCACAAAGTTAGTTTTATAGATTTCTGAGTTGCTAGTGTATTCACTAAGCAAAGTTCCACCAGAGTCGATAATCCGGGTAGCCAGCTGCTGGTTAGCCGCCGGATAAATTTTATCGAGGCTGGTTGGCAAAACGGCCACCGTTAGGCCCCCAGCTTCTAAAGCGGCTTGGTGCGCGGCAGCGTCTATGCCAAAGGCCAGCCCGCTAATAATTACTACTCCCGACCGGGCTAGCTCGGTAGCCAACTGATGGGTAACATCTAGGCCATAACCGGTGGCTTTACGGCTGCCTACAATGGCAACTTTGGGCAGATCTATCCATTTTTCTATCGGTGCGCCACTCCAATGCAGTTCTTCTGGCGGCCCGGCAATATGCCGCAGGAGTTCGGGGTAGGCAGCATCTTTAAGCTTAAGGGTATTGACTTTCATAATCTATTATTTAAAAGTATTGACATTGGAACACGTTTTTGCTAAAATTGCAATCCGTAAGCGTTATTTTTACGTTTTATGTACCTTATACCCCCAATTTCTAACTTTAGTCCGCCAGTTGGCGGACTGTTAGATTGTTTGAGATACTGACCTTATGTAAGCGATTTACCCTCCACTTACGGTCAGCACCCGCACCTTTTCTTGATTTTTAGTATAGAACTCCACTAAACCAAAAAACAAACGGTTGTGCTAAAAATCAGTCAAAGGTGCGGGTTTCTTAAACAAACTAACCCCTTTAACCTCTTCCCCGTGCAACGTGGGTAGGCCGGCCTTTTGGGTGCCCCAGCCAGCTACTTGTAGCAGGCTGGGCGGCTGGAGTGCTTTCTGCTATTGCATACATTCTGACGCTTGGCTGATGGTGGGGTTGAAGGGTGTAATGAGCGGGATGAGCGTATACTTGTCCCCTGAAAAGGCTTCTAGCGGTGCCCACCCCCTCTAGAAGCCTTTTCAGTTTTTGTAAATTGTAAATTGTAAATTTGAGCGCAGCGACGTGGTGCCCACCCGGTAGTGAGCTTTCGAGATTATTCGACGTAGCTTAAAGTCTATCAGCTCGTCAGCAGTGCTATCATTAGCCGAGAGTCGTCCATAGATAGCTAAGCTGCAGTGTCGAATAAAAAGACGCTCGTCTGAAGACGAGCTGACTCGAAAGTCTACTACCAGGCCCACCCCCTCTGGAGGTTCTTTGTATTTTGGAACTTGCCCCCCCGTCAACCTGCCTGCCAGTATAGCCGGCAGCACCCAAAGGATTAGTTGTACCAACCTTCTAGCAAAGAATGTCTAATATTTATGTTATGGTGCGGGTTTCGTGAGGTAAGCTGCCGCTAAAAATAAATTCGGTGATTAAGGCATTGGCCTCTTTCCAAATGATTGGCAAGCTCACCTGCTCTTTTTTAGAAAATTTGCTAAGTACAAAATCTGTGGAATCGGCTTTATCGTTAGGCAAAGGCCCGACGCCTATTCGCAGCCGGCCGAAGTCTTCGCCAAGGTGCTGGATTAAAGACTTTAGACCGTTGTGCCCAGCGTCTGATCCCCCTACTCTAGTGCGCAGCTGGCCAAAGGGCAACGCCAGCTCGTCATAAACTACTAAAGTGTCTTGATTATAAATTCTATAGAAGCGCTGCACTGCCCTAGCAGCCTCGCCGCTAAGGTTCATAAAGGTCGCCGGCCTGCATAGGATTACCCGGTTATCGCCAAGGTTATTGATGCTTATGTCGGCTTTGAGATCTTTTTTGCCTAGCCACCCCGCAAATTCGTTTTGTTTGGCAAAATAGTCGACAACGCTAAAGCCGGTATTGTGGCGAGTTCCTTCATATTTGCGGCCGGGATTTCCGAGGCCTATTACTAAAATAGTTTTACTCGAGCCCAGCGTATAAAGTGGCGCGCTACTGGTAAGCTGCGGTTTTTTCTGCAATAAACCCATAAAAATAGAATATAGACGTTAGAGGCTAGAAGCTAGTATTTAGTTATAAGAACGTGCTTACCCAACTTCTAACGTCGAACGTCTAACCTCTGTTTATTAATTGGTCGCGCCCCGGGCCGACGCCAATTAGGCAAATAGGCAAGCCTAACTCTTTTTCTAAGTCACTAATAAAAGCTTTAGCGCCCTTGGGCAAGTCTCCCCATTGCCGGGCGTGACTGACATCACTTTCCCACAAGTTAAAGTCTTTATAGACTGGCTGGCAGACTTGCAGCATATAAGCCGAGCTGGGAGCTTCTTTTAAGGTTTGGCCTTTATATTTATAAGCTACCACTATGGGAATGGTTTTTTGGGGATTAAGGCGCTGCAAGCTGTCCAGTTTGGTTAGGGCGATTTCGGTCACCCCGTTATCGCGCAGCGAGGTTCTAAGCGCCGGTAAATCCAACCAGCCCACTCGGCGGGGCCGGCCGGTAGTAGCTCCAAATTCGCCATCTACGTCAGCTTTATCGCCTCTTACCTTAGAGGCCAAGGCTTCGTTCTTGATCTCGCTGACAAACGGCCCGCCGCCAACGTGCGAGGGTATGGCTTTCATGACGCCAATGACGCGGTTAACATACCCCGGCCCAATACGCAGGCCATTCAAAGCCCCGCCAACTGAGGGGTGCGAGGAAGTAACGTAAGGGTACATACCACCATCAATATCCAGCCAAGAAGCCTGGGCTCCCTCGGCTAAAACCGACTTACCCTTCCTCAGATGTTCATTCAGCAGTTGTGCCGTGTCGGTGATATAGGGTTTTAATTTAGGCATCTGGGTAGCCCAGTGCTCAGCTGTTTTTTCCGGCACTATAGGTACAAAACCAGCTGTCTTTTTACCCAGTTCGTTGATCTCTTCTAAGCCTTTAATAATAGTTTTTTCCAGTAGCTTTGGATCAATTTCAATCAGTTCAGCTCTGACACCCACCCGCTCGTATTTATCGGCCGCTACATAAGCGATGCCGGTTTTGGTAGTACCTTGGGCGCCCGAGCTATCCTCACGCAACTTATCAAGCAGAATATGATGCGGCAAAATAAGGTGCGCCCCGTAGCTAATGGCCAGGTTCTGGGGCGATACTTTTATACCCTGCTTTTTAAGGTCTTCTATTTCGGCTAGTAGCTTCACCGGATCGACGTACATGCCGTTGCCGATAACGTTTAGGACATTGGGATACAAGATGCCGGCGGGGACTTGATGAACGGTTATTTTCTTCCCGTCTACAAAAAGCGTGTGCCCAGCGTTTGGCCCCCCGTTATAACGGGCCACTACATCGTATTTGGGAGCTAGGCTATCACTAAAACGGCCCTTGCCTTCATCACCTCTTTGCAGGCCAACTAAAACCGTTACCATCCCCTGTTTTCTCGTCATTCCTGTAAGAGTTTACGCTACCGAGAACAAAAAACAAAGAACAAAAAAATAATCCTCGCCAAGCTGGCCTGTTTAATCCCTAAAGCCTAGTTTTTATGAGGGTTCTCTGCTCTTTGTTCTCTGTTCACTACTCTTCTTCTCGATGTACCAAAACTTAATAGGCGTGCCAACGCTGGGCCAGGTTTCACGGAATTGGCGTTCTAAGTAACGCTTATAACTCCAGTGTAAAAATTTGGTGTGGGCGCCAAAAATCTTAAAACTTGGTAGCTGCTGGTCAGTTTCCTGGACGGTGTAATTTAGACTGGGCTGCCGGCCTTTTAGGCCGGCTGGTGGCTGGTGGCTAAGGCTGTGTTGCAGCCAATCATTAAGCTCGCTGGTTTTAAATTTTTGGTGCCTGGCGGCGGCGATTTCTAAAACTAAATCGAATATTTTAGTAACGTTCTGGCCGGTTAAAGCGCTAGTAAAAATTAACGGCGCCCACGGCACAAAGGGGTAGTTGCGGGCTATCTCGGCGGCCATTTGATCCCTACTAAAGCTGTCTTTGCTTAGGCTGTCCCATTTAGTGACGACCAAAATTAGACCCTTGCCAGCATCTGCAATCAGACCGGCAATTTTCTGGTCTAGCTGAACATTGAGCTCGCAGGCGTCCATTAACAATAAATTAATATCGCTCTGCTCTATAGTGGCTAGCGAGCGCAGCACGCTAAAGCGTTCTACTCCAGGCTCAATTTTGCCGCTGCGTCTAATGCCGGCCGTGTCTAGCAGCTCTATTTCACGGTTGTGATAATTGATAACTGCTCGATTAACGTCCCTTGTGGTACCCGAGCGGGCCGCCACCAGGGCTTGTTGCTTATGCGCCAGAGCATTAAATAGAGATGATTTACCGACATTGGGCCGGCCTAGTATGCCTAACCTTAAGCGATTGGAAGCTTCGGTTATTTGGGCGGCTGGCAAATGCTCCGCTACGATCTCCAAAAGTTCATTTAGGCCACTTTTTTGGGTGGCCGAGGTGGCCATTATTTTTTTAACGCCCAACTTGCGCCAAATTTCTAAATCAGCCCGCCGGGTAGTGTCTATTTTATTAACCGCTAAAATTAAAGGTTTTTTGGTTTTCAGAGCCATGGTGGCTATCCGTCGGTCCTCCTCGGTTGGCGGCACAGTGGCCTCGACAACCACTATGATTAAATCGGCGCTGGCCGCGGCTTGCAGGATTTGATCTTGGATGGTCATTTCAAAGTCGTCTTCGGGACTTTTTAAACCGGCGGTATCTGCCAGCCAAAAATCCTTCTGCTGCCAAGTGGCTTTGGCAATGACGCTATCTCTGGTAGTTCCGGCTTCCTTGGCCACAATAGCCTCGCGGCGGCCAATTAAAGCGTTAAACAAGCTGGACTTGCCAACATTAGCTCGGCCCACCAAAGTTACTATAGGTACGCTTCTATTACTCACTATAAGGGTTTATTATAGCTTGAATAAATAAAAAACCACTTCCCAAAAGAAGTGGTTTTTTAGCCCACTATAAAAAAGTAATTAAAAATGAACTATTTTTTTACATTCCACTGGGTGGTCCGGAAGGTGGTGTGGGGCCTTCTGGTGGCGAGGCGGGCGGTTCTGGGGCAGCTGGCGGTTCGCCGGGGCCTGGCGGCGGGGTGCTTACTGGCGGCATATCATCACCTGGCTTGTCGCTGGGCATGCTGCCTCCCCCGTTGCCGCCGGGCATTCCGCTGCTAGCCGGTGAAGAAGCGCCTGGTCCGCCGGACACGAAGCTGTTAATTTGATTTTGGACAGCGCCTTGTTCGTCGCTGCTGCTCATTTGGCCACCTGGTCCCATACCGCCACCACTGGTGGGGTCGGAGCCTGGGGCTGAGTCGCCGCCGCCCGAGCTGGGGCCTGACGGGTTGGTTGATTGTGTGTCGTCTTGCATAGACTTCTCACTTTCTTTGTTAATTGCTAATGGAGTAGATTGGGTCGCGCCGCTACTTGGGGGAGGCTTAGAACCAGCCGGAGCACCGGCCCCTAAAACCTCGCGTACGACGCGCACGAAATCTTCCAAGGTTACTTGAGATTTCACTAGATATTTTACCACGCCCAGCTTTTCGCCGCGAGCTCGGTCCTCGGCTTGACCCAACGCGGTCATCAAAATGACCTTGGCCTTGTCCATCTCGGGGGCCGCTCGCAGGGTCTCTAACATCTCAAAACCACTTAAGCGGGGCATCATCACGTCGGCGATGATCAGGTCTGGCTTTTCCTTCATGGCAACTACTAGAGCCTCTTCCCCATCTCTAGCCGCCAGTGTTTGATAACCCTCCGCCTGAAGCCGCATCTCAAAGATTTCCCTTAGGTTATTATCATCCTCAACCAGTAACACCTTAGCCATCAGACGCTGCCTCCTGCGGCTCCATTAACCATTATCCATTTACCATTTACCATACATTTACCATTAACTATGAACCATGGATCATAGTTAATGGTAAACGGAGAATGCATGGATAACGGTGAATGGTGAACGGCAAAAGGCGCTTGAGCATTGAGCATTCTAAAGTCTATCCCACTTATGCTTATCTGTTTAAATTGTAGCACGATTTTTTGATCATAATTAGCGAGTTTGAGTCGGAGTGATGCTAATAGCCTGCTTTTGTTGCAGCTCTAGGGCTTTTTCGGTACTCAGGCGCGGTAAATTAATAAAAAAAGTACTACCCCTACCCAATTGACTATCGGCCCAGATACGGCCGTTATATAGCTCAATTATCTTTTTACTTAAAAACAGTCCCAGCCCGGTGCCCGCGACGCTGCGTGTTAAAGAATTGTCCACGCGGTAAAATTTTTGAAAAAGATGAGGCAAGTCTTCCTGGACGATGCCGGGTCCACTATCGCGGACTTGCAGCTGTACCACGGCCTCGTTGCCGGTCAGCGTTACAACAATGGCGCCTTGGGGGGTGTACTTAATGGCGTTGTCTATTAGATTATGCAGCACTTCTCTTAGGCGGTTGGGGTCAACGTAAGCATAAAATAGCGGCCGTACGTTTTGGTGGCCGGCTACATCTTGGGGACTGGTAACTAGATATTTAAGGCTTAAGCCTTTCTTTTGGGCCGCAAACAGGGCGGCCTCGGTTACTTGTTCTACTATGGCGCCCATTTCGACAACCGTAGGATAGCTGGCCAAGCGGCCATCCTCGGCTTTGGAGCTGCTCAGTAAGTCTTGAAATAGTTGGCCTAACTGACGCGTGGAGCTCTGAGCCTTTTCTAGGTAGCTACGACCGCGGGCATCAATGGTGCTGATTTTGGGGTTCAGCGCCAGCGCAACATAGCCCTCTATGGCGGCAATTGGGGTGCGCATTTCGTGGCTGGCGGTGTTCACAAAGTCGGACCGTCTAGATTCCTCCAGTTTCTCTGAAGTCACATCCCGTAAAACCCCCACCACGCTTTTAACGGCCGGGCCATTAGTCTCGCTGACCGGTGAAATCATCAAAGAGACCGGAATAAGTTTGCCGTTGCGGGTATAAAGCATCGACTTACTATCTCTTACCGATTTATCGGTCGCCAGAGCCTTGGCGAAGGGGTGCGTATTGGGGGGGTACGGTTGGCCGTGGATATCTGTTAAATTGATCACATTGTGAAAATCCAAACCGACCGCTACTTCGGCTGGCCAGCCGGTAATTTTGCTGGCCGCCGGGTTAAATAAGTGAATCAGGTTGTCCTTACCCACCATTATGACGCCGTCCTCAATCGCCCCCAAGATGAACTCCGAGCCCAGCCGTTCGTCTTTGCTAGCCTGTTCGCTAACCGTCACTCCGCTTTGGCGCTTACTTTTCTTCAGTCCGTCTGGTTTTTGACCAAAGAACCACATATTTTCTAAATTTGCCCTACCCTTTAATTTTACCGGTTATGCCAATACTTCCTATTATCTGTTTTTTATTACAATATTTCAAATTTAGACTCTATTGCACAATAGCTCGAAATACCTGGTAGTGCCAAACGGTATTTTTTGCTTGACAATACCTTTAGCCGTTAGACTGCTAGCAAAGGTTACCGTAAATTCGCCGAACTGCTCGTTGATCCGATCCACCGCTTCGGTTAGCCAAACTTCTTTATTGACTTCATCTAGCAGGCTTAGCTGGCTGATGTTGGAAGGCTCTAGGGCGTAGCACGAAACAGCCATCATTCTAACCCAGTCACCCCTAGGCCGGCGATTAAATAGTAAAGTCGCCCGCCGGTAAACTTCGGCATTGCTAAAAAAACTACTTTTAAACATTTTGCGTTCATACCAGGAGTCGCCACCGCCGTAAAGCAGATAAATATAAACTCCTCGGGCGCACAAGCCTTTATGGCGCAACTTCATAGCCGTGGTTTCGCAGAGGTAAGCTAACCGTGAGCGCAACAGTTCTTCGGTTGGCCGCATATCATCCAGCACATATTGGCGGCCGACAGTTTTAATGTCCCACTGCTGATCATCGACTTCATAACCGCGCAGGCGCTGGTACCAATCTTCGCCGCAAACGCTCCTAAAAACCTGTCTTTTTAGCAAATCCGCCGGGGCGTCCAAAAACTGCAGGCAGCTGTAAATACCACAGGCATTAAGGCGGGCCTGGTTGCGCTCGGCAATGCCAAATAAATCGGTCAGCTGCAGGCCGGCCAAAGTTTGTCGCAAGTTTTTATAAGTAATAACATCCAAGCCGTCGGGCTTGTGCAAAGAGGCGGCCTGCTTAGCTAAAAAGCGGTTTGGGGCGATGCCGATATTGCAGGTCATCCACGGGCCAACCTCAATCTTAAGCCGGCGCTTTATTTGATAGCCGATTTCTACCAGCGGCTGGTGGTTAACATAGCGGCGGGTGCCATTAAAATCAATAATTCCCTCATCTATACTCTTCATACCAAAGTTTGGCGAGTAGCTTTTCATAATCTCCACCAAAATCTGATAAACGTAATGGTACTTAGGAGGATCAGTCTCTACCATAATTAGGTCTGGCGCTAAGCGCTTAGCCTCGCGGTAGCCCATGCCGACCTTTACTCCCTGGGCTTTGGCCTCATAAGAAGCCGCTACCACGCAGGCGTTGGCGGTTAGGCGGTTAGTAACTGCCAGCGGCTTGCCGCGCAGCAGCGGCCTAGCCTGCTGCTCCACCATAGCAAAACAAGAGTTTAAGTCGATATGCATTACCTGCGGCGCAGCGCGGCTAATTGGCAAATGTAAATTTGGCATTTCTTTGGAGGACTGTCCTTGGAAAAAGACAGGTAAAACTTAATAGTTTTTATCAAAAAACTCTTTGCTTTTTCCAAGGACAGTCCTCCCCATAAGTTAAGGCTTATTAAGTGCTAACCACAGGCGCGGCGTAGCCCATATCTGGTGAAGCTTGGCTAGTATCGGCTACAGACATTAGTGTCCAGCTGAGCTGGGCGGCGTCAAACTCCAAGCGGTAATCGGCTTGGCCGTCGCTCATATCAAAGACGTGGACCATACGCTGGCCTTTTTGGGTGGGATGACGCAGGCCCATATCCGTGAAGATCACGCTTTGGCCATCATATTCAATCTTTTTTGGGAAGCACTTCAGCCGCCGACCGGCATTTTTAAAATAATAAGCCACCACACTTATTTCTTTATTGATCTTAACTACATTTTCCATTGAAAGCTCCCCTTAGATTATGGAATTTAGATTTTGGATTTTAGAATATTCCATATTCGATAATCCGTAATCCATAATCGACTTTTAAGTTATAAAAAGAGTACCGATTGTCGCCTGCCAGCGACCGGTGAACGGCTTTTGGGATGTCTCAGCTGGGTAAAAACCAGTACCGTTCTTACGGTTTCCTAACCAGATGATAAATTGAGGGTTTAGCAGGGACTTCCAGTTGTGGATGTGTGCTTCCCTTGTGAGCTGACAGCTAACCGCTATCAACTAAAGCTATTATGTAGTCTGCGAGGAGGAATGCTACGAAGCCTTGGCGAAGTAGTAAGCCCTCACATGGCTAATTCAATTTTACGCCAAGCTGCTCGTGCTTGGCAACAAAAATTAATAATATTTGGTGAAGTTACTTAAGCAGCCGCTTCTGTTGATGGTAATCTATCAGCTACAATATTTTCTTGGCTAATAAGATTAATTACGTAATGTTTCTTTTTCTTCCTGTGAGCCAAACCAGCGAAGCGTTTGGCGAGCAGAAAGGAGCAATAGTACAAGGCCCCGCTAAATTTGTGCTACTTGATTGCACAAATTTAGCGGGGCTAATATTAGTTGCGACGTGGTGATCCCAAGGGGAGTCGAACCCCTGTTGCCAGGATGAGAACCTGGTGTCCTGACCACTAGACGATGGGACCGCAATAGCGGCCATCATTGTAACAAAACAGAGGTGCATAGTCTACGGATTGTAATTTAACTGTCCATCCTGAATAACGCTCACCCAAGTTTGACCAGTGTCTAATTTCAGAAGCTGGTTTTGACTATCGGTAAAGACAAACTGCCCTGTCCGGCTGGCCTTAGCCCAAGTGCCTTGAGCTAGCCCGCCGTCCTGGAAAATATACATCGTACCGCTGCCAATCGTGCCATAGCCACTATGGCCACTATCATCGATGATGGTATAGGGCATTACCAGCGCGATAACTACTTTGGGGTGCAGCTGGGTTTTGGCATTCTCGTCAGCGGTAACAATGGCGTAATGAGGCGCCCCACCCTCGCTCCGCATGTAACTATTAGTGGTGGAGTCGTAATCGTAGTGGACATTAAAATTAGCGCTAGAAATGTTCAAATTGATAGACCTGACCGTTGGCGTGGCTAGCTTCTGGTCGACCTTACGCGGCCAAGCGTCGAATTTACTGCTGGTGTAGCCCTTTGATTTGTTGAGCGCGTCCATTTTTTCAAAGCTGGTGTAAACGTTGTGCGGCGCTATGCGGGTATTTTGGCGCCAGTAACTGTCGGCGTTAAAAAATTGGTCTAAGTCCTTGCCGCCGCTTCTTATTTGATTGAGGGCATCCGGGCTGCCACCGACGTGGGCAATCGAAGCGTCAAAGCTGGCTGCCCAGTCAATATAATAGGGCCGCAAGCTACGCACCGGGCCAATGTACTGCGGCTGGGCCTCTTGGTAAAGCGTTAGAAAACGCGTAATGCCGCCTTCGGCAATGGCTTCAAACACTACGCCAGCGTCTTGAATGCCGGATTGCGGCCGGGCATCGGGGCTGTTTTCTATCATAATGCCGGTCACTGGCCGGCCAGCCAGCTCGGGCGACACCTGTAGGCCGGTTAAGGGCGACGGCACCGTCTTGGGCTTAACCGGCGCTGCTGGCGCTGCTTTAGTAATAACCGTCGAACCGGTGGTTTTGTTAATAAAGTTGAAATAGACAGCTGCGGTAGCTCCCAAAAGAACAAGGATGGTGGCCAAAGTTACTAAAATCTTAACTTGGCGGCTCCATCTGTACCAAAAAGCCGGCATCATCCTTCTTTTACTCTTGCCCTGGAATACCTCTGTATTTAAGGGTATTGGACTAGTCGGTCGCTTTAAAAGCTGGCTTCTTTGCCACGAGCTGTTTCGCAAAGGTAAACTAGACGGCGTCCGGGGAGATTGAGGAGACGGCGCTTGGTCATCGGGGAGTTCGTTTTCTGGCATATGGGGCTATATTGTACAGAGCTTATGATTATTTTTCCAGAAGCGCCCTAGCCTTCTTTAGACGCTCCAAACTCTTGGTTTTACCTAGAACGCTCAGTGTTCCAAATATTTCGGGCGATGAGCGGGAACCCGTAATAGCGATGCGGATAAGGGCAAACAAAACGCCTGGTTTAGTATCCAGCTCATTGAGTAATTTATTCAGCCGCTGGGTTATGTCAGCTTCACTAAAATCACTGTCTTTCAACTGCATGGCCACTGCTTCCAGGTATTTGTTAAAGTTACTTTTGTCTACTTTTAAGAGCTGCTTATCAACCGGCTTATCAAAAAGCCCTTTAATGTTCACCCCATTTGGCTCTTCAAAGAAAAAAGTAGTTAGACTAGGTATTTCAGACAAGTGCTTAAGACGCTGTTGAACTAAAGCCAGAATCTTCTTTTTATAATCGGCTGGAAAGTTATTGCTCGCTTCCGGCCAATAATCTTTAGATCTATCGAATAAATCGTCGAGCTTCATCTCTCTTATGTAGTGTCCGTTCATCCAAAGTAGCCGCTGCTCATCAAAGTGGGCGCCGCTATGCTGGACCTGGCTAAGATCGAACTTTTTAATTAGTTCACTAGCTGAGTAAATTTCCTGCTGGCTGCCATCGTTCCAACCAGTGGTGGCTAAGGTATTCATTAGCGCTTCGGGTAAAATGCCCATGGCTTTATATTCCAGCAGTTGTTTGGCGCCTTCCCGCTTGCTTAATTTCTTGTTTCCCTGGGCGTTTAAAACATTTGGTACGGTCGCGAGAAGCGGTGGAGTAATTTCCAGCGCTTCATAAAGATTAAGAAATATTGGCATGGACGAGATAAACTCTTGTGAACGTACCAAGTGTGTTATGGCCATAAGATGATCATCAATAATGTGCGCGAAGTTATACGTCGGGAAACCATCGGCCTTGATAAGAATAAAATCGTCTACTACCTCGGGGCCGGTAGACAAATCTCCCATGACCTCATCATGCCAACTATATTTTTTAGGCTCGGACTTAAATCGTAGCGCTTGGGAGCCATCCCACTGAGATGGGTTTGGTGGCCGACGGTGGCGGAATAAAAACGGTATCTTTTGTTTGTGGGCATCGGCCCGGAATTTTTCCAGTTCCTCTTTAGTGTAGGGATCGGCGTAAGCCCTGCCCTTTTCGATCAGTTTGTGAGCCCAGTTTTTATAGATATCTAAGCGCTGGCTTTGGAAGTATGGTTTATAGGGACCACCTTTTTGCGGGCCTTCATCCCAGTCTAGGCCTAAATATTGTAGTGAATCCGTAATGTTCTTAACCGACCCTTCAACCTCCCGACTACGATCGGTATCCTCAATCCTTAAGATGAACTGCCCATTTTGGTGCCTGGCCACCAACCAGGCAAATAAAGCCGTGCGTATGGTGCCAGCATGCAGAGCCCCGGTGGGACTGGGCGCGAACCGTGTGCGTGTCTTTCCCGCTGCCTTAATCATAGTAATAGTATACTAGCCGCTAACGACTACCAACCCTGAACCAAATTAAAAGTTTTTCCTCCGGAAGAGCAGCCAGACAAAATGTATTCCATTTTGTCTGCGCGATGAGAAACCGCGAAGGGGTTTCTCATAAGGCGAAGCCGCTAGAGGCTGTCTGCCATTCGCAGAACTTGGTCGGAATTCAGCTGAGCTTTATCTTTTAGAATATAACGAATGCCGTTACTTACCCAGGTGGCGTCGTTTCGGTCGCCGTAAATATAAACAGTCGTATCTTTTACTTGTGAAGTTTGAAGCTGGGCTCCAGCTGGCACGGCGCTGGCGGCCAGTGAAGCGCTATCCCAATTAGAGGGTTGTTGGGTTAGCTCGATAGTCCGGCTGCTGTCACTATTGGCCTTCAGTTGCATACTGACCGAGCCGTTTTGATAATGAATGGGTCCCTTAAAGCTAAAACCGTCCGGAATATAGCTTGGTATAGTAGCGTTTATGTGAGACCTCAGAGTAGTTATTCGCATGGAAACTTGAGGGATATTTTGCCAGGCAAAAAAGCCGGCTATTAAAAGTAGGCTCACTAAAAGTAGAGCGAAACCTAACCATTTGGGCATAAATTTTGGCCGGTGCCACTTTGATTGCCTAGACAAACTAGCGTGCAGCGCTTGTTTGTGGGCGTCGGCCTTGGCAAGAGCATGATCTAAAAGCCGTTCTAAGCGCTGGTGCGAAGCATTACTCATCACACTGGGTAAAGTAGCTACAGCAGCGCTTGAGCTACTGGTTGAAGCAATACTTAAGTGCCCGGTTTTGGGTAAGACTTCTCCGACGCTAAGCTTGTGGTGCGTAGCCGGGGGCGTGTGCGCCGATCGTTTGGGAATGCCAAAGCGCCGGACTTTGTTATTTTGGGCTATTGATTGAGCGTGATAAAGCTTAGCCGGTGTAACCTTGGCTACCCGCTTCCTTAGGGGGTTTAAAGGCGAAGATAAGCTTTTAAGAGACTTAGGCTTGGCCACCATCTGCCTCATTAGGGTTTTTGGCCGCTGGGTCCGACGGTGGATGACCTGGGCTGGGCTTTGGCGCCGGGCTTTAGCCAACCTTCGCTGCTTATAGGCTAAACTCTTAGAGATCACCAGAGCCTTTGGCTTAGCCATGACTCCATCAACAGTTTGATTGGAAATCGGTCTCCAGGTGCTAGCAGCTACCCTTTTTACCATTCCTGTAAAGTGCCCGGAGGCGGCGTCGTAACGGCGGCCGTTGATCATAACAACGCTAGCATGTTTGGTCACTTAGTGCTTATACCCTCGTTTAAATTACTTTTTAACTTGGTATAACGCCCATAATACACCCTATAAAAAATTTGTGCAACCAAGCTAATGGCTACTATTTTTTCTAAAGTCTGACATCGATCATCTATAATTTAATTGTATGCTAGCCAAGCAACCAATACTCAATACTCAATGCTCAATGCTCAATGAATGTGGTAATGCTCATTGTATTAATGCCTTAAATGACTGCTGTCTCCTGTCTCATGCGACTCCGCTAGGAGGCGCCTAGTGGATCCCGTTAGACCTCACTTAACTTCCGTACCACACTTGACGACTGAACACGCATGCTTGGTTCGACGTATAGAGAAACATAGTAAGGTTTTTGAGGTCTAACGGGATGGACTTTCTAGATCCCCGCAAACGACGCCACCGCAAAGCTCAATTGCTAGTTGGTTACGGTCTCGTGGCCATTGCCATTGGCTTTGCTTCAGTAATTTTAGTGTACGGGGCCTACGGCTATGGTATTAATACCAAAACCGGCGATGTGATTCAAAACGGACTGCTATTTGTAGACTCTAAACCAGGTGGCGCCGACATTTATTTAAATTCTAAATCGCAACACTCCACTACTTCAGCGCGTTTGGTTTTGCCAGCTGGCACCTACAACTTAGCCTTAAAAAAGACTGCTTATTACGACTGGCAGCGGACATTTACACTTCCAGAACACGCCATTGCCCGCTATGTTTACCCCTTCTTATATCCACTTAAGCCAACTAGTATTACTTTAAAGGTCTATTCTGCGGCTCCACCCTTAACCACTGAAAGCCTAGACCGTAAATGGCTTTTGGTGCAATTACCTACTACATCTGGGACGGTTATTTTTGATGAATACGACTTAGGAAATTTAGCGGCCTTGAACAACGTTCTTACTCTACCAGCTAGCCTGTTGACCACGGCTAATCAGGCAGGCAGCAGTTTGAGTGTTGTAGAGTGGGCTAGCGACAACCGTCACGTGCTACTCAAGCATGATTATCCAGGCGGCCCGGAATTCATTATTTTCGACCGCCAAGATCCCACTAAGTCTTTGAATCTTAATAAATTGCTTAGTATTAATCCCTCACAAGTAGCTTTAAAGAATAAAAAAATTGATCAGCTGTATGTTTATGATCAACCTAGCATTATTTTAAGCGTCGCCGATGTGGCTAAAGCGACTGTTACGCCGCTGCTCAAGCAGGTTTTAGCTTTTAAATCGAGTGGCTCCGATTTAATCAGCTATATAACAGATCAAGGAGCATCAACTGGCCAGCTGGTGGCCCGCATTTGGGAAGCCGGCAAAAGCTACTCCTTTAATACTTTTAGCAGCGGCGCTACTTACCTTTTAGATGAAGCCCAGTTTCAAGATCATTGGTACTACGTGGCAGGCAGTGATACCGCTACCCGGATTAATATCTATAAAGATCCCTTGAGTGGGCTCAAGGATCCGGCGATCAGCAAAGCTGTGCCGCTACTGTCTTTGCGCGGCCAAGGCGCCAGCCAGCTGTCTTTCTCGACTAACGCCCGGTTTATTAGCCTACAAGCCGGTTCTAAGTTCGCGGTTTATGATCTAGAGACCCAGACTAATTACCAATACAGCTTGGCGGAGTCTTTAGAAGGCCCTATGCATTGGATGGACGGCCACCGGCTGATAGGCCAAAGCGCCGGCCAGGTTTTGGCCATGGATTATGACGCTACTAATAAGCACCTTTTGGTACCGACTGTTAACAACGACGGCGGCTACTTTGACAGTAGTTACAACCATCTTATAACTACGGCCCAGGTGCCTGGAAGCGATTCGGTAGCCTTAAATAGTGTTGATCTGCGAGCCGGCGCCGACCTCCCCCGGTGAAAAACCTGCCTATTACCAATTTAGTGGGAGAGCCACTTTGTAAAGCGGGACCATAGGCTTGGAGCGTTGCCCGGGATAATAGCTGTGCTGGCCGCCAAGGAATTATTGGTAGTTTGGGGCGCGTTGGCAATGGGGTTAGGGTCTAGTTGCTGCCCGAGCACCACCAAGCGGTTAATGCTGGTGCCCGGCGGATCGCAAGTTATTAAGGTAGCAGTCGCCGGTTTATCGGCCGCGGCGAGCACCGATACGTCGTTAGGGTTGACTATCGATTTTCTATAAACCTGATACGTATAACGCTTGCCATCTTTCTGTAAGTAAAAAGTGTCGCCGCTTTCTAGGCGGCTAAGCAGCACAAAGGCAAATTTGTAGCGACCCTTGTTAAAAATATTATTACTAGAATGCCCAACAATCACGACATTGCCATTTTGCCCCGGCAAGGCGCTATCGGCATAGTGCACCACGCCATTTTCTAAAGCCGTTTCCACGGCCGCCTCGTTAATAGTGCCGACGTCATAAACCACTGGGATTTCGACGTTAATTTTAGGAATTATGATTTCCGGGCTAGTGGTTGCCGCCGCGCTTTGGCTGATCAGCGGGATGTTAGCGGTCGAGCGGCTGGGTTGAATAAGCGGCGCTATAAATCTTTCATTAAAGAAGCCAAACAAAAAAATGAGCAGCACTATAGAACCTACGCCTAGTCCAAACAAGACCGACTGCACGTGGCGCGAGGATTTCAGCTTACGTGCCTTGTGGGTATTGGTGCTCATTACGTAATTGCGCAGATCGGCCATGGTGCGGGCCACCCGCTTGGTAGGCACCGGCAGAGAGACCTTAGGACGCCGTTTAGGCTGGCGTACGTCGGTAGAAGAGGCAGCAGGAACCTCTGATGTGGCAGTTGAGCCAGCAGTGGCTGGATGGTGGGATAGTTGCGCCTGGGCGGTATAAAACTCTTGCCAGACCTGGTGTTTTTGGTCGTCGGGTAGCCCAGCGTAATATTGGTGCCAAGCGGTTTGAATCTCGGCCAGTGATTTTCCGGAAGTGGTCAAATCGTAAACGTACTTTTGGTGTTTGGATCTATGTGCTGCGCGACCAAGCTCCACCACTTCGGTAGCTTCGGCCAGGGCGTCGGGCTCGTTAGCATAGGCGGCCGCCACTTTTTGGCGAACCAAATCAGCCGCCGCCTTTTGAGCGCTACTAATCTGGCTGGCCTTTGAAGAATAGTGCGTGTGGTGCGCCAGTGGCTTGTCTGAGTCGTCGTGATTAGTTGGGTGATTCGGATTCATAGTTTACCAAAACCTCTTTATTTATTGTACAATGAACTCCTTAAGCTCGTTATACTAGAGTGAAATCCACCTCAGCCTTGGTGTAGGCGGATGAGCACCTCTTATCAGATAGGTTATAATTATTAGCGAAATCCGCACGCAGCTTTGCGGCGGCGGATACATCTGTTATTACTGCTTGCCGGGATGGCGGAATTGGTAGACGCGTCAGACTCAAAATCTGGTGTCCGCAAGGACGTGTGGGTTCAAGTCCCTCTCCCGGCACCACTAACTTGTCGGCTTGCCCCGCACCAAATCCTGAATGTAGAAGAGAATGAATAATTCTATTTCGGAATATCAAGATTTGGTGCTGGGGTTCGACTCCGACGGGCGCCACCAAGCTTCGATTCCCTCCTCGCCCAAGGGCATTTTTTGTCTGCTCGCAAGAGAGGATTTGACAGAAATGCAAAAAACATTTGCATTAATATAAACGTTATGTTATAGTTGCCAACTATGAAAGTGATTTCATATTCAGTAACGAATTTTTTTGAGACCTCTACCTACGGGGGTCTTGCTGACTTTATCCACTAACATTTAGCAACCAATTTAACAAACTTAGAGCCCCCACCGGGGGCTTTTTTAATTTCTAAATAAATTTAAGGAGAAAATAATGAGCGAACATTTAACACCAGATGAATCTGGTAATCAAAGACAAGAACTGCTAGCGGCTCCAGAAATGGAGACACTAGCGGGCGGTCTAGTTGGTGCGGTACTTGCTTACGATAAATCCCAACTTCAGCCAGAAGTAGGAGTTAAAGAACAATACTATGGTGTAAAAAGTTGGGGCATGTCCCTCGAGATGGTGACGCCAGTATACGTATATGGCACGAGGAAAGTTTTGGGCATGTATTTAGATGCAAATTACTCTCGCCTTGCCGGACGTCGATACTACAAAAAGGACGGCTTAGTCTTAGAGCCTGCCCGCTATGAACACGGCTGGAAAGGTCACGTAACAGCAATCGCTCCAGCGCGGCTTGTACCCAAAGATGAATATGATCAGGCATACCTAGATCGTCTTGAAGCAACAAATAGAGCAGTTGATACAAAAATTGAGGATACAACAAATGCAAATTAAAGCCGGCTGCGTCGTAGTTTATTCGGCTACGACCCAATCGCGCTAGCTACATTGGTAGCGACAAGAACTAACTAATTTAAGGAGAAATAACATGAGTGAACGAAGACAGCCAGGCGAACCTGGCAACCGAACCATTACAAATAGAACGATTTACCCTGAGGGAATGGAGTGGTCAAGGGTGGCGATAGAAATCGAGCCTTCACTGGATGGACTGGTTTGGGTAGGAGCAACCGACAATGAAAGTAAGCTCCCACTGGATTTACTACAGGCGGATTCAGCTATTGTGCCTGAAGGTGGTTTAACTTTGGAGGCGATATTAACATTACGGGAAGAACAAGTTGTAGGTATATATATTCCTAGAGACCTTTCCGATTTAGCCGGCAGATATTGGTATACAGAAGACCGGACAGTCTATGATCCTACCAGATATGTTAAGAAAGGGTTATCGCATCATATCCCCGAAGGTGAATACCCTAAAGCCTATTTAGATAGGCTAGCTAGAACAAAGAGATCAGCACCAGAAAGATATAAAGGAATTTAAAATGAAAATTACTAACTATAGATTAGGCATCATCGGTGGTATGGGGCCGCAAGCAAGTGCACTTTTGCATACGCTTGTACTAGACAAATATGCCAAGGAGCTGGGGGCAGTCAAAACTAACGACTACCCCCTAATACTCCATATTTCGGTGCCGGTAATTGACTTCATTAGCGATCCGGAAGCGATTCAGAAAAATAACAGCTTGTTCGACCTAGCTTCGAGACTAATAGATGACGCACAACTTGACTCTTGCATAATTGCTTGTAACACAGTCAATTTAGTTACCGACAGCAACCCTTCGTTGAACCGTCTACCTCTAATTTCTCTGCCAAAAAGCGTAATAGCTGAAGCTAAGGCGCAGAAAGTTAAAAAACTGGGTTTAATTGCTTCGCCTTCGACCATACGAACGAAGCTCTACGAACAATATGCTGAGCCTGAAGGCATTCAGATTATTGCTTTAGGTGAAGTTCTTTCTGGCCGTGTCGAAAAAATAATACGAGCGACTATAGCAGGTAAAACGGGTAAAACCGAGATTAGCGAACTTAATGCCCTAGCTAAAGATTTAATTAGGAGAGGAGCCGAAGCAATTGCTCTAGGCTGCACCGAATTGAGTGTAATCGCTCATAGGGGGCGGCTTAGATACCCCTATATAGATTCTTTGACCGCAGCAGTAAATAGTCTACTTAAAGACATCCGCGAGAAACAGGAGACTAAAAATGGCAAGAGGTAAATGGGAGCATAAGGGATGGCGGCATGAAATTCTAATGGATGCCGTGGGGGATGAGGCTGTAGTAGGTACATTACTCCATCAAGCAGCGGCCAACCAAAAACTAGTACCTTTTTTAGAAGGCCAGCAATTGCAGACCTGGGCAAGAGGAACTTCTGTTGTTAATGCACTAATCAAAACTACGGATAGGCTAGCTGTTAGTAACCAGCTGTGGCGATATTGTGCTTCACCGGCAGACTATCCATTAGAACTGCGGACGGTATATGGCGGATCGGATCGCCTCCATTCCGCAGAAGTCTTAGATTGGGCTCTTCCGTCTTTGGCCATAGCGGCTTCAATGAGCCAAGCCGGTATAAGCCCAAAAGTATCTGTTCTTAGTGCTGATAGAGCCGCTGTGGAGCTAAGTGGCTTATCGGAGGAAGAAACTAGTTTACAGACTTGGACTAGCCTCCAGTTGGTTCAAGCTATTGCTGAGCGCTATTACCCGGACGTAAATCTCGAAGTTGGCCGCTTAGAGTGGGACGAGCTGACCAGAGAGCCATATTCAGAAGACATTGAGCTACTACGTGGTAGAAAACTAGGCGAATCAGTCATAAAAATAGTGGAAGGCCTAGAGGCAATGATAGCTAAAAAAGGTGGTGATATAGCAAGTGTTGCAGGTTACCTAGCGCTACATAACACAGCCTACGCAGTTTATAGCGGTTTGCCGATAGTTAAGCTCGCCGGTCTTTCGGAAACCCGATTCAATACCGTCCAAAGCGAGTTAGCTGCCAGACATCCTGATTTAGTGGGTTCAGTTGATATAACAGGTAACCCATCTTTTGTTGCAGGCTCCATACAAGATACTTCAACTACGGCTCCGTACTATCTGCAAGGCGGAACTTCAGCACACAATGTTTTAGAGGGCCTGAACGGTTCCAATAAGACGTTGGGTGAGCTTATTGCAGAGCATGGACTTGGACGAGTTGCTGCTCGTGTAGCTTCATTAGACTTAAATTCGGATAAGGAGTTGATATGAAAATGTATATAAAACCGCTGACCAAAGAGGCTTTGGAACGCTATTTGGTAATACCAGACTTGACGCAGGCTGACGATCAGCATGCAATTAAATTGCTATACCAAAAAATTGAAGGATACATGCGCTCCTCACATCCAAACTCGGAAATAACGGTGTATCGTAAAGATCCGATAGTAACGGTCGAAGACAACTACGATAACTTGTTAATCCCAGCCGACAATATTAGTCGTTCATCCACCTACACACACTATGTGGATGAAGAACATATTTTACGAACGCACACAACGGCGCAAATTCCTGGCATTCTGCATAGTCTTGCAAGGCGCAAAGATTGGAAGGATGTTGTCATTTTACTTCCAGGTCTAGCGTATAGAAGAGATGTAACGGACAAGAAGCATGTTGGACAAGTTCACATGCTTGAAATGTGGCGCGTGGTTAAAACCACTGACTATAAGCCTATCGTTAAAGATGATTTGCTCGCAGTTGTAAGAGGAGTTGCAGCAACAGCCGCACCTGGTTGGAGACTACGTATTGTTGATATGCCTCATCCATATACCAAACAAAGCATAGAAGTAAATGCGGTTTATGGAGGTCGAGATATTGAGATTTTAGAATGTGGTTTGATCAATGATCAAATACTTGCGAACGCCGGTCTTGATCCCAAAAGACATTCTGGCTGGGCGCTGGGAATGGGGCTAGATAGGCTGGTCATGACATTGAAAGGTATTCCAGATATCCGCTATCTGCGGTCAAACAATCCTGCTATTGCCAGGCAGATGAAAGACTTGGAGAAATATCAAGAAGTTTCTAACCAACCCGCTATCCAACGAGACATGTCTTACAGCGTGCCAAGTACTTATGTAGAAGAAGATATTAACGAGGATATCCGCGAGGCTCTTGGCGATAAAGAAAATATTCTTGAAAGCGTAGAGATTTTACGCGAGACCTCTTACAAAGATTTATCCTTGAAAATACGTGAACGCCTAGGTATTGCAAGTGACCAGAAAAATGTGCTCGTCCGCATTACATTGCGGCATCTCGAAAGATCGCTTAAAAACCAAGAAGCCAACGATATCTACGACGATATTTACTCAAAAATAAACTACGGCACTGGCGGTTATCTTTAAATAACTGCTCCTTCTGTCAAATCCTCTCTTGCGAGCGGACAAAAAATGAGGCGGGGGCTGATCTCGCGTCACCAATTCTCAGCAATTTGAGATAAAATAGGTTCGAGCGGCTTCGTAGAGTCGCACCATTCAAGAATATTTATTAGCCAGAAGTATTAGCTTTTTGGTAGGCGAAGGCAGCGGTTGTTAAAGCTTCGAAGGCTTTTTTGGGCTGTTGGATTAGCCAGGTAGCATTGTAGGCTGGGAGGTCGACTTGCCAGCTTGCCTCTTTTTTATAGGCCGTCGTACTTACTTTTCCGCCCACGGCAACCACAAAGTTATCTTCATGCTTGGTTATAAAATTAGTGTTCGAAGTTTGTGACCAATCACTTAGTTTTTGAACTAGTTCATAGGTGCTCATACTATGCTGAATTAACAAGCTAGGTTGATTGTTCTTGGCCAGTTTTTGCAACTTGCCTAAATTGATAACTAAAGTGGTTTTGGGACGACCTAAAGCTGAGCTACCGGTGTTTAAAAAATAATCTAGAGCATCCTGAGCCAGCGTGACTTGGCCTCTGTATTTACCTAAAAAACTATCTAGCAAAATGGCGGTTTCTGAATTGCGGCCCAAATCGCCGGCTAGCAAAACGCCATCGGCCCCAGCCGCCTGTTGCAAAAATTGATCCAGCGCCGAGCGGCCAAAGCTGCCGCTTAAGTTAGTGGGCGCAAAATCGGCTTCTACTAAAGCGGCGCCGACGGTTTTTCGCAGGACATCAGGCAGCAAGACTAAGGCGGTACCAATACCAGCCTGCGTGGCAGCGGCAAAAGCCGCCGCTGGCGCCGCAAAGCTGTGGCGGTTGCCGCCGATGATTAACAATTTCCCAGCCTGCTGCCGGCGCTCTGGACGACTCCATAGCAGATCTTCAAAAAGCGGCTTGCTCGCCGATTGCTTAAACCAAAACGTATTTTCCATCTTTGGGCTGTAATTCGTAAATCATGTTTTTGCGCTCAATAACAATTTTCCAAGCTTTCTTTTTGGCATGCTCAAAGAGCCGCTGTTCAGGGTTAAAGGCTATTGGCTGCTCCACTAGCTCCAGTATTTTTACGTCGCTTAGGCTATCGCCCACTCCAATACTGCCTTTTAAGCTTGCTCGGTGCTTAGTTATCATCTCTCTTAAAGCAATGTCCTTATTAAGCACCGGCAGCGTCACCTCACCGCTAAAACGGTTGTCTTTTTGGGTGTAAAAAGTACCGGAAAAATCATCGAATCCATAGTAGTTGGCAACTTTGGCTAAGATTTCCATCTGCGATCCCGAAATGGCAAATAATAAGTAACCTTCCTTTTTTAGCTTTTTAATTAATTCCCGGGTGTAAATATATACCTGGTCTTTATACTCCGAAAATACGTCTTTAACAGCTTGATCGAACTGTTGGACTGTGAGACCTAGCAAAGCCTTCTCGTAGGATTTAACCAGTTGCTCCTGGTAAGTTTTGAAGGCTTCGGGGCTGCTGCGCCGCTTCCAGAGCATTCTAGCCTCCCGGATGGTCCTATGGATGTCCGGCTCAATATGAGAGTTTTTGGCCAAAGCGTCGGTAATGGCATGATATAACTGCCAGCGGATCAAAGTTCCATCAATATCGAAGACGGCGAACGGCCTTTTACTTTCTCTTCCCATGCTTTAATTATACCCAGTAGTAGGCTTTCGAGTCAGCCCGAAAAATCGGGCTAATTATCCGCCATAGGCGGATAATCTCGAAAGCTCACTACTGGGCTATAGGTGTTTTAGGATTAAATCGACATAGGGTTTTGGATTAGTATAATAGTCGTCATGGACTCCGGGCATTTTTACGTAGTGCACATTTTTGTAGTGTTTAACAGAGTCTATTAAGTCTGGGGAAGATAAATTATCTTCTTCGTTACGGATTAAAATTACCCTTTTGTCCTTAATATTTTCAAAGAAATGCAACCGCTTATGGTTAAGAAAGCCTATAAAAGTTAAACCAGGCTTTAAAATTACATAAATTGCCTGCCAAGTAAGTTTCTGGACAGCGTACCAAAACCCTTGCTGCGTGATGATTTTACTCCAATCCGCTCTTTTATTTCTGAAAAGGCGCGCTAGAATTGACTGACTGGGCCAATATGGTACTCCAATTAGTACAATCAACTTAGCTCGCAACTCTTTTGGTAACTTATAACAGCCGGCTGAGTGAGCGATAATAATATCAGCTTCGGCTATATTTTTTATCGGCCTAAAACCGGCTTCGATTAAAGCTTCTCGGAATCTTTTAGTATGCCACTTCCCGCTTGACCAACCATGTGATATTGCAAAAGTCTCTCCCATTAGCGCTGTTCACCTTTTAAATTATATGCCTTGAGGATCAAATCGACATAGGGTTTTGGTGCTATCCAACAATGATCGTGCCGGCCAGCCAATTCTTTATATTCGATATTCGAGTATTTCCGGGCTTCGTCAGCGATTTGAGGCGAGCAGAAAAAGTCATGTTTATTTCTTATAAGCAAAACTCGGTAATTTTTTAAGGCCTCTAAGTTAAGAGGTTCTTGTACCTTCCGATAGACCCGAATTGTGCGCAAAGGGTGCGCAATTCCAAAAAATATATAATACAAATTTTTTAACAGCCAGGGATAAATTAAGGCCCGCCGAAAATAATAAATGGTGTCCATTAGGTACTCCATCACAGTGCTTATTACAAATGGCCTCCCCGGAATGTATGAGGGCGCGATTAAAACAATCAATTTAGCTTTTAAATTTTGCGGGACCACATGACCGCCGGCCGAATGAGTAATAATAACCTCGGCCTGGCCAATGTCTTTAGTTTGGATACCGCCGCCGGCGTCTAAATCATCTAATAATTTATGGGTCTTCCATCTATTTTCTGCCCAACCAGGTACCATAAAGTAACTAAATTGATTCTTAGACATCTAGGGTAAGGCTTATGGGGGCGTGGTCGGAGCCCATGATTTCGGAGTGAATTGCGGCGTTTTTGATTTTGGCTTTCAGGCTTTTGGAAACCAGAAAATAATCTATCCGCCAGCCAACATTGCGGGCCCGGGCGTTAGCCCAGTGCGTCCACCAACTGTAGTGCCCACTGCCCTTGTGAAACAGTCTGAAAGTATCAATAAATCCAGCCTCGATAAATTTTTGAAAACCCTCGCGTTCCTCTTTAGTGTAGCCCTTTTTACCTTCATTTTCTTTGGGCCGGGCTAGGTCATCTGGGGTATGGGCAACATTTAAATCACCTGTAAAAATCACTGGTTTTGATTTTTCTAGCTGCTTAACATAAGCCAAGAAGGCTGGGTCCCAATGCTTATGACGCAGCGCAATGCGGCTGAGGTCATCTTTGGCGTTTGGCGTATAAACCGTCACCAGCCAAAAATTATCAAACTCGGCTGAAATAACCCTACCCTCGTTGGCCGAATCGCGTGTTTCGTCATCTACGAACTTATATTTTTTTGAAAAGCTTTCAGGAAAACCATTAACCACTTTAAGAGGCTTAATTTTAGTAAAGATGGCGGTGCCTGAATAACCTGCTTTATGCGCTGAATTCCAATATTCTTCATAGCCTTTAAACTCAATTTCAGCTTGGCTCTGAATGGCTTTGGTCTCTTGGAGGCACAAAATATCAGGCTTATGTTTAGCCATAAATTCCTGCAGGTTGCCCTTGCGGACCACCGCTCGAATACCATTGACGTTCCAGGAGTAAATTCGGAGGCTCATTAATTTATCCGGCTTTCTCTAGCGATGTCTCTTTCTTGTTGGCGGCGTTTAATATTTTCGCGTTTGTCATAACGCTTTTTGCCACGTCCCACAGCGATCCGTAGTTTAATATAGCGCCCCCCGTTAAGTATTTCTAGGGGTAAAATGGTGTTGCCGGCTTGCTTGGCGGCTATCAGTTTTTCAATTTCGGCGCGTTTGGCTAGTAGTTTACGACTACGGGTCTGTTCATCCTCGCCGATGTTTAAACCCTGTCCGCCCGTAATCTGGGCATTGAGCAGCCACAGCTCGTCATTTTGAACGGTTACGTAAGCGCCTCTAAGCTGCCCGTGGCCCAGACGCAGGGCTTTAGTCTCGGCGCCGGTTAGTTGCAAGCCCACAACCAAACTATCACCCAATTCATAATCGAATTTAGCCCTAGGATTAAGTATCCGGTTGCGGCGAGGTTTTTTAGCCATATAACAATTATAACCATTTGAGAGGTCCGACCTTGGAAAAAAATAGGTAAAACTTAGTAGTTTTTACCAAAAAACTCTTTGTTTTTTCCAAGGTCGGACCTCTTCAAGAAGGAGCAAAAATCGCTGAGTTTTTATTCTTTAGGAGTTTTTTGGATCTGCGACTCTAATACCGCCTGTTTGGCGACGTCCCAAAGGCTGGAATCATTTTGTTTGACTTTGAGCCAATACCACCATTCCGCTCCCCACAAGTCGATGTTCCGCATCCCGGTGTCTTCGCCATATTTAATACGGCTCTTTAGCCGGGCAGCGTTCATAGACTTAAATTGCTCGCTTTTAGAAATTTGGCTAATTTCTAAGCCGTGGGGTGCCCAGGGCTCGGCTTGCAACTCATGGATTACCATACTCTTACCGCTATAAAGTTCTTCACTACCCGCCAAGGCGGCGTAGAACCAGGGAGGCAAAGGGTATTCAAAGTAGCGGTGAGTGATAGTGGCGTCCCACACCCTTTTATAAACCGAGATACCGAAGATATCTGGTCGAGGCTGACCAACCGGTATACCCACCCAGTTATCGCTGCGGCTAATCATAAGCTCATGTTTGGAATCCCAAGCTTTGACCAACTTGGATTCTTGGATAAGGCGGCTGCCGTCAAAGTCGGTGCACTTGCCAAAGACTTTCATAAAAAATTCATTCTCTAGCTGGTACTCGTAAAGCGCCGGGTTGTTTTTGTAGCGCCCGACTACCATTTGCATAAACTGATAGAGCCTTGGTTGCCACTGGCTTTTTGGCAAGCTAGAAGCCCAAGCCGGGGTGTGGCATTCCGGCCAGCGGGGCTGCCTCATACCAATCGCCAAAGAAACTTTGGCCCCGTAATAATTAGCCATGTCAAATTGCCAATCCAACTGGGAAAAATCATAATTACCAGCCGTTGGCTCAACCTCGTCCCAGTAACTGACCAATCTCACTTCTTTCATACCCAAATCGCCCAAAATAGCCGCCAGCGTTTGTTTAGGATCCAGACCAAAACTCTGGGCGTAAGCCGGCACAAAGGTTGTACCGACCATCAAGGGTTCCTTGGAGTGTTTATGGATGTACCACTCGGCGATGGCATAGTTTAAAGCTGTAATGAAGATAGCTAGACCAAAAATTATCACTAAAATCCTCCGCCAGATAGAACCAGCCCAGAGATATTTTTTTGCTCTCGAGCTAAAACTTTTAGAGGACGCTTGAGTCGATGTCTTAGGCATGAACTGCTATTCTAATTAATGGTTTTAATATGGTAAATAAACCGCTAACGCTTAGTATAGTTATACCAGCCTACAATGAAGAACGCTATCTAAAAGCCTGTTTGGATTCGGTTGCCCGCCAAAACCGGCCGCCGGCTGAAGTTATAGTCATCGATAATAATTCTACCGACAAAACTGCCCAGATCGCCCGGGATTATAAATTCGTCAAGTTAATAGATGAACCCAGGCAAGGCGTCTTTTTTGCGGTGCGCAGCGGATTTAAAGCCGCCCGCTCCGATATTTTGGGCCGGATTGACGCTGACACGGTTCTGCCGCCGGACTGGGTTAGCCATGCGCTCAAAGATATGCAGAAGCCTCAGCTACAAGCCACTACCGGACCGGTTAGCTATTACGATATGCCCTTTGCCGGCAGTAACTACTGGTTTGACCATCTTATGCGCAAGTATACCTTCAACTGGTCGCACCACAGCCCTTTCCTGTATGGCTCTAACATGGCTATCCGCCGCAGTTGTTGGCAAAAAATGGCGCCGGGGCTATGCGACCGCCCAGACCTTCATGAAGATATTGATCTGGCTATACACATGTATAAAGCCCACCAAAAGATAAGCTATAGCTCGCAACTTTTAGCCAAGGCTTCTGGTAGGCGGTATAACGATAAAGCTACTGACTTTATTAAATATATGCTAATGTACCGGCGGACTTATCATTCACACGGCCTTTACAGCCTAGCCATTTATCCGGCAATGTTTATGTGGAGTCTCGGCTATATTTTGGTACACCCTTGGATCGGGCTATGGTATAGCTGGTATGGGCGTTTTAACAACCAATATCCTTATAGCCGGGAAGCCAGGAAAAACCCCATGAGCTCCTATTGAGCCGGGTTGGTTTGGGCGCGGCCGTTAGACTCTATAGTCACTTGACAGGCCGACCATAAGCCGCGGCCAGCGGCTTTGGCCCGGGCCTCGTCAATCTTAAACTCTTCGGTTTTAGTGAACGGAAACTGGCTGTAGGCAAAGCCATACCCCTCAGTGATTAACTTAGCTTCCAGAAGCGTACCATCGGGCAGATATACGTATCTAAGCAGCCGCCCATAACGGTCGCGGTTGGTATCTAGCGGATCAGCTTGCAGACGCACCTTGCTCGAGCCAATTAGCTGCTTTGTGTAGGCCGCCGCCGTTTCACCGTAACATTGTACCGGCGTGCCAGGCTTGTGAGTTTCCGGCGTGTCTACGCCAATCATGCGGACCGTCTCCGCCGTGCCATTCATGTTCACGGCTATGGTATCGCCGTCCACAAAGCGGTTAATCGAGTAAAGTCCAGGCTGGTTAGCTTGGGTGGCATTATGGAAGCTGGGAAAACGATTTAGCAAGATAAACGCCAAAACTATAAAGACTACAAAAACCAGCCACCAAGACCATAAACGCCTAGATTCTGCCATAAATCAAATAATGGCTTGTTCAAATATTTTATGCAAGCACAAGCAAATTTAAGTTTTAGAAATCTATTCCTTGGTTAGCTAGGTACTTATCATCGAAGTGGTGTTTGATCTTGGTCATGTTGGTGGCGATATCGACTAGCGGCAGTAGACTTTTATCAAAATTGCGCCCGGTGAGACAAAGACTGGTTTTGGGAGCCCGTTTTTTGATTAGTCTTTCAACGGCAGTCCTTGAAAGCAGGCCGTCATGGACGGCGTTGTTAATTTCGTCGCAAATTACTAGATTAAATTTACCACTACTGGCCGCGGCTAAAGCCTTTTTATAGGTGTCACTAGCCGCTTTTTTGTGCTCGGCCGGAGTGACGTCTTTGGCGCTCAGCTCACCGGCATTATAAAAACCCTTGCCACCCTTATAAAAAAGCAATTTTGATTTGAAAAGCGGCTCGATCTTGTAGATAAAATCGTGTTCGCCGACCTTCCAGTGCTTGATAAATTGGATAAAGGCTACCCTCCAGCCCTGGCCTAAAGCCCTGGCCATCAGTCCCACGCTGGCGCTGGTTTTGCCCTTGCCTTCGCCGGTATACACGACAACTACCGACTCTTTGGTTTTATAATCTTCAAAAGCCATATGTAAAAAGCGTACAGCTTTTAGCGTGAAGCGTGAAGAGCAAAAAGTAGTAAATTAACCTAATTATTCTAATTGACCTAAATAATGTCCCAAATCCTAAATCCCAAACAGGTTTTTAGACATTAGTTATTGGTGCTTGGGGTTTGTTTAGAGCAATTAGAAATTTGCTAAACTAGTTTCTCGGCTCGCAAGGCTCCATCGATCTTTGGCAAATCAAAGCCCAATATATATTCTTGGCCGATTTGAATAATGGGGATAGCCGTCCATCCAGTTTTTGCGACTATTTCCCGCCCGGCTTCTCGGTCTTCGTCAACGTTTACGTATTTGTAGGCCACGTTTTTACTTTTAAGATACAGTTTGGCTGTCCGGCACGGCGGGCACCACTCGGCGCCATAAACTATTACTTTTTGTTGACCTCCCATAAGCACGTTTTAGTATATCACTCCATCTGGCGTCTCTTCTTGGAGATTTGACTTTTGGGGCAGTCGTACTATAGTTGCTAGTAGGATTTATAATAATCAGGGAGGAAAATAAATGTTAAGCAGAACGCAGATAGCCCCAGTGGTGGCCGAATTTCTGGGCACCGCCATTTTAGTGATGGTGGCTTTAGTACTGACTCAGACCACCGGTGTATCTTACTTTGTAGGTACCAGCGTAGCTGTCACATTAGCCGTAGTTTATATGTTTTTTGGGGCAGTTTCCGGAGGTCATTTTAACCCGGCTGTGACTTTTGGTATGTGGACGGCCCGCCGGATTCCGACGCTGAGGAGCGTTAGTTACATAGCCGCTCAGCTGCTGGGTGGCTTAGCCTCTTGGCAATTGTTTCAATATTTTACTGGCAGAAGCCTGCCGGCTCATCACGTAACTTACAGTTCGCCGATTTGGTTAGCCGAAGTGGTTGGCACGGCCATATTAACTATGGCTCTAGCCGCCGCCCTCAGCCGGGGATTTAGTGCTTTAGAGACCGCCCTAACCTATGGCGCGGCCTTCTTTGTGGGTATCATGATAGCCGCTACGGCCTCGGCAGCTTACCTTAATCCGGCTATCGCTTTGGCGCTCCGCAGCTGGAGCACGGTTTACGTGCTGGGCCCGCTGGTTGGCGGCTTAATTGGCGCTAACCTTTACTTGACCTTGCTGGCGCCCCGCTCCAAAACTAGAAAATAGACACTTCTATTTAATAAGATCTGACTCAAAACTGCGGATCCCTTTTAGGGACCGGGGGTATTGCTCGGTGGCTGGCAGCTGCAAGCTTTGGGCTCTCTGCCAAACGCTTAAAACTAACTTTTTAAACTCCTCTAAAGCCTGGTCCTTAAATTGATATTCCAGGTTAACAATCTCGGCCTCATCTGGTTCGGCGAATTCTATGAGCCCCTTGTCTACAGTGTAGCCGGCAAAAGTGCTGCTACCCTCCACTAGCAGCTTATAAAACATTAGCTGCTGCTGGAATTTATGAAGCTTAACGTTACTTTCCCACTTCCGGAAGGCTTTACCGGTTTTGATGTCCACCACTGTAATTCGTCTTAGCTTATGGTCAAAAACCAAGCGGTCTATTTTGCCGGTTAAGAGGGCTTTACCCAGCGCTACCCCTTCATTAGCAAAGCTGTATTCATAGCGGTCGCTGGGCAGCAAGCTTTTAGCGACTTGTTTAAGCCAAAGAGGCAACGCGTCCTGGCCACGGACTCTTAGTTGCTGGCGCTCGTCTCCTCTTAACCAGCCGCCCTCCAACTGATGATTAAAATAATCTAAGACTGCCGGAAGGCCGGGTAGCTGGCCGGTGCGGCTTTTTTGATTGCCCACCCATGCCAGGGAGTAATGGATGGCCGTACCAAAAGCCGTGGTGGGCGTGGGGGCCTGCGGGAAGCCCAGCAAGTAGTAGATGAAAAAAGCCTGGGGGCCAGCGCCTTCCACGTCGGTAAATTTATTGAGGTGCGTGGCGCTGAGCTTATAGCTATCTAGCTTGCTAGCTAGCAGATCTCTAAGTTTTGGCTGGTAGCTAGGCAAGTGGCGGTTTATCCAGTAATCCTCGGCGGTTTGGGCTTCGATATGAGCGCTCTGGTCTACAATAATTCGGCTGTATTTCTTGGGCAGCGCTAAGCTGATTAGCTCTCCCTTTTCATTTTGGTTAATTCCTAAGAATCCCAGGTGCTTGGCGTAGCGGCCATCCAACGTTTGCCGGTAACTGGTCAAGTACAAGCGCGATTTAGCCCGGGTGAGGGCTACGTAAAGCAGCCGCAGACGTTCGTCGTCGCTCAGCCCGGCGTAGCTTATGTACTCCAGGTTGGGCGGCAATTTAATATAGCGCGAGCGCACGCGGCTGGAGCTACCCCAAACCTCATCTTGGGCAGCTATTACAAAAACCGCTTTAAATTCTCTACCCTTGGCGCCATAAGCCGTCAGTAAGTTCACCGCGTCCTTACTTTCGTGGTAAGGGCTGGCGTTTAAAACGTTAAGCTCGGCCGAGCGGCTTTGGTCGACAAAATCGATAAAATCTTCTAAGTGGGTAGTAGACGCCTGGCGGCGCTGACGAGTCCGCAGCCGGGCTCGCAAAAGACTCAAATTGCTTAATAAATCCGTAAAACCGGCCGGATCTTTTTTTATGGCTGTACCGCCAAAATAATATTCAAAGAACGGACTTTTGATGGGCAGTTTTAATGTTTCGTGCCGCTGGCCGATTCCTATCAGGGCATCCATTAACTCTTCTAAGCTGGCGATTGAGCTTAGGTCTTTGAGCCGCAGCATAAGTAGAGCGATATTCTTAGTTTGTCTAGTCTTAAGCAGGATGTTGGTCAAAGGCTGGTTTTTTTCTTTGGCCCGCCAAACAATTTGCCAGATTAGCTCGGTCGATAAATGCCAAAAGTCGTAACTAATTACTTCTGTCCACAGCGCGTCAGCTAGTTTTTGGTTAGGGCTGCGAAGCGCCAGTATTAGCCGGACCATTTGTTCCAGCTGCCTAATTTTGGGATCCTCTAACACGTCTTCACGCTTTTCGTAAGCTATTGGCAGTTTTTGGCGGGCCAAATAAGGTAAGAGAGCTTCTAAGTATTTATGCTTGGGAGCTAAGACCGCAATCTCAGTGGCCGGCGTACCCTTTTTTATTAAGCGGCTAATTTCGGCTGCCAACCAGCTGTACTGCGCGGCGTCGCTAATAAATTCCCTAGCCTCTAGCTGGGGAGATTGATTGGCGCTAACACCAGCCGCTAATAAAGTCTTTTCAATGCCCGGGAAGCTACGGTGCAGCCGCGAACTGATCTGCCTAGCGATGTTAGTCGCGGCCTCGATCAAATCTTGGTGGGAACGGTAATTTTCTTTAAGGCTAATTAGTTTGACGTCGCGGTAAAGCTTGGCGAAATGGACCATATTGGCGTGGTCGGCGCCTTGAAAGGCGTAGATGGCCTGGTCATCATCGCCCACCGCCAGCACGTTAGGCCGGCCCTCATATACTGGATGATCGCTTAGCAGTTCGATCAGGCGCATTTGGGCCGGGTTGGTATCTTGGAACTCGTCTAGCATAAGGTACTGGTAGTGCTCGGCAAGAGTGTATTTAAAGTCGGGCTGGGCCTGCAGCGTTTCAATTACCCGCAGTATCATATCGTCATAGTCAAAGGCTCTTTGCCCCTTTAGTTTTTGCTGGTACTGCTTGTAAATACCAGCCGCGGCCACCAGTCTTTGATTGGCTCTTTTACCGGCTGGTACGAAGCGGCCAGCGCGGTCTTTTTGCAGCCAGCGGTTTTTCCAAGCCGTTAAGGGCTTGGTGGAACCGCTGGCTGCAAATTCTTGGAGGGTCTTTTTTAGCGACTCCTGGAAGTATGCCCACAACGGTTGCCCGGCTTTGAGTTTTTGGCTTTGAGCCTTTGGCTGGCGCTCCGAATCCCGCAACAGGGCCTCAAAAATAAGGGCGCTGGCTTTACTGATGACCCCTAAAGCGTCTAAATTTTGGCGCCAGGCCTTGGTGGAGCTTTCAATAAATTTCAAATTAGCCTTGGCTATTTTTGTAATATCGTCTGGGCGTAGCAGAGCCTGCTTGGCGTCGCTAATAAAATTTAGGACCTCTTTTGGATAATAGCTAGCCGCTTTCAAGGCGTTGCTAGGCGGCAGCTTATCAATTATTGAACTAATTATGGTAGTGGCTGCCAGCTCGTCAAGCGGGTCGCCTTCCATACCCTCAAAATATTCCGGATGGTTCCGAATTAAATCGTTGCCAAAGCCGTGATAGGTGTTGATATGAACCTTGTAAGCCGCGGCCGGCACCAATCTTTCCAGCCTTTGGCGCATGGCCTGGACCCCGGCCTCGGTAAAAGTTAAAAGTAGGATATTCGACGGCTCAACCTCGGCCTTGGCCAAAATGTAGCCCACCCGGGCGCCAATTAGCTGAGTTTTACCGGTGCCCGGGCCGGCGATAACCAGCACTGGGCCGTCAATAGTTTCAACAGCCTGCTGCTGCGCCCCGTTAAGCTGCTTTAAGGCTCTTTTCAACTCCGGAGCAGCGGCGAGCTGGCCTGCGGTGAGCCCGTCAAACCCGTTTAGTCCATTCACCTTTTCATTATCGCATGAGCAGTACCCTGGCAGTCTTTCAGCGGCTATCGCCGGTGATTAACTGTCTAAAAGCTATCTCTGTTATCCATTTTTGTGGTGTGCTAGGCTGATAGTAAGACCCATGCCAAAGCAGTATATTAAGCGCCAG
>OBEQ012064401.1_pt1 | contig 43893 bp, 41 predicted proteins | sample 1670901 | NCBI WGS metagenome assembly OBEQ01 (sample SAMEA104232315, study PRJEB22302) | groundwater metagenome | biome: forest; feature: aquifer; material: groundwater | place: USA | collected 2011-08-07 | depth 5.4 m
AAAAACGGCTATCAATTTGCTACAAATTATTAAAAAGGAGCGCCCTCGTGTCAGCCTGAAACGCATGAGGAAGTTGGCTGGATGGGATCATGGATTCTTGGATACCGTATTAATGGCTAAATTTTAATGAGGGAGCCCTGCAAATAACCATAAATCCTGCTGTTTTTTTCTCAAAATTAGACTAAAATGGTCTATAAATAACTTTTAAATACTACAAATAATCCCTTGGAGTGGTGAAATAATGAAAAAAAGCATCATCAGTCTGTTATTGTTCGTTTTTTGTTCAATCCCTTTTTATGCGTTTGCGACCAAAATTACGAACGATTCCAATCAACCGCTGACGCTCATCAATACCACGGTAAATGACCAGCGTTATACCATTGCGCCACGTAGTAATTTCACGCCCGCGCCATCTAATTGGAAAGGCTATGACAGCGACACCAAATTATATTTGAATATCACTAACAACAATGGTGATGAAATTTGCAATCAACAAGCATTCGCAAAAACCGGTTATTTAATGTTAGGAAAAAATGTTGATATTACTATTAATAAAGATAGTGCGTGCTCAGCAAGCGATAAACCTAGCGGTAACAGCGGCAATAATGGTGAAAATAACGGTGGTAATAATGGCGGCAACAATGGCGGTGAAGAAAATAAAACTGCAAGCGTGACTGCAAATCAATTACCTGCGGTCGTCGTCTTCGCTGATAAAAATTACACTTGGCAAGCTGATCCCCTCATCAATATCAGTGCTTATTTTGTTGATACCAATCCTAAATATGATTATCGCAATGCGCAGCAAGCCATCACTTATCAAGTGTCTGGTTTGCCGGCTGGTTTAGCATTGATGACGTTTAAGAGTGCGGATTTTAATTCCAATTACAATGGCGTTATTTATGGAAAAGTCAGTAATCCATTTATCGGTGGCGTACCGATTGCTGGAAAAGCAGGTTATCGTCAATTTACCGTCAATGTCACTGCAAACGATCCAGCAGTGGGCAGCACCAACACCTCTTTCAAGATTTATACTTATTATGGTTTACGTGCTAAAACAGTCGGTGAAATTGCAGCGGCAGATGAAGCCGGCGCCACTATTTTTTATAACATCAGTCAACGTCCTGATAAACCATTTCAAGTCGTCGACTTAAAAACATTTTTTACTTGGCCCGATAAAGATACTAAAATCAATCCCAATCTCTTTGCGCCAACACAATTTAAAGTGATTAAAACAATTGAAGTAACAGCAAATGGTAAAAAAATAAATTCATTGTTCAATATAAATAATCAAGGTTTATTGGGATTAGCGCTGGGCAACACGTTAGTTGATAAACAAGATCGTATTTATCAATTAACTATTGAAGCAACTTCTGTTGCGCTCAGTCAAACAGCGCAACAAATTATTTATATTAATATCAGTACACAAAATACCTTTGGCAAAGCAGCGATTTTTACGCCGATTAAACCAGGAAACGGTGTGTGGATTTATGGTGCCGATCGCGCTGATTTGCAATCCTATGTCGGTAAAGTAAGAAATTATCCTGTTACTTATTTATATCCTGATATTGGCTGGTTGCAATTGTCATACCCCAATGGCGCGGAAAAAGAAGCGGGTTATTGGGATTATGCAAATCCGATTGGTAATAATGCCGATTACATTACGCAAGTTGCCAATGATTTTGCGAGCAGCAATAAACAATTTGTGGTCGTCTATGAAATGTCATCACCTTTACGCAGTTTGTTACCCAATTTACAATCGATTACGCCACCGTTACCAGAGTCATATAATAAAAATCAAAAATCACAGATGGATGTATTAGTTGATATCTTGATTCAACCCGTGATAAATAATCCCAAAATTGTCGGCGTGCAATTTGATATCGAACCATTTCCAAATCAACCGCAAGCAGCAGAATTTTATAAACGTGTGTCAGATCAATTAGCAGCGCAAGGTAAAATATTTCAGCAATTTGCGTTTCCACATGCGATGACACCGGCGGTGATGTTGTCGTTAGGGCCACTGGGTGTGTTGTTGCCATCGACGTATGATGTCGGCACCATGACTGATCCAACGTATACTGCGAGATATTTAAAAGAAGGTTATGCGCAAGATAAAAATTGTCATGATGCTATTTATGAAGATCCAAATGCACCGAATCCAAAAATTCAAGCATTTAGAATTTTAAGTTATTGCAATTTGGATTACCCGACAACTATTTACAATAACAAAATGTATTTTGGATTATTAAAAGCAGATGATCCAAATTCATTTGTTGCACGCATTAAAAAATACGGTGCGCATTTCCAAATGGCGGTGCCCAGTATGGCGTCTGCGCAAAATTGGGAAGCAATGGAAGTGTGGCAACCGACTGGAAAAATTCCGGTGGGCGTTGCTGATTTGCCGAATAACAAACCAGAACCAAAAGTAGAAGTGATTGATGGCACGCCTTATACGTATCACGTGTATAAATCCAATATCAATCCCATCACAGTCAAACCTTCTACGCAATTGGGTTATGTAGAAAGATTATTGCAATGGTTTAAGACGGTGCCTGAATTTGGTACGCCTGCGACAAGCCAATATAATTTGGGTTTAGCATTATATGCGCTGCAAGGTTCGCAAGTAGTTGCATGCAAACCGGGTGAAAAACATGCAAAACCAGATTGTATTGTGCCAATCCCACAAGGCATGCCGGATAATAATAGTGATAGTCAAAAGATTTGGGCAATCACGCAACAATATACGTCAGGGAAATAAGCGATATAAAATTGCCTGTCCTGTCATTGCCTCGCGATATAGCTGTCATGCCAGCGAAAGCTGGCATCCAGAAAGCGGCTTCGCAATGATGGTTTATTTAAATGGATCATATTGAATGTGACGATTCACATTAGTTTGAAGTGGTATTCGCTCCTCATCTGATTTCTTCCACAATGTACTACATTGATGTCTATTTTTGTAAGTTAAAGTACCCGTAAGACAACTATTCAGTAGTGCTAAAAATGCAGCTCCAAAAATATATACTTTTGCTAGCTTCTCATGCGAATCTTTTTCAGGTGAATCTGCTGCTTGATTCGCTTCGTTTTTTAACACCCCTCCTCTAATAGCTACCAAAATAATTATTAGCCATAGAAGAAGACTAAAAGTTATCCCTATTTTATTTTTAACACTCAATCCTTTTTTATTATTTACTTCAACAGCTGTGTCAGTGGGTGTATTTTTTTTCATATTAATTTTTCCTCCCAAAATTATTACGCAGTAAAATATTTGGATTCTGCTTTTAATGATTTCATTAGTGGTAAGCGTTCATTTACATTATTATTCTTTTCATTACAATCTAATTTTTTAGATCCATTAACACTATTAAATAATGTTGCTGAACAATTACTCTGGCGAACAATTGCAGCCATGATGATACCGAGCGTTATTATCAAAAAAATAAGATAAAAACTCAGCAGAAAAATATGTAAAGCGATAGGCTTATTGCCCGCTTGTAATTCACCTTTTTCCCAATAGGCGCCTGCCGCTTCACTGATAAGAAAAATAACAGCAAGGAATTTACCCGATTTGGTTTGAGCTACATTCTCTATAGAACTATTTATTCCTTCTTTTAAAATCATAATCGCCCCGTGATATTTTTAATAATAAAATTGAATTCGCTCATTAAATCCGTATGATGATACACCATGAATTATTATTCTCTTATCAAAAAATGTTTGTTTACGCTTCCACCTGAAGCCTCACATACGGTGGCATTAAAAGCATTGCATTATGCAAATGCGGTGGGGTTAACCTCTCTTTTTGCGCGACCCACATTTATGCCGAGCCCCTGCACCATTATGAATATTCATTTTCCACATCGCGTGGGACTTGCAGCAGGTCTTGATAAAAATGCCGATTATGTCGATGCATTGGCGGCGCTCGGTTTTGGTTTTATTGAAATTGGGACAGTCACGCCGCGCCCGCAGATAGGCAATCCGCATCCGCGATTGTTTCGCTTAGTAAAAGAAGAAGCGATTATTAATCGCATGGGATTTAATAGCAAAGGCGTTGAATATGTTGCGAATCAATTAGAAAAAATAAATTATCGCGGCGTGTTAGGCATTAATATTGGTAAAAATAAAGATACGCCGCTCGAAAAAGCGATTGATGATTATTTATTTGGTTTTCAACATTTATGGAAATATGCGAGTTATGTGACAGTAAATATTTCTTCGCCAAATACGCCAGGTTTACGTGATTTGCAACAAGCAGATTTTTTATCAGCACTCGTGATTGCATTAAAATCAGCGCAAAAAAATATTTTCGAAAAAGAAAAAAAATATGTGCCGTTAGTTGTAAAAATTTCGCCGGATTTATCGAGTGAAGAATTAGATAGCATTGCCGCAGTATTTTTACAACAACAAGTCGATGGTGTGATTGCAACCAACACAACCATTCATCGTGAGGGCGTCACTGCTTCGCCATTTGCTGATGAAGCGGGTGGCTTGAGCGGCAAACCCTTATTTGCACGCAGCACCACTATTTTGCGAGAATTACACGTGCGCTTAAAAAATAATATCCCGATTATTGCAGCAGGCGGCATCATGGATGAAAAAAGCGCGCAAGAAAAATTAGCTGCCGGCGCGAGTTTACTGCAAGTGTATACCGGGTTTACTTATCAAGGGGCGAAGATTATTGGGTGTGTATAAATGTAGGGTATCGATGTGAGCCGATTATATCCTTTAATCGGCTCATTTTACCGCTTTATTATGAGCCGATTAATCAGTATAATTGGCTCATGCACACTTATCATTGGCAACAACCAGATTGGCCTAATTTTCAGTATGATCTCTCTGATCTACATGGAATTTTACTTAGTATTTCAGAAAAAATGGGGTTTATCAGTGGTAAATTAGCCCATTTAACTGATCATTTGCAAACCGAAGCAATGATAAACCTCATGGTTGAAGAAGCTGTTAAAACTTCTGAAATTGAAGGTGAGTACATTAGTCGCTTAGACATTAGATCCTCTATCAAAAATAAACTTGGATTAAATCCTAAGAATGTTCCTGTGCATGATAAACGAGCTCAGGGAATTGCGGAATTAATGCTTGATGTGCGCAATACGTTTAAACGGCCTCTCACTGAAAAAAAATTGTTTGATTGGCACTTGATGATTATGTCTGGCTCCCGCGATCCCAATCTGAGAATTGGTTATTGGCGTACAGATAAAGAACCTATGCAAATTATCTCAGGGCATTATGGAAAATGGGTTGTTCATTATGAAGCGCCGCCCTCTCATGATGTTCCTAAAGAAATGAAACGATTTATTCGTTGGTTTAATGCAACTGCTCCAGGAAAACCAAAAGCAATTAAATTTGCACCGGTGCGCGCTGCCATCGCTCATTTATATTTTGAGAGTATTCATCCTTTTGAAGATGGTAATGGAAGGATTGGTCGAGCAATTGCTGAAAAAGCATTATCGCAAGGCTTCGGTTATCCTGCCATGTTAAGCTTATCGCTTGCTATTGAGTCTGAAAAAAAAGCTTACTATGACGCTTTAAAAGCTGGTTCAAAAACAAATAATATGGCCCATTGGATACGTTATTTTGTAAATTTAATATTAAGTGCGCAGATTGAGTTTGAAAAACAAATTAATTTTATTCTTAAAAAAGCTAAGTTTTTTGATAAATTCAAAGATATTTTAAATGAACGCCAATTAAAAGTAATAAAACGCATGATGCAAGCAGGTGTAAAAGGTTTCGAGGGCGGAATAAGTGCAAGAAAATATATGGCAATAACACATACTTCTAAAGCAACCGCGACTCGAGATTTACAACATTTATTTTCTATAAAAGCATTAAAACAAATTGGTAGCGGACGTAATGTTCGATATGAATTAAATTTATAATAAAAAAAACCATTATTTGAGGGGATCATATGCGCGATAAAAATCATAATCAGGCTTTTTCTGAAACCATTCATCCTGACTTGCTCGCCGCACAAAAATTTGTGTATGAGCCGACTGGATTCATTTGTAAAAAAATAATAAAAGAAATTGAAAGTGAAGAATATGGTGCGTTTGAATTTGAGTTAAATTTTGAATTAAATCATGTCAACACGAAATTAAATATTAAATTTCGCGTTGCTAAAATCACACCTACTAAAATCGGACAATTTGTTACGTTGTGGAAGCGCATTGGGAGCGGGCCAATCATGCCACATGATGTGATCGATGCTTTTGATTTTTATGTAGTGAGTGTGCGCAATGCTGATCGTTGTCGTTTTGGCCAATTTATTTTTCCAAAAAAAGTATTATGTGAAAAAGGGATTTTGTCGGAGCATGGAAAAGGCGGAAAATTAGCGATTCGTGTTTATCCTGCGTGGGATGTTGCAGAAAATCGTCAAGCGAAAAAAACGCAAGAATGGCAGTTGAAATATTTTGTTGAAATGAATGTGAATAAAGATGTGGAAATAGAAAATATTAGGAAATTGTTTGGTTTTCCCTCACCCTAGCCCCTTGAGGGATGAGGGCTATTCCACCGTCACTGATTTCGCTAAATTACGCGGCTGATCTACATCCGTGCCTTTCAATACCGCCACATGATACGCCAACAATTGCAGCGGAATCGTATACAAAATCGGCGTCAATAATGGATGCACGCTGGGCAACGTCAAGATGTGCGCATCTGCAAACGCCGCTTCATGTTTCAATTCCGTATGATCCGTCAACACATACAATTTGCCGCCACGCGCGCGCACTTCTTGCAAGTTCGACAAACTTTTTTCTAACAATGCATCTTTCGGCGCCGTCGCAATCACAGGCATACTCGGATCAACTAACGCGAGCGGTCCATGTTTTAATTCACCGGCCGGATAACCTTCCGCGTGTATATAAGAAATTTCTTTCATCTTTAACGCGCCTTCCAACGCAATGGGATAAAGCGCACCACGCCCAATAAAAATCGCGTGTTGTTTTTCAGTAAATGTTTTCGCCCATTCTGCAATTAAATGATCTTGATCCAATACTTTTCGAATCAATACGGGTAATTGCTGTAATTGTTCAATTAATTCTTTTTCTAAATGTTTATCTAAGCCGCGTTGTTGTCCCAATGTTAACGCCAATAAAAATAATGCGGTTAATTGCGTGACAAATGCTTTCGTTGAAGCAACTCCAATTTCAATACCCGCACGCGTTAAAAAATGTAAATCCGCTTCACGCATCATGGTGCTGCCCGGCACATTACAAATGCCTAATGTACTCGCATACTGCATTTTCTTGGCTAAACGCAACGCCGCTAATGTGTCCGCGGTTTCACCGGATTGCGATAAGGTCACAAATAAACTTTTTTGTGGTTGTGCAATGGTGCGATAACGAAATTCACTTGCCACTTCCACTGAACACGGAATATTGGCTAACGCTTCAAACCAATAACGCGCCACCATCGCTGCATGGAAACTTGTGCCACATGCAATTAATTGCACATGTTCAATTTGCGGAAAAAGCGCTTCCGCTTTATGACCAAAAATACCTGGTAACACATGATCGCGCGTGGTGCGACCTTCTAAACACAACGTCATCGCACTCGGTTGTTCCATGATTTCTTTTTTCATGAAGTGACGATATTCACCGCGTTCAATCGCATCCACACTTAACGTCAACGTGTGTTGTTCCCGTTGCACTTTTGTATTCGTTTTATCGTAAATTTGCACATCATCTAAAGTAATATCGACGATGTCATGATCTTCTAAATAAATAAACTGTTGGGTAATAGACAATAACGCGAGCGGGTCAGATGCGAGAAAATTTTCGCCTTGACCACAACCAACCACCAGCGGCGCACCTTGACGCACTCCAATGACGCGATTGGGATAATCGGTCGAAAAAATGCCGAGCGCATATGCACCTTCTAATTCATTCACCGCCGCGCGCACGGCTTTCAATAAATCTTTTTCTTTCACGAAATGATAATGCACTAAATGCACCACGGTTTCGGTATCGGTTTCCGATAAAAATGTATAACCTTCCACTAATAATTTTTTACGTAATGCCGCATGATTTTCAATAATGCCATTGTGAACGAGTGCGACTTTATCATTCGACACAAACGGATGCGCGTTATGTTCCGATGGCACGCCGTGCGTCGCCCAGCGCGTGTGCGCAATGCCCATGTGCGCGTGCAGCGGTTGCGCATGTAATGCGTGTTCCAATTCACGTACTTTGCCAGCGACGCGCAAGCGTTTGAGTTGGAATTCTGTATCAATCACCGCAATACCGGCTGAATCGTAGCCACGATATTCCAGTTTTTTTAAACCATCAATTAAGAGGGAAGCAATAGGGCGTTTTGCCACCGCGCCAACAATACCACACATATTTTAATCCTATGTTATTCATTTTTATAATAAAATTTTAAGCGGATGACCACTTGGGCGGCATTATAACGTGTTATATCCCTTTTCGCCTAGGGGGCAGGCTTAGAAGCAGGTTTATAATCAGGCTCTACTTGCGCAATCGCAGTTTGCATTGTTTTTAACATACGTATCATATTCATCATGTCATCGCTTTTTATATTTAATTCTTGCTGCTTACCTTGAATTTGTTCAATAAGTTGTAATATTTTTCCGATCTCAGCCGCATTCAAATCAATGCGTTTTTCAGCAACATTGGCCATGATTTTACCTAATTGATTTTGCTTATCATTCAAATGAATAAATTCCAACATTTGTTTGGCGGTTGGTTCTGCGCCAATCAGTTTGAAATATTTTTGCATTTGATCAATGACCATTTCACTGCGTGCAATTGTTTTCGATGGATCTTGTCCTTCTTTATATAACGCAACCAACTGTTGTGCTAATCCCGGATTATGTGCAAGCTTGGTCCCAAAAGAAGTTTGTGGTGTCAGCATAATTTTATTAACTACTTCAGGATCTATTGGCTTACCATTAATGCCAAGCACTTGTACTTGTTGGGCCTGTAATTGTTGTACCAATTCTTGATTTTGTTTTGTTTGGTATTTTTGTAATTGTTCATTATGTTGATCGCGGGTTGCTTTCAATTCAACAATATCTTTCTGTAATAAAGCAACGTGATGTGTCTGTTCTTCAATAGTTTTCTTAATTTTATTTTCTAATTCTTTTAATTCATCTAAATCATTTTTTTTGATTTCATCAATATCAATAGAATTAGTGACTGCTGGAGGTTGTTGTTGCATGCTGTTATTGAGTTGTGTTTGCTTTTCTAATGCAGCATCAACGAATTCTTGAATAATTGCATTTTTTTCTTCCGTCGTTTGTTTGCTAATTGTATCTATCCATATTGCTAATAAATTTTCAACATACGCTTTATTATTCATATTTTCTTGAATAATAGACATCATCAACTTAAAAAGTAATGTATTAGGATTAGTTAATATTTTTGCCCAATCTTCCGCGGTGACTGGATTATCCAGTAAAAGATTTTGTATCACTTCCATTTGTCTTGTCACATCTTCTCGCGATCCGGTTCTCATCATTCACCTCTTTTTCTCTATTGTTTTCTCTATTCTTTACTATTCTTACTCTTTTTCTTTCTTAGTTTTAATTGGCCGCTGCCAATTTTTCACACTGCGTTGTTCTAATTTATGCGTAATCGTTAATTGTTGTGGTGGCACATCTTTTGCCACCGTTGATCCGGCGCCTATTGTAGCACCATTTCCAATCTTAACCGGTGCGATCAATTGCGTATCGGAACCAATATGTACATCATCACCGATTATAGTTTCGTGTTTATTAATACCATCATAGTTACAAGTAATGGTACCGGCGCCAACATTGACGTTTTTTCCAATGCGGCTATCACCAATATAAGTTAAGTGGCTAATTTTAGTGTGCGCGCCAACATCACTTTTTTTAATTTCGACAAAGTTACCAATATGGACGTGCGCTGACAAGTGGGTCGCTGGGCGTATACGCGCGAATGGGCCAATCACACAATCGGCATCAATAGTGGCGCCTTCAATCATACTATTCGCTTTTACTTCTACATTTTCACTCAAGGTCACGTCTTGCAAAATTACGTGCGGACCGATGACACAACCAGCGCCTATGACAACTTTGCCGATGAGAATGACATCAATATCAATCACAACATCAGCCGCAATTTGCACGTCACCGCGTATATCAATGCGCGCCGGATCAATGATGGTCACACCGGCATGCATTAATTTTTCAGCTGCTTGACGTTGATAAAACCGTTCTAAGTGCGCTAATTGCACGCGATCATTCACGCCTAAAATTTCTTCGATGTGCGCAGGCATCATGGTATGAATCGTTATTTTATCTTTCACTGCATGCGCAATCATTTCGGTTAAATAATATTCGTGTTGTTTATTTTGATTATTTAATTTTGGTAAAGATTTTTTTAAAAATGTGGTGGGAATAAAATAAATGCCTGGATTAATTTCAGTGATGGCGCGCTCTTTTTCACTCGCATCTTTTTCTTCGATAATGTTTGTAATGTGTTGTTGCGCATCGCGAATAATGCGGCCGTAACCTTCCGGCTGAGATAACTGCGCGGTCAACATGCCAATCGCGTTTTTAGGCGTTGTTGCAATTAATTGTTTTAATGTTTGCGCAGAAATAAGTGGCACATCGCCGCATAAAATTAAGACGCTATCATGATCACTATCATGATCATTAAGTAGTGGCAATGCTTGCATCACCGCATGTCCCGTACCCAATTGTTGTTTTTGTTCTACCCATTGTAGGTTTTCGTGCTGAAATGCTGCACGCACTGCATCACCATCATGACCATAAATAATGATAGGCGCAGGTGTGTTACTGACTTCCGTGACAGTTTCAATAATATGTTTGAGCAATGGTTTTCTGGCAAGCGGGTGTAACATTTTTGAGGTGCGCGACACCATGCGTTTGCCTTGTCCGGCTGCCAGAATGATGACTTGAACGACCATATAAAGAACCTTATTTAATATAAGAATGCTTATTCTATTGAGAAGAACTGTATAACAAAGCGAATCGGCAATCTACCTTACTAGCGCAAATGCTTCATCAATGCGGTAATGGGTTTGTCATCAGCAATCGCCGCATCAATACAAAGAAACGCAATGTGTTCTAATTTATCGGAAATCGCATTTAACATCATGGAAAAATTTCCGACAGGTTGAATCGTGCGTTGTTCATTCACGACTAAAATCGGGTCTTCTTCGCCACTGTAAGATTGATGCGGGGTGCGTATCAATGCCAATTGCCAATCAGCATATTGTTTGCGATATTTTAATTTGAATTCATGCAATTCATTTTCTACGTGTGATAAATCCGTGTGATCTAAGCGCAAAATTTTTGGCATGTGACGATGTTGTAAACGCGATGCAATTTGTATAGCTGGATGCGTATCAATTAATTCTGATAATTGTTTAATGAGTGCAAAAATATCGTAATCACATAATTCTTTATAAATACCATAATAGGTTTGTAAAAATTGTTGTTTGAGTTTTTCTTTCACCGCCGGTTTAGCAGATTTGACCGCGCGATTAAATTGATTCGCTGCCATTAAAAATTGCGCGAGTCGCGTCGTGCGCAATGGCGCAAACGCCGTATGTTCATCTAAACTTGCTGCTAAATACACTAACAATTGCACTAAAAAAAATTCGAGAGCGAGTTTTTTTTGCGAATGATAAATATTGCGCGCCATTAAACGGCGCGCCATTAAATAATGTTCGACCACGCCTATGCCTTTGTGCGTAATCCCTAAACGTTCGATGCCTTGTTTGGATTTTACAATTGTCATGCAATGCAACATCCATTCCAAATCAAATTCGCCATAACGCACACCGCAAAAATGACTATCACGTAATAAATAATCGAGGCGATCAGCGTCTAATTGTGACGATACAATGTCAGCGAGCACGCGTTTTGTAACTGGCTGATGCATAATCATTTCAGCAATTTGATGAAATTTTTCTTCGGTCAAATGATAACGCGGATTGATGTGATTATAATGTTTGAAAAATTCTTTTTTGCGATATTCCGCTAAAAAATGTGGTGTCCAATCTTCATGGCGAATGGCTTTTTCATGAAATACGCCTTCAAACGCATGCGAAAATGGGCCGTGCCCAATATCGTGTAACAAGCAGGCAATCATCACTAATTGCCGTTCTTCATCGGCCAAATCAATTTTATGCGCAATTTGGCTCGCGATATAACAACAACCCAAACAATGATTAAATCGCGTGTGCACGGCGCCCGGAAAAATAAAATCGCCAAGACCTAATTGTTTGATGTGACGCAAACGTTGAAACGTCGGGCTATCAATAAATGGCTTAATCCACGCATCTTCGAGAGAGGTAAATTGCATGGTGCCATGCACTGGATCTTTAATAACGTGAAAAGTGGTCATCGGTAAATATCATATTAATGTTAAAAAGATTTTTGCATCATGACATAATCGACATGATAATTCACTACTATACTCATTGCATTTAAAGCGCTCACTTTCGGATTTTGAAATGCGGGATATAAAAATCACAATGAACTTTACTGTCTTTGATGATTATCTATTTATATAAAAAATGTTTAACGATATCTGTTTCTTTTTCAAAAATTAAATTCATGGGTTTATTTGCTGTGTTAGTTCGATTAGGTGAAATGCCGCTTGCTAATAAAAACTCTATGCCAGTTAAATATTGATTATTTTTATTTTCTAAACAAAAAATTGCTAACAAATCATTGATGCGTTGATCATCTTTATTATTACATTGGGTGAGCCAATATAATGCTATCCAACCAGGATATTCGCGGGTAAGCGCAACATCGCCTGATAATAACTTTTCAATCAAATCATATAATAACTTTGTTTTAGCTGGATGATATTTTTTATTTGTTACAAATCTAGTAGTGATTTCTTCTCTCATTTTTTCAACTTTTAAAATACCTTGGAAAGGTAAGTGAGATAATAATTTATCCTTGTTATCAACAAAAGAAGTAGGTATTGCATCCTCTGGTTTAAAATATAAATTTATTATTGTTTTTGCTTCCTCCAATAATGCTCTCTCTTCATTTCTTTCTAAGAATAAATTCGTTAATTTCACACCAAACAATATTTTTAAACATAAACCTAATTTATGGCGACCAGCTAAAGCAGAATCATTAAGTAACATATCCCATGATCGGCAAACCTGTTTTATTGGAGAAAAAAAACGATTTTGAAAGAAATGAATACCATTCAAAATAAGAATATTCTGCTTTATTTCATTAGGTAAATGATCAAAAGTAATTTCTGTTGGTTTTGTTAATTCTTCTGCTTCTGGCGCTATTAATTCTTCTGCTGGACGTTTTTTACCTTGTTTCATTTTTATCTCCTCGCCATAAATCAATATTTGAGCGTATTGTAGGCAAAATAGACTAAATGATCAATATTTTATCCAAAACCATGTATTTTGACCCCTCTGGTTGCGGTTCGCTGCGAAATAAAACAATTTCATTCACTGGCACCGCAGCAAGTGCCGGTGGCCGGCAAGCAGATAGAAAAGGTAGGCGCGCATCTTGCGCATGTCGAATGCGACCGAGCGTCAAGTGAGCGCGAAATGGCCGATCTTCAATTGTATAATTGGCAGCTTGTATCCCGCGACCAATCCGTTCTGATAACGCAATCAAACTTTCTTGCGCGGCAATATTCAAGACAATGACACGCGGGCGATAAGGATTGGGAAATAAACTCACCGAGTCAAACGTAAAATGGATTTGTAAATGCGCCTGACCAATTTCAGCCCGCACTTTTTCCATTAATAACGGAATATGCTCGGCATGCGCTTCAGCCAAAAATTGTAAAGTCACATGCAAATTTTCTGGTTTGGTCCAACGAATTAAATTCGATTTCGTATTTTTTTTCAGCGTGCCAATAAAACTACCCAGCGTTTTTTTAATGTCCTCGGGTAAATCAATCGCGAAAAAAATCCGGATAACCGGTGGTAACGTCATTCCCTTTCTCCTCACGTTTGATTAAGATGATGTGCAGTCAATTAGGATAATATTTATTATGGTAAAAAAACGTGGTCTTGGTAAGTCATTAGATGCTTTACTTGCTTATACAAAAGATGGGCAAGGCGTAGTGGAAGTCGATTTTGCTTCTTCACAAGAAAAACTGACTCTTCTTCCTATTGATTCTATCCGACCTGGTAAATACCAACCGCGCAAAGAAATGGATCCAGTGGCGTTGGAAGAATTAGCCAATTCCATTCGTACTCAAGGTATTATTCAGCCATTAATTGTGCGGCCGGTTAATCAGCAAGACCCCTACTATGAACTCATTGCCGGTGAACGTCGTTGGCGTGCTGCGCAATTAGCTGGCTTAACAGAAGTGCCCGCTATTATCCGTGCGATTCCAGATGATACGGCAATGGCAATTGCGCTCATCGAAAACATTCAACGCGAAGATTTAACGCCTATCGAAGAAGCGATGTCATTCGATAGATTAATTGCAGAATTTGGTATGACGCATCAACAAGTCGCTGATGCAGTAGGCAAGTCACGCGCATCAGTCAGTAATTTATTGCGCTTGTTGGCATTACCAGAAGAAGTAAAACAAATGTTGGCGCGCGGTTTGTTAGAAATGGGCCATGCGCGTACGTTAATCACACTGCCAGCGGCGGTGCAATTAGAAACAGCGACATTGATTACGACACGACAATTATCCGTGCGTGAGACTGAAAATTTAGTAAGACGTTTGCAATCGCCTATTGCGAAAACAATGCCAGCCTCGCTCGACCCAGACATTGTGCATTTGCAAGATAGTTTGTCGCGCCAATTGAAATTGCGGGTAGCAATTCAATGCAATGCCAAAGGCCGAGGCAAATTAGTCATTCATTACCGCAGCTTGGCAGAATTAAATGGCTTGCTCGCGCAGTTTGAGCGAGATGGGTAGATTCTTTGCTGTCATTGCGAGGAGCATAGCGACGAAGCAATCCAGTGTCAGCACTTTGGCCGGAAATGATAAATCTGCTAAACCAAAAAATAAACATTACTTTTCAAAATATTACCTTTTCTGGATTGCTTCGGTCATTAAAATGGCATCGCAATGACGTGACATTGTCGATTGCCTCATCTCCTAGGCAGTTCGCGATGACGGCGCTCTGTCGCGGTATAATAGAAAGACATCGATCAGACAAAAAGGAGTGGTTCCATGTTTGATGCTGACCGCCCCATTCAAAACAGCAGCCAAGATCGTCTCAATCGCACTGCTTTTGCTAAATATCTAGCCCGTTGCATGTTGGACCAAAAAGATCCCGCCAGCATGGTGGTAGGTTTATACGGCGGTTGGGGCGTTGGCAAAACTTCCATCGTGAATTTAGCGGTAGAAGAATTAAATAGTGCCGCCAGTAATATGTTGGATGATGAAAAACCGATTATTTTAAATTTCAGTCCGTGGAGTTATTCCGGACAAGATCAATTGATTTATAATTTCTTTCGCCGCCTTTCTTCTGCATTGCGAAACGTAACTTACTTAGAAAATGCCGATCAAATTATTTATTTGTTAGAATTATATGTTTCATTTTTCACGCAACAACCCATCCCGCCATCATTACGCAAAAAACGTTCGTTATTTTCTTCAGCCACCGCCCCGAGCAAATATGGTTGGGAATCGGGTCGTGATTTAACGCAAATCAAAGCTGAATTAAATATTTTATTACGTCAACAAAAACATAAAATGATTATTATTATCGATAATATTTCACGATTATATCCGCACGAAATAAAACAAATTTTTCAAATTGTGAAATCCATGGGTGATTATGTCAACACCGCTTATTTGTTAGTGTGTGATAAAGACCAAGTAGTTAATGCGATTAATCAAGTGGATCATGGCGGCGGCAAAGAATTTGTCGAAAAAATTGTGCAATTACCCTTTGAAGTGCCGGCCATCACGCAACAAGATTTAGAAAATATTTTAGCGGATCGTTTAAATGAACTCATTTGTTTAGTACCAGAAGGCGCGTGGAATCGCGAATATTGGGCGGATGTTTATTATTCCTCATTAAAATTATTTTTTGAAAACGGACGTGATATCACGCATTACATTAATACCTTACATTTTAGCTATCCGCGCTTACGTGATATTGTTAATCCGGTTGATTTTTTTGCATTAACTGCGATCGAAGTATTTATGCCTGCAGTTTATTTTGGCATTCGTGATAACAAAGATTTATTCAGTGATTTATTAGATAACGTTTACGTGATCGATAAAGAACTCGCTGAAAAAGATAAAACACGTTGCGATGAAATTTTAAATCGTCATCAAGGTCGTATCAGTCGCGAAGCATTATTAACATTATTAATTCATTTATTTCCGCGTTTGCGTTTACTTTATCAACCCAATATTCCTTTTTATTTTTCCGCGATTGTCGCTAGAAAATATAAACGCATTTGCAGTCCTGATTTATTCGATGCGTATTTTCGTTTATCGATGCAACCCGGGCAATTACCGGAGGCTGAATTTACAACTTTATTAGCGACCGCAGCGGATGCCAAAGCATTTGATCGCGCGCTCACACGTTTAAATCAAGATGGGCGCATCACTAAATTTTTAGATCATTTAGACAGTCATGTGATTCAACACATTCCGCAAAAACACATTGCTGCGATTATCAATGCATTGATTGATGATGGTGATTTATTTCCAGAAGGGATGAGTGGCGCACTGAGTTTAGATACGCCGATGCGCATTCATCGCATTATTCATCGCTTGTTACAACGCATCCCGACATCAGAAGAACGATTTGTGATTTTGCAAGAAGCGATTGCCACAGCCACTAAAAGTATTTACATCATTGTGCACGAATTAGTAGAACAAGGACGTGAACATTCAGCAGAAGAAGATACGTTCTTACCGCTGGAATTTCGTGATCTCACCCCCGAACAATTAAAATCATTGCGCCAGTTAGCAGCCAGTCGTATTGAAGCGTGGGCAGAAAGTGGACGTCTTGCAGAACATCCACGTTTGATGCCGATTTTATATGCGTGGCGTGATTGGGGAAATGTTGAAAAATGCAGAAAATTTGTCGCGCAAATGACAGCGACTGATCGCGGTTTAATTATTTTCTTAACCGCGACATTACACAATGCAATTAATGATGCCATGACACAATATGAAAAAAATCCGAGCTGGCAAGCTTATTTAGAAGACATGGAAGCATTCATTGCGATTCATCTGTTGGCGGCGCATGCAAAATTATTATTTGAAGATGCTTATTTCGAAAAATTAACTGAAAAAGAACAATTAGCATTAATGATATTTTTAGATTTGATAAAAGCTAATACGAAAAAAATTATTCCACAGACGAGTTAACCTTGTCATCCTGAGCGAAGCGAAGGATCTCCATGAAATGCTCGTGCATATCAATAGAGATCCTTCGCTTCGCTCAGGATGACAAAGCCATCAATCCAATATCGCCACCACACTAAAAAACATACGCGGACGTTTACCATCACTAATCAATTCTTCGGTAGCAACTTGGCGCGTCAAGGTTTGTGTCCACATCAAATTACCACTTAAATTTTTCATAAAATAAAAACGTACGCCGCCGCCCGTTGATGCGCCACTCGCTTTTACGGGGGTGCTCGCGTTCGATAAAATATTCCAAATCGCGCCAACGTCATAGAAAATATAAAATTGTAAATTCTGCACCCATAATTTTCCTATGCCTTGGTCATAACGTAATTCCAAACTACCCGCCGCACCTTTATCGCCAATTAATTCAGCGACATCATAACCACGGCCTAATTGACTGCCACCAAATGCAAATTGTTCTGATGCTAATAATGCATTAAACGCCCATTGACCACTCGCAAATCCATATAACGATAACGGTCCATATAGCGCTTGTAATCGGCCCAATTGCAACGTTATTTTGGCATATTTTGCATGACCACCAGGTCGCGATGTTTCTGCTGTTTCCGGATTAGTATCTGTCGTATATCCCAAAATCGGTAATCCCAAACGCAAATCAGAACTAATTAAATTTGCACCATAAAAACGATCGGCAAAATTATAGGTAAATCCAAAATCTAAATTGCGCAAATGATCGTTATATAATTCAAAACCCAATTCATCGACATTACTGTCTAAATAATTAAATCCAGTGCGCGCAGTTAACGTCGTCGCGCGTTCACGAATAATCGGATAATAAATCATGGTGTAATAATTATTACTCACGCCTTCCACTTGTAATGGTTGCAACACAAATAAAGGATTTGTGCGCGTATACGTGCCACCCAACATCCAGCGCGTGCCTTCATCCATCATAGGCAAAGTATAATTGGCATCGGCATAAGTGAGTTCATGACCTTTTGGTGTTTTGGTCAATGTAAATTGCGTGGCATCGCCAGAGGCAATTAATGAATTCCCTTGAACACTCGTGGTAAATTGTTGCGGCCCAATATAACGCGTACCGTAATTGTCATAAGAAAAATAACTACTAAACGGTTTGTTTTCTGTGACTAATGTTAAATCAGCGGCGCCTTTTTGTGTGTCAGAAGGTGATAATACGGCTTTGACTTGCGTGCCAGGAATTTCATTTGCTAAATACATATATTTTTCCATGCGATTCAATTGCATCGGTGGACAACGTTTTATTTGCAGCCCATAAGCGCGCACTAAACAGCGTGCGCCATAAGGATTTCCACGCACATCCACTTTACCAATCGCGCCTTCCACAATTTGAATGTGTACAACACCGCTTTTAATACTTTGCGGCGGTAAAATTGCACGCGATAAAATATAGCCATTATTACGATAAAAATTTGTAATGTTTTGTACGATCCCAAATAACTGCGTAATACTAATATTTTTATGTAACTCTTTTTCCCATAGCGGTTTTAATTGTTTGGTTGAAAAAAGCTGATTGCCTTCTAAAATCACCCCATTAAATTGAAATTTAATTTTGTCTGCTTCCGGCCCGAGCGGGGAAGCTGGCGGTTCAGGCGGTTGAATCTGTTCTGGTGCGGGGCCACCGGGTTCAGGTTCACTAGTCGATAACGATTTTGCGACTTGTTCAGGCATAGCAGAACCAGGCAATACATCGGCCCAACTGGTTGCGGCATACATAAAAGTAAGCCCTACTAATAGGACGATGATGCGAGTAAGCAATTTCCTATGCACGTTCTCCATTCCTTTTCGTTTAACTTAATATTGATGTGTATATTACTGACATCGTTTATGATGGCAACTATTCCCTGACAACCTCAGTTTTTAGCTATTTAGGTCTTTACAAAACCTAAAACCCTCTTTAAAATCCCAAAGATTTTGCCCATTACTTATATACATAACAAACCTTTGCTAAGGAGGAAAGTCACAGTGCAAGATATTTTCGCATATAATCAGATAGTTACAGAAATGCGCCGTTTCTTCCAACAAGAAAAGGGATATATTGAAGTGCCAGCTCAGCCTCGCCTCTCTATTCTCGCTGCTTGTGAAGATCCAAAAACCATTACGCAATTCATTTTCAGTGGGGTGAATTATCCTCTGCCACAAACCGGTCAAATGTGGCTTGAGCGAGAACTATTAAAAAACCCTAGCCTTCCTGGGGTTTTTTGTATCACTACCAGTTATCGCAATGAACCATTCCCCATTCCTGGTCGTCATGACAAAATCTTCCCTATGTTTGAATTCGAATCCAAAGGCAATATGGATACATTAAAACAAGTGGAAGCAGAACTACTCGAGCATTTAGGTTTCCCGCGTCCGACCTCTCATCGTTATCTGGATTTATGCAAAAAATATAACGTGAATGAAATCAGTTCTGATGTGGAACTCATGATGCAACGCGACTTAGGAAACATTCTTAGCCTAGAATATTTCCCACAGCACACGCATCCATTCTGGAACATGAAACATGACCAAAATGGTATCTATAATAAAGTCGATTTAATTCTTTATGGCATGGAAACCATTGGTGCCGCAGAACGTTCGTCAAATGTTGAAGAAATGCGTCATAACTTTTTCACTATCTCAGATGGCCAATACGCGAAATTATTATTTAGCGCATTCGGTGAAGATCGTGTGTTAAAAGAATTAGACGATTATTTAAGTCTGAAAATGTTCCCACGTTTTGGCGCTGGTATCGGTGTAACGCGTATGGCACGTGCGATGCAATTAGCTGGTTTGCTTGATAATGGTTCTGATCTTAAAACAGCAGCAAGTGGCTAAGTAATACATCTCAAAAAAAATCCCGTGGGTCATTCCACGGGATTTAAAATAAAAAACAAACAAGGATTGGTATGTCATCACCACAAACACTTATTTTTGAACTCTATCGCATCGGTGCGATTCAATTTGGTGAATTCCAATTAAAGAGCGGTCAAACATCGACAATTTATCTTAACTTAAGAAAAATTATTTCTTATCCTGATTTATTACGCACAATTGCAACAGCGATGTGGGAAAAAGTGCAACATTGTCAATTTGATCTTGTGTGTGGCGTCCCTTACACCGCTTTACCGATTGCAACTTGTATTTCATTAGATCATCACCTTCCGATGATCATGCGTCGCAAAGAAAAAAAAGAATATGGCACGAAACAAAATATTGAAGGTGAATTTGTTGCAAAACAACGTTGTTTAATTATTGAAGATGTAATTACCACCGGTAGCAGCCTCTTAGAAACATCGACTGAAATAGAACAAGCAGGTTTAATTGTGCATGACGTTGTTGCTCTCATTGATAGAGAACAAGGCGGTCGCGATAATTTATCTAAACATTATTGCGTACATACCATTTTATCGTTTTCCACCATTCTACATTCACTATTAAGCTCAGCTCTGTTAAAGTCTAACGAGCAACAGATCGTACAAACTTTTTTGACTGACAACGACAAAATGAATAGGGATAGATTGTGATAACCCAATCGCGACGTTCAGCTCGACTCACTTACACAGACCGTGCCAATTACTGCCTCTCTCCGATTGCCAAACGCTTGTTTGAATTATTAGATGAGAAAAAAACAAATTTAGCTTTATCTGCAGATGTGACACATGCTGAAAAATTACTTGAACTGGCAGAAAAAATGGGGCCTGAAATTTGTATTTTAAAAACCCATATCGACATCATTAATGATTTCACCCCCGATTTAACGCGTGCATTACATAAAATCGCACATCAACATCAATTTTTAATTTTTGAAGATAGAAAATTTGCAGATATTGGTCATACCGTCAAACATCAATATGCGGGTGGGATGTACCATATTGTTGATTGGGCAGATATTACTAATGCGCACAGCTTACCAGGTACTGGCATTATTAAAGGCCTGGCCGAAGTCGGTCGCAAAAAAAATCGTGGCTTGGTCTTGCTTGCTGAAATGAGTTCAGCGGGTCATTTAATGGATGCGCATTACATGCAAGCCACGTTAAAGATGGCGGAACAATTTGCCGATTTTGTGATTGGTTTTATTACGCAACATGCCCTCTCCACTGATCCCCATTGGATTAATATGACGCCGGGCGTGAAATTAGAAGATGGGGGTGATTTATTAGGCCAACAATATATTACGCCTGCTAAAGCCATCTTAGAAAATGGGACAGATATCGTGATTGTAGGACGTGGCATTTTGACAGCAGCCGACCCCTTGACCGAAGCCCGTAAATATCGTGAAGAAGCCTGGCGCGCTTACTGCAAACGTTGTCAGCAACGGTAGTGTCTTTCCCTCCAAGTTTATGTACAATAAGCCCCTCAAAATAATCCAATATTGAATAAAACTATACATTCCAATTATTTAGGAGCTCTCAAATGGTCGAATCCACGCACGAGGTGACGAATATGCAATCAAAAACGCATGTTGATTTATCTATTAAAGAATTGGTTGATATTGCATTGACCCGTCATGAAGGTGAATTGGCCTCTAATCAAGCTTTGGTTGTTAAAACCGGTGCACGTACTGGGCGCTCTCCTAGAGATCGTTTTATTGTGCGTGATGAAGTGACAGAAACCCAAGTCGATTGGAATAATATTAACCAGCCTATCACTCCTGAAAAATTCGATGCTTTATGGCAAAAAGCTTTGCACTATCTCAATACTAAAGACACGTATTTTACTTCCCACCTTCAAGTCGGTGCCGATGATAAAATTGGTATTCCAGTCACCGTAATTACCGAATTGGCGTGGCATAGTTTATTTGCGTATGTGTTATTTATCCGACCTGAAACCCCTGCCCCTACTTCTAGTATCAATGAAAAAGAACGCTGGACGATTTTAAGCGTACCTAGCATGAAAACTCATCCCCCTGTTGATGGTGTGAATAGCGATGCGGCAGTGATGTTGAATTTTACTAAGCGTCGTATTCTTATTTGTGGGACGTATTACGCGGGTGAAATGAAAAAAGCGATGTTTTCTGTCTTAAATTTTATTTTACCGCAACACGACATTTTACCCATGCATTGTGCAGCAAACGTTGGCAAAGACGGTGATACCGCTTTATTTTTTGGTTTATCTGGCACGGGGAAAACCACGCTGTCTGCTGATCCTGAACGTTTTCTGATTGGTGATGATGAACACGGCTGGGGCGAAGAAGGCGTCTTTAATTTTGAAGGCGGTTGTTACGCCAAATGCATCGATTTATCTCAAGAACGCGAACCGTTAATTTGGAATGCGATTCGTTATGGCTCAGTGATTGAAAACGTGGTGCTTGATCCAAAAACCAAAGATCCGATTTATTCTGATGGCAGCCTCACGCAAAATACACGTGCCGCTTATCCGCGCGATTACATTCCGCAACGCGTAGAAAAAAATCGTGGCGATCAACCTGAAGCCGTTTTATTTTTGACATGTGATTTATATGGCGTGTTACCGCCGATCGCGCGTTTATCTATCGAACAAGCAGCTTATTACTTTTTGAGTGGTTACACTGCGCTGGTTGGCAGCACTGAAGTCGGACAAGGCAGCGGCATTAAACCCACATTTAGTACTTGTTTTGGCGCGCCCTTTTTTCCACGCCCGCCGCGTATCTACGCAGAATTATTAATCAAACGCTTGCAAAGTCATGCCACGCAAGTGTATTTGGTGAATACGGGTTGGGCGGGTGGTGCGCACGGTGAAGGCGGCCAACGTTTCTCTATCCCAACAACACGCGCCATTGTTCGCGCCATTGTCAGTGGCAAATTGAAAAATGCAGAATATGAAATCCTGCCTGGTTTTAATTTAGAAATTCCTAAAACGGTTGCAGGGGTTGATGCTAAATTATTAAATCCTCGTAATAACTGGCAAGATCAAGCAGCACATGATGCGCATGCACGTATTTTGATTGATAAATTTGTAGAAAACTTTAAACGTTTTGATGTGAGTGATGCGATTAAAGAGGCAGGACCGAAGTAACAACTTGTCAGTAAAGATTATTCCGCACATGCTTCGAGACGCATCTACTTCGAGGAGCATGCGCGTTTATAATAAAAAAGTGTAGCAAACCCCATGGACGATATCGCAAACAATTTAACCGAAATAAAAAAACGTATCGCGCTTTATGAAGAACGTTATCAACGCGCACGAGGATCGGTATCATTACTTGCTGCCAGTAAAAAACAACCTTTGGAAAAAATCGTCGCTGCGGTGCAAGCAGGTCAGCGTTGTTTTGGCGAAAGTTATCTGCAAGAAGCGTTACCTAAAATGGCGGCCTTATCTTCTTACCCTATCGAATGGCATTTTATCGGTCCTATTCAATCGAACAAAACCCGTAAAATCGCTGAATATTTTTCTTGGGTGCATAGCGTGGCTGACATAAAAATCGCTAAACGCTTAAATGATCAACGCCCCTCCCATTTACCGCCACTTAACATTTGTCTTGAGGTCAATGTCAGTCAAGAAATCAGTAAATCCGGTGTGCCACCGCAACAAATACTCACACTGATTGAAGAATGTGCACAATTACCCAATTTGTCTCTAAGAGGGTTAATGGCCATTCCCGCACCCGCACCAACTCTCGCTCAACAACGCCAGGTTTTTCATCAATTATTTTTGTTATATCAACGCTTACGCTCGCCATTTCACTTAAATACTTTATCGATGGGTATGTCAGATGATTTTGAAGCAGCGATTGCCGAAGGCGCCACGATTATTCGGATTGGTACCGCGATTTTTGGCGAACGTACTAAATAAATTTCCCATCATTTTACCACACCGCACTTTCTCTCGCTTGAGCTATAACTAGAAAAGGTAGAAAAGTAAAGAGAGGGCGGCCCGCATGCTGAAATATAAACTTCAGGTGTTGTTCTTCTTGGTCTTAGGATGGTTACTTTTATTTATTCCAAACGCCTTTGCGGGCGATACCATCAAAGGCATTTATATTACCCAATCTTCTTTAGAGAATACAAAATATATCAATTACTTAATTAAAAATGCGAAAGCGGCTGGCATTGATACGTTTGTGATTGATCTGGAAAAACCCAGCACACGCTATAAAAATAATATTGCCCTCGTCAAAGATAATCATATTCGCTATGTTGCCCGCGTTATCATCTTTCCCGATGGCGGCTCACCTTATGCCATTAAAGACAGTGAATTCTGGCAACGCAAATATACCTTAGTCAAACAAGCGATTGATTGGGGGGCTGATGAAATTCAATTAGATTACATTCGTTATAACACCAAACAAAAACCATCGGCAGAAAACGCTAAAAATATTAATACCATTATCCAATGGTATAAAAACAAATTATCGGGGCAGAACATCCCTTTACAAGTGGATGTTTTTGGCATCGCAAGTTTTGGTGATTCAAAACACATCGGCCAAAACATACAACTATTCTCCCAAAATGTTGATGCCATTTGCCCCATGGTTTATCCATCGCATTACGAACCGTTTGCTTATCACTATAAAATTCCTTTTGAAACGGTTTACGATTCATTAAGTCGCATTAAAAAACAATTTAATAATGAGATGCCAATTAAAATGTATCCGTACATTGAATTATCGAATTATCATTATCCGCGCATGTCGCACCAACAAAAACTTGTTTATATCAAAGAACAATTAAGAGCCGTAGAAAAAGCGCAAGCAGATGGCTGGTTTGCGTGGAGTCCGCATAATAAATATGAAAATTTATTTTATGTGTTGCAACATCGAGATGACGATCAATCCAAACCAGCAGACCAACCTGCTAAACAAATCGATCAAACAGCAAATAATCAGAACGCATCGGTACCCTCATCGACATCGGCATCTACGTCTGTCACAACGACTGAGTAATTTTTTAGTAAATAAAAATACTGCTTACTCGCGGTCACGGCCCTGATAAGTTGTTCAGCTTTTCTTCCCTTGCTAGCTCTTGTATGCTGATGCCCTTTAGTGAGAGTGAGTGGCGCATTAGTATGACAACACCTTTTCCGTTTATCACTGTCATTGGCACAGGCAACATGGGAAGCAGTTTAATCCATGGATTAATTCAAAGTGGTCATCCTGCCAATAAAATTTGCGGTGTCGATCAACATCTCGAAAAATTAAATCAATTAAAACAAAGTTTACCTATTCATATCACCACCAACGAAGTGGAAGCAGCAAGCAAAGCCGATGTCATTATTTTTGCCACTAAACCCGATGACATGGCAGCGGCTGTCACAGCCGTTGCGGCGAGTGTGGCGACACGCCGCACATTAGTCATTTCTATTGCTGCTGGTGTGCGCGAAGCCCGTCTCCAACAATGGCTGCGCACTGAAAACAAGGCCGCGCCTGCGGTCGCCATCGTGCGCGCTATGCCCAACACGCCTGCATTGGTCAACGCTGGTGCAACCGGTTTATATGCCAATGCACAGGTCACACCCACACAACATGAATTAGCTGAATCCATTTTGCGTGCTGTTGGCATTGTCGTGTGGTTACCACAAGAATCATTATTAGATGTAGTGACAGCACTTTCTGGCAGTGGGCCCGCTTATTTTTTCCTGGTCATGGAGGCCATGCAACAAGCCGCCATCGAATTAGGTTTGCCCACAGACACTGCGCGCTTGCTTACCCAGCAAACCGCTCTTGGCGCCGCTCGCATGGCCATCGAAAATGATATTTCTATTACTGAATTACGCCGACAAGTGACTTCGCCTGGCGGCACCACTGAAAAAGCCATTGCCGTGTTAGAAGAAAATCAGCTGCGCGAAGTATTTAGAAAAGCGTTGCAAGCAGCTAAACTACGTGCGGAAGAACTGGGAGGAAACAAATGATGTCTAATACCTTACACGATGCATTATTATTTTTGATTAACACATTATTCGATTTATATTTATTTATTTTAGTTGTCCGCATTATTTTAGTATATGTTCGCTCCAATTATTTTGATCCGATTACACAATTTGTCACTAAATTAACTGATTTTATCGTTAAACCATTACGTCGCCTCATTCCTAATATCGGTCGATTTGAAACAGTCACTATTTTATTAATCATCGTGATTGAATGCATAAAATTTTTAATCATTTCGAGCGTGAGTTTTGGTGTGCCCTCATTAATAGGATTGTTATTACTTTCAATTGGCGATGCGTTAAAATTAGTGATTCAATCTTTTTTCTACGCCATTATTTTGCAAGCCATTTTAAGTTGGGTACAACCGCACTCGCCGATGACGCAAACATTAAATCAATTTACTTGGCCCATCATGCAACCTTTTCGTCGCTTAATTCCACCGATTGGCGGCATGGATATTAGCCCGATTCCCGCGCTCATTGTCTTACAATTAGTAAATATTTTAATTGCGACGCCATTGATTGCCATGGGTTTGAAAACAGCCATGGGATATTAAAAATAATGAAGGTTGTTTTTGCGAGTAATAATGCCGGTAAAATGACAGAATTACATGCATTATTGCCTGAAACTGCCATTGAACTTATTCCACAATCCGCGTTAGGTGTGAACGATATAGAAGAAACGGGCGCAACATTTATTGAAAATGCTTTACTGAAAGCACGTCATGCGTGCGCACACACAAAATTACCCGCGATTGCCGATGATTCCGGTTTGGTTGTTGCTGCCTTAAATGGCGCGCCTGGTATTTATTCAGCACGGTATGCTGGCGAAAAAGCGTCTTCGCCTGACAATATAAAAAAATTGTTACACGTGATGAAAAATATTCCCGATGAAAAACGCGATGCTTATTTTTATTGCGCGCTGGTTTTTATGCAGCACGCAACTGATCCTACGCCACTCATTTGTGAAGGACGTTGGTTTGGAAAAATTTTATATGCGCCGCAAGGCGATGATGGTTTTGGTTATGATCCGATTTTTTTTGTTTCAGAAGAAAATAAAACCGCTGCGGAATTAACGTTGTCATTAAAAAATAAAATCAGTCATCGCGGACAAGCGCTCGCACTCTTACAAACAAAAATGAAATGGGAGAAATAAAAATAATGGTTGCGTTACTGGTCAAACAAGTAAAAAAAATTTATCCTAATGGTATTGCGGCATTAAAAGGAATTGATTTAGAAGTAAAAAAAGGTGATTTTTTTGCATTACTCGGCAAAAATGGCGCGGGCAAATCAACCACCATTGGCATTATTTCTTCGCTCATTAATAAAACGTCTGGCAAAGTTATTGTGTTTGGTCACGACATGGATATTGAATTGGCGCAAGCAAAATCATTGATCGGCATCGTGCCGCAAGAAATTAATTTCAGTCAATTCGAAAAAAACTCACACATTTTGATTAATCAGGCGGGTTATTATGGCATTCCGCGTGCCATTGCAATCATGCGCATGGAAAAATATTTAAAAGAAATGGGTTTATGGGAAATGCGCGATCAACCCGCCATGCGTTTATCAGGTGGGATGAAACGACGCTTAATGATTGCGCGTGCATTAATGAATGAACCCAAATTATTAATTTTGGATGAACCCACTGCTGGCGTCGACATTGAATTACGTCACAGTTTGTGGCGTTTTTTAGCTGCACTCAATCAAGAAGGTACGACGATTATTTTAACCACGCATTATTTAGAAGAAGCCGAATTATTATGTAAACATGTGGCCATTATTGATCATGGCGAAATCATTGAACATGCCACCATGAAATCATTAATTAATCGTTTAAATAAACAAACATTAATTTTAGATTTAAAAAATCCCTTAACAGCATTACCTGTTTTAGAAAATTATCAAACACGTTTAGTGGATGAAACCACCTTAGAAATTGATGTACATCAAGGTCAATCGATTAATGATTTGTTTCAAGTGCTCACACACCAGCGCATTGCGGTTGCCAATATGCGTAACAAAACAAATCGCCTAGAAGAATTATTTATTCATTTAATCGAAGAAAATAAATAGAGGAAAATAAATCATGGTTACCAAAATTGGTTTTTATCCGAATATGATTGCACTGCAAACATTATTATATAAAGAAGTGCATCGTTTTATGCGAATTTGGTCGCAAACATTATTGCCGCCAGCCATCACCATAGGTTTATATTTTGTTATTTTTGGAAAATTCATTGGTTCGCAATTACAATCGATTCATGGTTACACTTATATTCAATACATTGTGCCAGGATTGGTCATGATGGCTATCATGACCAATGCGTATACCAATACCGCCTCTTCTTTTTTTCTAAATAAATTTAATAAAAGTATAGAAGAAATGTTGGTGTCGCCGATGCCAACGTCTATTATTTTGTTAGGATTTATTGGTGGCGGCACGTTGCGCGGCATATTAGTCGGTATCATTGTGATGTTTATTGCCTTCTTTTTTACGCATGTGCCGATATTAAATATTTTTCTGGTGGTGATCATGGCGATGTTAGCCGCCATGGTATTTTCATTAGGTGGCTTAATTAATGGTATTTACGCCAAACGCTTTGATGATATTTCATTTGTACCGACATTTATTTTGACGCCACTGACTTATTTGGGCGGGGTATTTTATTCGATTGATCAATTACCACCGCTGTGGCGTACGATTTCATTACTCAACCCTATTTTAAGTATTGTTGATACCTTTCGTTATGGTTTATTAGGAATTTCAGATATCAATATTTATTGGGGATTTGGCCTGGTGTTGGGATTATTATTTGGTTTATTTGGTTGGGCATGGCTGGCATTATCGAAAGGTATTGGAGTGAAAACCTAGAAAAGATTTACAAATCCCTCATTGCCGATTACTCTTTTCATCTGATAACTATACTCAATACTCAGTCATTCATTCTACAGGGACTTGTATGCTAAAAAAAACCATTGTTTTAATTGCAGTTAGCACGATTGTCATCTTCAGCATGTCGTATGCTCAACAAGCGGTGCAATTATTATTAGAAGCGCATAATTGGATTTCTCAATTATTAACCGATGTATTTTCGGGTGGCGAAGCTGGCAACATTGCTCGCGGCTTAATCGCATTATTATGCATCCCGTTTTTAGTTGGATTGGCACCCACGATTGTTTATTGGGCAGCAAAAAGACATGTTTTCCCTTATTTTATGGATATTGTTTGGATTGTTTGGTTGGTACAAGTGGGTGCGTTGCTAGTCATGTCACAAGCAACCACGCTAGCCGTGACCGCCACCGGAGCTTAAATAATTCCTGTATTTTTAATATTGAATGTTAAAAATGCAGGTTTTTTACTCGTTTCAACCCGCCTTTTCCTGTATTATTAACATTCAATATTAAAAATACAGGAATTACCGATGTATCTGCCACGTGCCGCCGAAACCACACTAAAGCGCTACTTATCCGCCTTCCCCGTCATCGCCATCACCGGCCCCAGGCAATCTGGCAAATCCACTCTCTTACAACATGTCTTACCCCTTTATCGCTATGTCAGTTTCGATCAACTTAAAAACGTAGAATATTTTGAATCCGACCCCGACGGGTTTATGGCTGAATATAACGACCACGTTATTTTTGATGAAGTCCAATTTGTTCCAACAATATTTCACGCTATCAAAGTAGCTGTCGATAAAGATAGAAAAAACTACGGAAAATTCGCTATCACTTGTTCAAGTCAATTTTCACATTTAAAAAATGTCTCAGAATCATTAGCTGGCCGTGTAGGTTTAATGACACTATTACCATTGCAATACAGTGAAATGCCAAAAGCCTTACTAAAAGAATCCATTTTTCGTGGTGCTTACCCTGAACTCGTCACTCGCGATTATCGCGAATCAGAACTTTGGTATAACGCTTATGTAGAAACGTATTTGAATAAAGATGTGCGCGCATTAAGCAACATTGGCGATATGCGTGATTTCAAGCGGCTGGTGCAATTACTTGCGGCACAAGTCACACAACTTTTGGATTTATCGCAATATGCTAAAGATTTAGGCGTTTCTGTTCCAACCATTAAACGCTGGATCTCCATTTTAGAAGCTTCTTATATTATTTTTTTGCTGCCCGCGTATCACGCTAATTTTGGAAAGCGCATTATCAAAAGTCCAAAACTATATTTTTATGACACTGGCCTCGTGTCTTATTTTGTGGGTATAAAAAATAGGGAATTGTATGAACAAGGACCCATGGCCGGCAGCTTATTTGAAAATTATATTGTGTCTGAAATCTTGAAAAAAAATGTCCATACGGCAAGTATGGCCGAATTATTTTATTTTCGTACCAGTGACAAAAGCGAAATTGACTTAATTGTTGATAGGAAAAACACGCAAGATTTTATTGAAATAAAAAAAACGTCGACGTTCTCGCCTCGATTTATTACTACGCTCAAAAAATATTGCGAAGAACCGAATCAAGGTTATTTGCTTTATAACGGTAAAGAATTTCCACATCATGGCAATATACATATCATTACTTACGCAGATTATTTGGAATAATCTTGTCTACAGCCGATAAGCCGTCTTCACCATGATTTTCGACGCAAAAGTCATTAAGGTTTTAATAAAATCCGGTAATTCGCGCGCGCCTGCAGCAAGCGCCGCATCACGATGCGCCGCCTCATCTTGTGCCATTTGCTGCAGAATTTTATAACTTTTTTCATCTTGCGCAGGTAACGATTGCAAATGCGTTTGTAAATGTTTAACAACTTGGCGTTCAGTTTCCACCACAAATCCTAAACTCCATTGATCGCCAATCAACCCCGCCGTCACACCCATCCAAAATGCGCCGGCATACCAAAATGGATTTAAATAACTAGTATGACTACCTAATTCATCTAAACGTTGTTGACACCACGCCAAATGATCGCCTTCTTCTATCGCCGCTTCCTGCATTTGCGCTTGCAAGTGTGCGCTGCGCGATGCAAGACCTTGGCCGTGATATAACGCTTGCGCACAAATTTCACCCGCATGATTCACGCGCATGCACGCGGCCGCATGCTTGCGCTCAGCATCGCTCAATGTCGATTCGGGCACACCACGCGCAGGATAAATACGCGCACTAGTCTTAGGATTATTGGCAAGCGCGCGCACTATTTGGTCTATGCCTAAACAACATTTATCGAGAAAAGAAAATTGTTTCATCATCGTTACTCTTTATATATGTATTGTCATTCTGAAGACAACATTACAAAAAAAATAATTCTTGCAACACGACACTAAATTCCCATAATAAAGGCTTTGCAACATTGCCAGGAGATCCTGATGGAAAAAGCTCAATCTGATTCACCCGACGCTGCTCATACTGCCAGCAAATCACACTTATTATCTACTGAAATTCGTCATCTCGATATTAAACAATTTGATTTTGTAACACTGGTTGATGCCATGCAACACACTGCTTTTCAAGCACGCAACACTGCACGTGCGGCACAATTATACGATCAAATGTTACGAGATAAACACTGCGGCGTCATTTTATGTTTAGCGGGTTCATTGATCAGTGCGGGCTTAAAAAAAATTGTATTCGATATGATTGATAACAACATGGTCGATGTGATTGTTTCAACTGGTGCCAATATTGTCGATCAAGATTTTTTTGAAGGATTAGGTTTCAAACATTATCAAGGTTCTACTCATTTAGATGATGAAAAATTACAAGCACTTGCCATTGATCGTATTTATGACACTTTAATCAATGAAGATGAATTACGTATTTGCGATGACACGATTTGCCAAATCGCCAATTCTTTAGCGCCGCGCGCTTATTCTTCGCGTGAATTTATTTATGAAATGGGCCGTTATTTAGAAAAACACGGCAAAAATCCGCAATCCATTGTGTTGCGCGCCTATCAAAAAAACGTGCCTATTTTTGTACCTGCATTCAGTGATTGCAGCGCCGGTTTTGGTTTAGTGATGCATCAAGTGGCGCATCCCAAAAAACATATCAGCATTGATTCGGTCAAAGATTTTCGCGAATTAACGCAATTAAAAATTTCTGCTAAAGAAACTGGATTACTTATGATAGGCGGCGGCGTTCCGAAAAATTTTGCGCAAGATGTAGTCGTGGCGGCAGAATTATTAGGCGCAGAAGTGCCATTGCATAAATATGCGATTCAAATCACGGTCGCAGATGAACGCGATGGGGGTTTATCGGGATCGACGCTGCGCGAAGCGTGTTCATGGGGCAAAGTGTCTGTGGTACATGAGCAAATGGTTTATAGCGAAGCAACACTCGCGATGCCACTGGTCGTGGGTTATGCATATGGCAAAGGCGCTTGGCGCACACGTAAGCAACGTGAATACAATAATTTATTCGCGAACGCTGATGTTGCTGAAAAAAATAAGGTGGCGGAAACCGATGAAGCCATCGCTTAAATTAATACTTAAATTAATCCCGTCATGGCGAGGCTTACGCCTTCTGGTGAATTACGACGCTTCGCGTCTAATCTACCCTACACGCTCCTCGCCATGACAGAGCAAGTAGCAAAACTATTACCAACAAAAGAGCTCACTATGACAACTGACTGGTCTTTGCAACAGGCCCGCGATCTTTATCATGTCGCGCAATGGAGTGATGGTTTTTTTGATGTCACCGAACATGGAACGATTCGAGCATACCCCAATGGCACACGTGATACTGCGCACATTGATTTATTTGAATTAGCACAACACCTTAAAAGCGCTAATATTCCCTTTCCGGTATTAGTGCGTTTTACTGATATTTTACGCAAACGCATTCAAACGTTGCATGATGCATTCATGCAAGCAATTCAGGAAACGCAATATCAAGGCGCGTATTTGAGCGCTTACCCGATTAAAGTGAACCAACAACGCCGCGTCGTCGAAACCATTTTGCAAAATGGTAAAGTGCCGGTGGGGCTTGAAACCGGTAGCAAACCCGAATTATTGGCAGCGCTTGCGGTGAGCGATCACGTGCACGCCATGATTATTTGTAATGGTTATAAAGACCGCGAATATATTCGTCTCGCACTCATTGGTCAGCGTATTGGGCAACGTATTTTAATTATTCTCGAAAAAATGTCGGAATTATCGCTGGTATTAGAAGAAGCAGAAAAATTAAATGTCGAACCCATCTTAGGTGTACGCGTACGTTTATCATCACTCGGTGAAGGCAAATGGCAAGATACCGGTGGCGAAAAATCTAAATTTGGTTTTTCTGCACCGCAATTATTGCAAATCATTGAACGTTTGCGCGAAAAAAATAAATTACATTTATTACAAGCGCTGCATTTTCATTTTGGTTCGCAAGTCGCTAACATCGCGCACATTCAACGCGCGATGCATGAGGGCGCGCGTTATTATGCAGGCTTACGCTCACTCGGCGCGCCCATACAAATCATTGATGTCGGGGGTGGCTTAGGGGTAGATTATGAAGGCACGCGTTCACGTAGTTTTTGTTCAATGAATTACAGCATACAAGAATATGCCAATAATATTGTCTATACGCTTGCAGAAATTTGTACGCAACATCAATTACCACATCCACGTATCATCACTGAATCAGGGCGCGCGATCACTGCGCATCACGCATTATTAATCACCAATGTCATCGCCGCAGAATCACCGTGTGATATTAGTAATCTGCAACCGCCGCAAGCAAACGATATTCCTATTCTGCATAATTTATGGAATTGTTTTTCCTATTTATCAGAAAGCACCGTGTTAGAAATTTATCACGATATTTGTCATTGGATGTCAGAAATTCACACTATGTATGTACACGGGTTAATAACGATTGAAAAACGTGCTTATGCTGAACAAATTTATTATGCGATTTGTTTTAAGCTGCGGGATTTTTTAAAACCAAAAATTCGTGCGCATCGTGAAGTGACGGATGAATTAAATAAAAAATTAGCCCATAAATTTGTCTGTAATTTTTCTTTATTTCAATCGTTGCCAGATGCGTGGGCGATTGATCAAGTATTTCCAATCATGCCATTATCAGGATTGGATAAAGCGCCGACGGAACACGGCATTTTGCATGATATTACTTGCGATTCCGATGGACGCATTGCTACCTATGTGAATAATTATGGGGTCGAAAGTACGCTCGCACTCCCTCCTTATAATCCAGATGAACCGTATTTGTTAGGGATTTTTTTAGTGGGCGCGTATCAAGAAATTTTAGGGGATTTACATAATTTATTTGGCGATACCAATTCCGTGCACGTCGAATTAAAAGAAGATGGCAATTATCAATTAACGCATGCCATACATGGTGATACCGTGGCATCGACGTTGCGTTATGTCGATTTTGATGTCAATGATTTAATGCATTCTTATCGTCAACAATTAGAAAAAGCGCAATTAGCAACACATGAATGCGAAGCGTTTTTGGCGGATTTAAAAACGGGATTGACCGGTTATACCTATTTTGAGGATTAATGATGCGTCATCCCGAGCGTGAGAACAAAACATGACAATTTATTTTCCGCCCGAATGGGCACCACAAAGTGCGGTGATGTTGACCTGGCCGCATCACGATACCATTTGGGCTGACACCATGGCAGCGATTGATGCTGTCTTCGTGCAAGTTGCAACCGAAATTGCAAAACGTCAGCAGGTATTAATTTCTTGTTACGATGATGCGCATTATCAACACGTGCAAACACTATTAACGCACGCACACGCAAACATGGCGCATATTCAGCTGTTTAAAGCTGCTTCTGATGATATTTGGGTGCGTGATCACGGCCCCCTCACGGTGATGAAACAACAGCAACCGTGCCTATTAGATTTCACTTTCAATGGCTGGGGAAATAAATATCCCGCAGAAAATGACAATCGCATTACGCATGCATTACATGTGCAGCGCGCATTTGCTGCGCACGCGTATCATCCGATTGCTATGGTATTAGAAGGGGGTGCGGTTGAAGTTGATGGTCGCGGCACACTATTAACTACAAAAAGTTGTTTGCTCGCAATGTCACGTAACCCACAATTATCTTTTATAGAGATTGAAAATAATTTAAAAAATTATTTAGGGATTAAAAAAATATTATGGTTGGAACACGGTCAATTAGCGGGTGATGATACTGATGGTCACATTGATACACTCGCACGTTTTACTGATCCGCATACTATTTGTTATGTGAGTTGTGATGATATTAATGATCCGCATTACGCTGGCTTAAAACAAATGGCGGCGCAACTGCGCACCTTCACTGATGTCGACAACAAACCGTATCGTTTAGTAGCGCTGCCTTGGCCCAAAGCGCGTTTCGCTGATTTTGATGGGCGCAGATTGCCTGCGACGTATGCGAATTTTTTAATTATTAATGATGCGGTATTAGTTCCCACTTATGCTGATCCCGCTGATGAGCAAGCGTTACAAATTTTGGCGGATTGTTTTCCCGATCGCAAAATTATCGACGTGCCTTGTCTTGCTGTGATTCAATGGTATGGCAGTTTGCATTGCATGACGATGCAATTACCATTGGGAGTGATTTAATATTTTTCCACGCATTTTATTTTTCTGTTTATTAATCAGCATATACAGCCTCGCTTGGTATATGCAATCACAAATATTATTGAACTGGGACGTGAGTTGGTTGCTGCAAGAAACAGCACGCTTCCTACAAGGTGCCACTTACGTTCGTGATTTTCTTGAAATCAATCCACCGCTGATTTTTTATGTTTATTCACCCGTGATTTGGTTGTCACAATATTTATCGATAAATATTATTTTTGCATTACGTATTTATATTTTCTTGCTAGCAACATTCTCACTTATGATTAGTTCTTTATTGGCGAAGAAAATATTTTATTCTTCATCCGCTTCTTCTAAAATCGTCACTCTTTTTACGTTGACACTGACTAGTATTTTTTTGATTTTGCCCGTATACGAATTTGGTCAGCGCGACCATTTAATATTTATGTTTGTCCTGCCGTATATTTTATTAATGGCGTTACGTCTACCACCCACATCCGCGGCGATCCCCCTCTTGCCAGCCTGCGCGCTTGGGTTATTGGCGGGTATTGGTTTTGCCTTAAAACCTTATGCATTCATCACGCTGATGTTCATTGAAAGTTATTTTATTATTTCTATTTTTAAACAAAAACACTTGTCGTTAATCACGCGCTGTAAGCTTTATTTTCGTCCGGAAATAATTGTCATTGGATTCGTGTTCATCACCTATCTCCTCAGTATTTTTTATTTTCAACCGCAATACATTGAAATAATTTTTCCTTTCATCGCTCGTTTTTATTATTCCGGCATGTTTTTTTCGACGGAACAAATATTGTTTTTTCAGCCAGCGGTTTTTTGTGAAGCTATTTTCGTGATGTATTTTTTATTAGCTTATTCTTCGCCAAACAAAAACACATCCTTATCCTCCTCTGAAAAAAATCTTTGTACACTTTTATGTATCAGCTTGCTGGGATTTTTCTTAATGTATTTTATTCCGCATACATTATGGTATTACCATGTCATACCTGCTTATTCTATCGCTATTTTATTATCCGTTTTATTATTTTTGCAATTATTGAAGCAGCCATTTATTTCTCGCGATACTTATGTAATTTTACTCGGTGTGAGTTTGATTATTTTTATATTACAACCGCTCATTTTCTTTTTATGTTTTATTTTTTTATTCTGCGGCCTGTTTTTGCAACACACGCGCGCGCTGCTCCTGCTGATAATAAGTATGGCATTGTTCATTTTTCCAGTGTATTACACTTATTTTCTTTACCAAGTGGCTTTAACCAACAAAGAAAATCAACAACCCGTCATTACGTTTTTACAACAACACGCAAAAAACCAACCCGTTTATTTTTTCTCGGCGCTTGCCAATGCTGCTTTTCCTACAGTGGAATATGCGGATGCGCGCATGATCTCTCATATAGCATCGTTGGGTTGGGTGACGGGGATCACCAATCAACTGAAACAACCTATTACTAACCAACGCCGCCAACAATTGCTTGCGATGCAAGCATTGTTTATGACCGCCTTAATTAACGATATTCAACAACAAAAACCTTTGTTTATTTTTATTGATGACAGTAAAAATAAACCGTATCTATACAATATTTCGTTTGATTATTTAACTTATTTTTTACGCGATCCACGTTTTCAACGCGCGTGGCAACCCTATGTTTATTTCACCACGTTGACAAGTGGAGATGCCTTTCAGTATGACGTCTACCGTCGGGAATAGAGCAATGCTTTTAAGCCTTGCAAAATTCCTCTATTTAGCAAAAAATAGAGCGCTATAATCTGTTCTTGATTATTTTAAATCGACACACAGTTCAGAAAATAAACTACTATTTTGTTGTACAACAACTATAAACATACATCAGAGGAAAAAAACCATGAAACGCTTTTTTATAGATACAAATGCAAACACTCCTTTTCTTAGTACTCCTAAAAGAAAAATAGAAAATGAGCAACGACACACGGATGATGATCTTAAGCGATCTAAAGCAAACGAGTTTACGCCCTTTAATTGGGATATTTTCAATTCTGAACATCTGGAACGAAATAATAATGCATCGCCTACGCAACATTTTTCAGAGCTTGCGGAACAACTTTTTACCGAGCATGAAGCTGGGTCTGACATTGAGCCTGATTATCCAATATTTGACAATATACTATCTCCCACTCTTATGTTAGATACTGTCGATGAAAATAAAGAAAAAAACCTGCCTCCTGTTCTGCTTGATGAGCTTGCATCAATAGAAATGACTCTTCCTAACCAAGAAAAAACAACTGGTTTTATTAGAATGACAATAAACGGAAGTGTAGACTCCGATGCCAATAATGCAGATGCCCATAGTAATATTCAACAATTAACAACGCAAAATGCTGCTTTGATGCAAGTTATTATCAAGTTATCCATAGAAAATGCGGAACTCAAGCAGAAAAAAGTTGCGGTACCCCTGGAGGAAATAGAAACTCAAAAACAACTAAGAGTCCTAAAAGATCGAAAAGTAACGGAAGAAAAACAAATTGAACTCCTGCAAAAAGAGAACGAAATCGATCAGCTAAAAATTTCATTAACAACAAAAGATAACCAAATATTGGTCTTGGAGCAGAAATTAGAACATCAACAAGTAAATATGCCATGGTGTGATATTGGTTTTTTACAATCTCAGTTAAGAAAGGAAAAAGAAGAAACAATTCTACTCGCTATAAAAATAGCAAACGCAAACGACACAATTATCCAACTAACAGAACAATTAGAAAATCAAAAATATAAAATATCTTTTCTTGAAAAAGAATTACAAGAGCAAAAAAATAAGCATTCGTTTGTCGATATTACTTATCGTAATAATCATCAGCCTAATAATCATCAAGCACCTCTCATAAACCAGCACATAATAGAAATTCCATCTTCCCCCGAGATTTCATCATCTTCTGTGCCATCATCTACTGCTTCTACGGCTACATCCACTATTACTAGTGCGCTTATTAATCCTGCTTATAGTCATTACTATGTTCCTCATGCATCGACAACGAATCATGATCCAAAATTATTTTCTGCTTCTCCTCAACAACCAAAGCAACCATCACTGCCGCTCGATACTCGACAGAAATTGCCGCGAGGCACTAACAGCGCTCACCTAGTACTAATACCGAAAAAACCTGCTAATCGCCAATAACATAATTTTCACGGAACCTCAGTGACACAACAATTACCAAATCATTTTCATTCTGAACTCGTCAAAAAACACGCGTCACTCCCAGCGCGGGTGATGCGCATGCTGACACCGCATGGTGAAGTAATGACGCCTGCTTTTATGCCGGTCGGTACACGCGCGATGCTGAATTATGTAACTTCTACTGATTTACAACACAATGGTAGCGAGATTATTTTAGGCGGCAATACCTATCACATGTTGTGCGTGCCCGGGATGGAAGTCATCGAAAAAATTGGTGGCATGCATCGTTTTATGCATTGGCCTAAAACCATGTTGACCGATAGCGGTGGTTTTCAAGTATTGAGTTTATCGAAGAAGGGCACCATTTGTGTGATTGATGAAGATGGTGCTGTTTTCAAACATCCCATCACTGGAAAAATTTTACATTTAAATGCGCAGACCTCGATCGACGCCCAAAAAATTATTGGCGCCGATATTATTATGGCGTTTGATGAATGCACACCAGAGACAGGTGGGCGCGATGCCGCTCTTGCTGCGCTTGCTCGTACGCATCGTTGGTTGTTGTTATCACAAGAAGCGCACGCAAAAAATCCGTGTTCACGTTATGGCTTAAAACAAGCATTATTTGGCATTATTCAAGGCGGAAGTTTTCGTGATTTGCGTGAACAAAGCGCTGAATTTATTTTGCAACAACCCTTAGATGGGATTGCAATTGGTGGTGAAGTGATTGGTTTTGATATGCAAAAAACGGTAGAAATCATTGATTGGATACGGCCAATGTTGCCCGAAAATAAAATTCGTTACACCATGGGTGTGGGGTTGAATCCGCAGGATTTAATTGAGGTGGTTGCTAAAGGCATCGATATTTTTGATTGTGTGGCGCCCACGCGCAATGCGCGTCATGGCACGTTATATCACGGCGAAATTGTTGAACGTGATGGTTGGCTTGCATTTACTAATGGCGATGATAATTGCCGCATTTTAATTAAGAAAAGAGAATTTGAAAAAGATGAGCGGCCGATCATGGCAACGTGTGATTGTTATACCTGCCAACATTTTTCGCGCGCGTATTTACATTATCTTTTCAAAGAAAAATTAATTGCCTATACTCACTTGGCGAGTATTCATAATATTCATGTCATGCAAAAAGTGTGTTTGAAAATGCGTGAGATTATGTTGCGGTGATGTAAGTGTAAACAACCACAAAGGAAGCCTTATGTTAATACAACACTCACTACAAATGGATATAGAAATGATTTTGCGTATCATCCTCGCCTGCATATTAGGCGGCTTTATTGGTTGGGAACGTGAACGTCATCGCAATATTGTGTCTGCGGGTATTCGTACGTATGGTGCCATTTCACTCGGCGCCTGTGCGTTCGGTGTGTTAAGTTTTTTTATCCCCAATACGGATTTATCACGCATCGCGGCACAAGTTGTCACTGGCATTGGCTTTTTGGGCGGCGGCATTATTTTTCGTCAAGGCGATTATGTGACGGGGTTAACGACCGCAGCAACCTTATGGGCCACAGCCGCCGTCGGTCTTGCGGTCGCCTTTGGTTTATATGTCATCGCCATTTTGACCACTGTTTTAATCTTTTTATTACTGTATTTGCCGCGTTTGACCTGGTGGAAAAAGATTTCGGCAAAATAATGAAATAATGATAAAAAAGAAAGTCTGATTTTAACCCACCGATATCGTTTTAATCAGCTCTTGTAATTCACCTGCTTCAAACATCTCGGCCATGATGTCGCAACCACCGACAAACTCACCGTTGATGTAAAGCTGTGGAACAGTCGGCCAGTTGGAATATATTTTAATACCTTGGCGGATGGTTTCATCTTGCAACACATCTACGGTCGTAAACGGTGCGCCGCATGATTTTAAAATCGTGATGGCGCGCGCAGAGAAACCGCACATGGGCATTTCGGCACTGCCTTTCATGTAAAGTAAAATCGAATGATCTTTAATTTGTTGTTTAATTTTTTCTTGTACGTTCATTTTTTTTTCCTCTGTTAAAAATTAATTGTCACCCCAAACGCAGCGAAGTATCTCCATCACAACAATCCCAATTGCAATTTCGCTTCATCACTCATTTTATTTTTATCCCACGGTGGATCAAACACTAATTCCACTTTGACATTAGTGACATCATTAATTTGTCGAATTTTTTCTTCAACTTCACCAACTAACACCGGTCCCATGCCGCAACCAACCGCAGTCAATGTCATTTTGATATCCACTTGATTTTCGTGTTTGCCCAGTGGCAACACATTACACGCATAAATCAAACCTAAATCAACAATATTCACTGGAATTTCTGGATCAAAACAGGTTTTTAATTGTTGCCATATTTTATCTTCAATCGAACCTTCAAACTCGTTAATATCCGGAAGTGTTAATACCACTAAACCCAGTGCGTCGCCGTCTTTTCCTGCTACGCGCACTAAATTACCATTCACATAAATGGTGTATGCATTTCCTAGCGCTTGCGTCACCATCACTTGCGATCCGGCTTGCAATGTCACTTTCACGCCAGATGGGATAAGCGCCGCTTCTACTTCACGTTTTACTTCAACAGTCATGTCACGCATTCATTACCTCAGTATTTTTCTATCCATTGCTGTCATCGTGAGCAAGATTGTCATCCACAGCGAAGGATGACAATTTATTCAATATGAAAACTTTCACCGCAACCGCAACGACTAGATTCATTCGGATTATTAAAAATTAATTTCTTTTGTTTTAATCCGGATTTATTTTCTTCTGCATAATCAATTTGCACACCGTCTAACAAATGCAACCAGGTGGCATCTAAGAAAATTTTCACACCCGATAATTCCAACATCACATCTTTTGAATTTATTTCTGACACAATCGCTGGAAAATAAGAATAACCTGAACATCCCGTTTTTTTTATAGATAAACGAAAACCAACCGCATGTTGTTTTACAATCATTTGTTGAATGTATTCGCTTGCTGCTTCGCTCAATGTAATATTTGTCATGTTGATTCTCTCATTCCGTAGTTACCAATTTCGTTTCGCCTGCAAGCGCCGCACGCAATGTATGCCACGCCAGTGTCGCGCATTTCACGCGTATCGGAAATTCAGCAACACCCGCAAATATAGCTAATTTTCCCAATAATTCATCCGCATGCTGATTATCACCTTGCGTCACTAATTCATGAAATTTTTCAAATAAAAATTGTACGTCTGCCATTGTTTTTCCCTTCACTGCTTCCGTCATCAATGAAGCTGATGCCATGGAAATCGCACAACCATTTCCTTCAAAGCCAATGTCTGCAATCGCGCCGTTGCTCTCGACGACATACAACATCAGTTGATCGCCACACAACGTGTTATGACCCGCATGTTGGTGCGTTGCGTGTGACAACGTTTTAAAATTGCGCGGCCGCCGGCCATGATCAACAATCATTTCTTGATATAAATCGCGTAATGACATTATTGAAAAATCCTCTTTGCTAATTGAATGGCGGCAACGAGGGCATCAATATCTTGTTCATTATTATAAATACCGAGTGACGCACGCACCATCGCTGGCACTTGAAAACGTTTCATCAGCGGCATGGCGCAATGATGGCCAGCGCGAATCGCAACGCCTTCATGATCTAACACCGTACCAATATCATGCGGATGAATATTTTCTAAAACAAACGACATCACGCCAACTTTTTTTTCTGCCGTGCCAAATAAACGTAATCCCGAAATCGCTAATAATTTTTCTTGTGCGTATGCCAATAATTTTTGTTCGTGCGCAAAAATATTTTCTATGCCAACTGTTTGCACGTATTGCAATGCCGCATGTAAACCAATCGCTTCTGCAATACTGGGCGTACCGGCTTCAAATTTTTGTGGTGCGGCTGCAAATGTCACCTCAGTAAAAGAAACGGTTTCTATCATGCCGCCGCCACCTTGATACGGTGGTAATGCGTTTAACAATTGTTTTTTTCCATATAACACGCCTATGCCGGTCGGCCCATATAATTTATGCGCGGAAAAAACATAAAAATCACAATTGATATCGACGACATTCACTGGCATGTGCGCGACTGCTTGCGCACCATCTAATAAAATTGGCACACCGTGCGCATGCGCCATCGCTGCCATTTCTTTGACTGGGTTAATCGTGCCTAACACATTGGATGCGTGGGCAACGGCGACTAATTTTGTCCGCGTAGAAAATAATTGCTGATACTTTGCTAAATTTAATTCACCGGCATCATTGATTGGAATAATTTTTAAAATAATATTTTTTTGTTTTTGTAATAATAACCACGGCACCATATTGGAATGATGTTCCATTTCACTGATGATAACTTCATCGCCTGCTTGCCAGGTTTGACTGATACACTGCGCGATTAAATTAATGCCTTCCGTCGTGCCACGCACAAATATAATTTCATCGGCGCTTGCTGCATGAATAAATTCTTTGACCGCCACACGCGCAGCTTCATAACGCAGCGTGGAATGTTCGCTTAACTCATAAATACCGCGATGAATATTGGCATAATCATGCGAATAAAATTGCGTCATCGCCTCAATCACTGCACGTGGTTTCTGCGCAGAAGAACTGCTGTCTAAATAAACCAGTGGCTTGCCACGATTTTGCTGCTGCAAAATAGGAAAATCACGGCGTGCATTCGCCATATCCGCTATGAATGTTGAAATCATTGCTCTCATATTTCATTCCTCATTTTTGGGAATATTTATTGACGGCGTCATTAGCTTATGTCACTCGGGAACGTACATCCCTGTACTCGGCGCTTCCTGCGTCCTAGTCGCGACGTCCCTCGTTTACATAAGCTAATGACACCGTCAATAAATATTCCCTACTTTTTCTGCAATATACTCTCGTACGACGCGCGCTTGCACACGCGCTATGATTTCTGCGGTAAATCCTTGCAATAATAATTGCATGGCAGTTTGCTCATCGATGCCGCGCGCGCGTAAATAAAAAAGTGCGTCTTGATCAATTTGTCCGGTGGTTGCACCATGTTT
>OBEQ010017769.1_pt1 | contig 43864 bp, 50 predicted proteins | sample 1670901 | NCBI WGS metagenome assembly OBEQ01 (sample SAMEA104232315, study PRJEB22302) | groundwater metagenome | biome: forest; feature: aquifer; material: groundwater | place: USA | collected 2011-08-07 | depth 5.4 m
GAAGCTCTGATTTATTTTTAGGAGTGCCTTTTAATATAGCCTCTTATGCTTTGCTGACTATTATTTTGGCAAAGATTTCAGGACTCAAACCAGGAGAGTTTATTCATACTTTTGGGGATGTGCATATTTATGAAAATCACATTCCCCAAGTTAAAGAACAATTAAAAAGAAAACCTAAACCTTTTCCTAAAGTTAAGATTGATTCTTCAGTAAAAACTTTAGAGGATTTTAAACCAGAATTGGTGACTTTAGAAGACTATGATCCATATCCTATGCTGAAGGCAGAGTTAACAGTAGCTGGAGGATTATATGATCCTAAAACAGGTAAAATGGCGGGATAACTATGACTAAAATAAGCATGATCGCTGCTATTGCTTCAGAAAATAGAGCTTTGGGTAAGAATAATAAACTGATTTATCATATTCATGATGATTTAAAAAGATTTAAAAAAATTACCTCTGGCCATACAGTTATCATGGGTAGAAAAACTTTTGAATCAATTGGAAAACCTCTGCCAAATAGAACAAATATTGTTATTACAAGAGACCAAGACTATTTTGTAGAAGGTGGGATAGTAGTTCATTCTCTAGATGAGGCATTAAAGATGGCACAGGAAAAAGAATCAGATGAAATATTCATCATTGGTGGAGGGCAGATTTATAATGAAGCAATAAACTTAGCAGATAAATTATATTTAACAATTGTAGAAGGCAATCCAGAAGCAGATACTTTTTTCCCGGATTGTTCAGACTTTAAAAAAATAGTTTTTGAAGAAAATCATGAAAGTAGTGGTTTAAAATATAAATTCTTAGATCTTGAACGTTGACTTTTTCTACTTGAATCTATAAAATACCTCCATTACACACTCATAGTTTAAGTCTCTGAAGCTACTGACTATGAGGAGGATAAGAGACTAATATGTATAAATTACCTAGTTTACAAGAATTATTAGAAGCAGGTGTTCATTTTGGACACCAAGTTAGACGTGGTCACCCCAGAATGAAGCCTTATATTTTTGGCGCCAAAGATGGTGTACATATCATTGATTTAACCCAGTCAGAAAAGTACTTAAAAGAAGCAGCTGAGTTTATCTATGATCTGGGAAAATCAGGCAAAGTTTTGCTTTTTGTAGGCACAAAAAAACAAGCCAGACCAATAATTGAAGAATTAGCCAAAAAATTAGCAGCCCCATACATGGTTGAGAGATGGATGGGAGGATTTTTAACTAATTTTGAAGAAATTAAAAAAAGAATTAAATTATTAAAGGATCTGAAAGAACAAAAGATGAAAGGTGATCTTGCTAAATACACAAAAAAAGAACAGCTTTTACTGGACAGGAAAATGGATGGTCTGCAGAAAGATTTTAGCGGGGTGATGGATTTAGCTGGTATGCCGGATGCGATATTTGTAGTAGATTCAGTCACAGATAATATTGCCATTAAAGAGGCAAATAGATTAGGTATTAAAATTGTCGCAATTGCTGATTCAAATTGTAATGTTGCAGAAATAGATTATCCAATTCCTGGGAATGATGATGCTATCAAATCTATTAAAATCCTGGCCAGCGCTGTGGCAGATGCTTATGGAGAAGGTAAAAAAGAAGCAGGAGAGGCAGAAGAAAAAAGAGTTGAAAAAGAAGCCAAAGATGAAGAAAAAAGGAAAACTGATGAATTGAGTATGAAAGTAAAGGTTGTTGAGGATGCAGAAAGGGTGGTAGAGTGAATCTGGCAGACATCAAAAAACTTAGAGAAAAAACTGGGGCCGGGATTGCCGACTGTAAGGAGGCCCTGAGTCAGTCGAAGGGCGACCTTAATAAGGCTAAAGATATCTTAAGACAAAAAGGTTTTGAAAAGGGAGCTAAAAAAGGAGATCGGGAAGTTAAAGCAGGAATTGTGGATGTTTATTCTCACGGAGGTAAGGTAGGGGTTTTAATAGAAGTTCTTTGTGAAACAGATTTTGTGGCCAGAACAGAGGACTTTAAGAATTTAGCCCATGAGCTTTCTTTACAGATTGCCTCCATGAATCCATCCTCAGTGGAGGATCTGCTCAGTCAAGAGTATATTAGGGATAATGCTTTAACAGTGGATAAATTAGTAAAATCTGTTATAAGTAAGGTAGGAGAAAATATCCAAATAGGCAGATTTGAGAGAATAGTATTAGGAAGTAAGTAAAAAGTCAAAAGGAAAAAGTAAAAATATTTTTACTTTGATTTTTTTACTTTATACTTAAATATGGATACTGGCCCAAACACCAAAATAGAAGAAGCCATGCACCACTTCAAGGTGGCAATTTCAGGTATTAGAGCAGGCAGAGCAAACCCGGCATTTATTGAAAATATTCAGATTGAAGCATATGGAGGGAGAATGAAGTTAATGGAACTGGGAAATATTTCCGCACCCCAACCATCACTCTTAACAGTTCAAGTTTGGGATGAGACAATTTTACAAAATGTTCTAAAGGGGATTATGGAGGCTAATTTGGGTTTAAATCCTTCAAATGATGGGACCTTAATTAGGTTACCTATCCCAGCTTTAACTGCAGAAAGAAGAGCTGAGTTTATAAAAATCTTGCATCAAAAGATGGAGGAGGCAAAAGTCTCTATCAGACAAATTAGACATGATTTTAGAAATGAATGGAAAAAACAATCAGATGAAGGTAAATTTGGTGAAGATGAATTTTTCAGAAGAGAAAAGATTTTACAGGAATTAATAGATAAAAAAATATTAGAAATTGACTCTTTGGGAAAAACAAAAACAGAAGAGTTGACTCAAATATGATAATTTCTATAGTAGTTTTTATTCTTACCTTACTTGTTTTAGTTTTAATTCATGAATTTGGTCATTTTTTAATGGCCAGGAAATTTGGAATTAAAGTAGAAGAGTTTGGGTTTGGGATTCCTCCCAAAGTTTGGGGTAAAAAAATAGGTGAGACTTTATATTCTTTAAATGCCTTGCCTTTGGGAGGGTTTGTTAGACTACAAGGAGAGGATGAGGGGGGAAAGATTAAGGGAAGTAGGGATTTTAGAGCAAAGCCGGTCTGGCAAAGAATAATTGTGGTAGTGGCAGGGGTGAGCATGAATTTAATCCTAGCCTGGGCAATATTTTATACAGTAATTGTTTATCAAAACTTTAAAATTATTTATCCGACATTGAACCAAGGAGTCTATATTGGGCACTTAGAGAAAAATTTTCCGGCTGAGGAAGCTGGTATAAAGGTTGGAGATAGAATATTAAAAGTTGATGAAAAAGATATTATAAAATTTGATGATGCTAGAAATTTTATCAGAGAAAAAACTGGACAACCAGTTAAATTAACTTTATCAGATTTGGATGGGAAAAATTTAAAAGATATAACAATTACCCCAAAAAGAGTAGAAAAAGAGGATTTTTTAATTGGGGTGGGTTTTAGCCCAGTTGCTCTAAAAGTTTATAAAACTCCAATAGAAAAAATATTTTCCGGGATTACTTATTCATATGATTTAACGAAATTAACATTTGTGGGGCTGGGAAAGACTATCAGTGATTTATTGACAGGTAATATCAAGTCTGTTTCACACTCAGTTTCAGGTCCGGTAGGGCTTGCTATTATGAGTAATGATATTTTAAGTGGCGGACGGGCTGCTTTGCCATTTTACTTTTGGTTTGTAGGAGTAATTTCTTTAACCTTGTCTATCTTTAATGTTTTACCAATACCAGCTTTGGATGGGGGCAGGCTATTATTTTTGGTAATTGAGGCAGTAACCAGGAAAAAAGTTAAAGAAGATATTGAAAGAATTGTGCATCAGGTGGGTTTTGCAGTACTTTTGGCTATGGCCCTGTTGGTAACCTACTCTGATATTAGCAAACTAGTTCAAAGATAGTATACTGATGATGTGGTTAAACTGCTCAGCATAATTAGTTTGATTTTAGCTTTAGTGCTTTTTCCTCCAGCTGCTTTGGCTGTGATTTCTAATAATGCAGTTCCTGGGGATGCAACTTATCCTATCAAAAGATCTTTGGAAGATGTAATCTTTGCTGTAGCTTCCCTAAATCCAACTAGTAAAGCCTGGTTTTCTGCAGCCAGATCTGATAGAAGATTTACAGAGTTTAAAACCTTAGTTGCTGAAGGTAAAAAAGGGACTGATACTTTAAATGAATTAGTTGAACAAACTCAAATAGCAGCCAGCCAGATTGCTCAAGTAACTAACAAAGAGGAAAAAGCTAAACTGATTGAGCAATTGCAAGTTTCAATTGAAAAATACGATCAAGGTTTAGAGCAATTTGCTGATTCTCCCCCCAAAGATCCCGTGTTGCCCCAAGCTACAAATACACCATTACCTACACCAACAACTCAACCAGGTAATCAACCAACAAGTATTCCGACTGTCCAACCTACCTCTACACCAACCCCTTCTCCTGCTGCTGCACCAACTTTAAAGCCTACTTCAACATTACATCCCTCACCTCGTCCAACACAAGCTCCAGTCACTAAAGATGAGGAGAAAGAAAAGCAAAAGCAAAAAGAAATAGAAGAGGCAAGAAAAAAACTAGAAGAGATTAAAAAAGAATTACGGGAAAGAACCTTAAAGAAAAGTAGTCAGTCTAATGAAGAAAGCAAAAAGAAATCAGTAGATGAAGATAAGAAGGATGGCAAAAACGATAAGAATAACCACCAGGATAAATCAAAGAAAAAGGATGATAACTCTTCTAAAGAAGAATAAATCTATATTCAAAATAGGGGTTGCCCTGACTCCTTTAAAAGAAGTACCATTAGGAAGAGGAGTTAAATGAACTTAACGGGAGTGCCTTTTTTTACCTTCAGAAAGCTTATAAGCAATATACATCAGCAGAATGATTATAAGAACAAGAGCCATGGAGATTTGTACATTAGTATTAATTTCCCAGAAATTGTTCATTTTTCTAATATCCTTTCAAGCTCGATAGTAACAAGTAAACAAACTATACCAAAAAAAACTGAAATCGTCAATGAAATAAATTCAGGAATACTTTTAGGGAAATTAATATTAGGTCCAATAAAAGCAGCAGCAAACCAGGCAGCAGAAATATTGATTGACAATGCAGAAAGTGCTCTAAGAAGTGGACGAAATCTCTTTTTCCTCATTAGAATAATCTTAGCATCTGTTAAGAAGTCTTTGTTAAATAGTATTATGAAATAAATATGAAGTACTCAAAACTTTTTGGAAAGACAATTAAAGAAACTCCCAAGGATGCAAGCTTAATTTCTCACAAGCTACTTTATAGAGCAGGTTTTATCAGAGAATCCACAGCTGGCAGATATTATTTATTGCCTTTAGCAATTAGAGTCCAACAAAACATTCAAAAAATCATCAAAGAAAAAATGGATCAAGCAGGTAGCCAAGAATTAATCACTCCCATATTACATCCTAAAGAACTATGGAAAGAAACAAACAGAACCTCCTCTGTTGGGTTTGAACTGATGAGTATTAAAGACAGAAATGAAATGGAATTTGTATTAGGAGGTACAGCTGAGGAGATGTTAGTTGATTTAGTCAGGAAATTCCAAATTAGTTATAAAGATTTGCCTTTTAATTTATATCAATTTTCAGTTAAATTCAGGGATGAAATACGTGCCAGAGGAGGTTTATTAAGGCTTAGGGAATTTGTGATGAAAGATGCTTATTCATTTCACTCAACTGAGGAGGATTTCAAAATTGAGTATGAAAACATGAGAAAAACTTATCATGATATTTTTAAAAGCCTGGGTTTAGAAACTATAGTGGTGGAGTCTGATAATGGCTATATTGGGGGAGAATATTGCCATGAGTTTGTGGTGGAATCAGAGGTTGGAGAAAGCAGATTTTTAATAAATTCTGATTTAAGTTACTCTGCTCATGAAGATGTAGCTAAATTTGTTCCAGACAGGAAAAACTTGGATGAAGAAGAAAAACCTTTAAAAGAAATAGAAGCTGTAAGAGGTACAACTATGGAAGACGGAGCAAAATTTCATAATTTACCTTTGTGGCAGCAGATTAAAGATGTGTTATTTGTGGATGAGAAGGATAGGTTTATTTTAGCCATAATCAGAGGAGATTATGATGTAAATGAAATAAAGTTAAAACATGCTGTCAAATCATACCAGTTGCGTCATGCCACAGAGAAAGAAATAAGAGAAAAGATTCATTCAGAGCCAGGATTTATCTCACCTGTTGGAATAAAAGAGATAGTGGAAAAAGATGTAGAGCTAATTGTGGTAGTTGACGACTCTTTATCTACTATCAAAAATGCTTATGGTGGAGCTAATAAAAAAAACAAAGATTTACTAAATATCAATATGGGAAGAGATTTTAAAGGTGATCAGGTTGCTGATATAGCTTTGGCACAAGAAGGATTCATGGCTCCGGATGGCAGTGGGCCTTTAAAAGAAAAAAAAGGAATTGAGGTGGGGAATATTTTCCAATTAGGTCTTCACTATTCTACCAAAATGAAAGATGCAAATTTCATAGATAAAGAGGGTAAACACCAACCATATTATATGGGTTGTTATGGAATTGGACTGGCCAGAAGTTTGGCAACTATTGTAGAAGTGTCTCATGATGAAAAAGGAATTATCTGGCCTGAAAGTGTTGCGCCTTACGCAGTTCATCTAGTCGGACTGGATCTGGATGATTCTTCAGTGAGGAGCGAGGCAGAGAAGGTATATAGACTTTTGCAAGTCGCAGATCCTGAGCGTAGTCGAAGGATAGAAGGGATTGAGGTGTTGTTTGATGATCGGGTAGGTATTTCTGCCGGAGCAAAGTTTGCAGATGCAGATTTAATAGGTATCCCTTACAGGGTAGTAATTTCTAAGAGAACCAAAGATCAATTAGAGATTAAGAAGAGGGTAGATAAAGAAACTCAATTTAAAACCCTGGAGCAATTAATAGATATTGTAAATTCTAATTATCATAATATTCCTGTGTGATATATTTAGTTCATGGAAGAACCATGGAAAGTAATCTTATATAGAAGTTTAAGCGGTGATTATCCTGTTCAGCAATTTATTGATAGCCTGGAAATTAGAGCACAGTCAAAAGTTCAAGATACTATTAAATCACTTCAGGAGTTTGGTATACGCTTGGGGCTACCTCATGTTAAAAAACTTACTGGTACCGAACTTTGGGAGTTACGTATTGTAGGAAGCGATAGCCTGAGGATATTATCTGTTGCCATAAGAGGTAAAACCTTTGTCCTCCTGCATGGATTTAAGAAGAAAAAAGATAAAACACCGCCAAAGGAGATAAAAATTGCAGAGAGTAGACTCGCTGAATTAAGGTCGAGAGTAAAGTTAAAGGATTGATATTATCACAATACTGCTATATAATGTAAAGGAATAAAAGGAGTTACTTATGAAACAAAACATTGGTATGGATTGGGAAGATTTTGAAAAAGAATTATTCAAAAGACCTGGTTTCAAGGAAGCACAAGAAGAAACCAGGCTTGAATATGAAATTGCCAGAGCCTTAATTAAGGCACGACTTGAAAAAGGCTTAACTCAGGCTGAAGTTGCCAGACGGATGAATACCAAACAATCTGTTATTTCCCGTGTTGAAAATGCCAGAACTATGCCCTCCCTGGCTTTTCTCAAAAGGCTAGCAAGTGTTTTTGATGCTTCTTTGCAAGTACAGTTTAAATTCTAAAAAACCCATTAATTGATTTTGTAGGTTGGTTCTGGTACATTACCTAGCTAGCATGATAAGTAAAAATATTGTCAAGCAGCCTAAGTCTATAGTTGAGGTAACTGTCACAGTGCCTTGGGTTGATTTACAGCAAACTTGGGATGCTACTTTGCAAAAAATGGCTCAAGAAGTAGAGCTGTCTGGTTTTAGAAAAGGTACAGCCCCTTTTCCTATGGTAGAGCAGCAGTTAGGTCAAAGACTACAAGATGAAGTTTTGAAAAATGCCATGCCTAACTTTTTAATTGAAAGCTTAAAAGGCACAGATATTATTCCCATTGATTATCCAAAGTATGATTTAATCTCTTTTGCTCGGGGACAACAACTTCAATTTAAGGCTACAGTTACTAACAGACCTGCTGTAACAGTAGGAAACTATAAAACAGTTAAAGCTATCAGGCCTCAAATCAAACCGGTGACAGATGAGGAAGTTCAAAAGACAATTGATGATTTATTCAAAAGATGGAAAAGCAGACAGCCGGCAGGACAATCCCAGCAGGCGGGACAAACTGGATCTATTAGCTTTCAGGGCGGCCCTTCGACAGGCTCAGGGTCTACGACTCCGCAAACTAATGGGCAAGTAGATACCCCAAATGATATTTTTGCCAAAGCCATGGGCGGGACTTCCTTAATAGATCTTAAAGATAAAATAAAAAAAGATCTGGAAGCTAATGTTTCATATAATAATGAGTTAGATTATGAGGAAGCTATTTTGCAGGAAGTGGAAAAAATTACTACAGTAGAGTTACCTGATATTTTAATTCAGGATGAATTAAACAGGATGCTGGTTTCTTTACAAAGAAGAGTGGCTGATATGGGCTTACTTTTGGAGGACTATTTAAAAGGACAAGGCAAGACTTTAGAGCAAATCAAAAATGAGTGGAGGCCTCAAGCTGAAAAAAATGTCAGAATGGAACTTGGACTAGCTGATATTGCCAGGCAGGAAAATGTCACAATTTCAGATGCAGAACTGCAAGCCGAGGTAGATAAAATTCAGGATGCCAGAGTAAAAAAACAATTTGACTCTCAAGAACCAAGGCTTCACCTTCGTCACGCCTTAAGACAAACCAGAACATTGGATTTGTTAAAGAAAATAGTAGGTGGTTAAATGCCAGATTGTATCTTCTGTAAAATCATTAAAAAAGAAATTCCTGCAAATATAGTCCATGAGACTGAAAATTTAATTGTTTTTCCGGATATTAATCCATCAGCAGACACCCATTTTCTAATAGTTCCAAAAAAGCATATACCATCAGTAAGTGACCTTACTACGGAGAATGCTGGATTGTTAGCAGAAATTTATCAGGTTGCTAACAAATTAGTCCAGGATAATAATTTAGAAAACAGCCCATATAAGGTAGTGGTAAATGGTGGTAAAGCTCAACATGTTCCTCACCTACATTTTCACCTACTAGGCGGTAATATTAAAAAAATGGTATAGTATTAGATATAAAAAAGGAGGTGTTTTTAATTGATAGTAGTTAAAGCAAACCCGGGAGATTCAACAGATTCAGTTATAAGAAAGTTTCAGAAAAGAGTGGTGGCTGAAGGTTTAGTGCAGGAAATTAGGGATAGATCAGTTTATAAAAAGCCTTCGGAGCGCCGTCAGGAATACTTAGCTGAAAAAAGGCGTAAAATTATGAGAGCTAGAAGATATGGTGGTTAAATGTTACTAGACAAGCTTCAGTCAGATTTAAAAAGTTCTCAACTGGCGCGGGATGAGATTAAGGTTTCGACCTTAAGACTACTCTTATCTGAGATAAAAAATGCCGAGATTGCCAAAGGCGGATCTTTGACAGATGAAGAGATAGTTTCCATTGTGCAAAAGGAAGTGAAAAAGAGAAAAGAAGCTATTGTTGGTTTTAGATCCGGAAGCAGAGAAGACCAGGCCCAAAAAGAAGAGGCAGAAGAGGTAGTTTTAAAATCCTATCTTCCAGCTCAGCTGTCGAGTGAGGAATTGACTAAAATTGTAGAAAAGACTATAAATGAAACAAGAGCAGTTTCAATTCAAGATATGGGTAAAGTGATTGGAAAGGTAATGGGTGAAGTCAAAGGCCAAGCTGAGGGAAGTGTAGTTTCAGCTTTAGTCAAAGAGAGACTTTCTAACAAATCATGATCAATATTATTGTTTCATCAGATCCAAGGTACGACATTAATAAAACAGCCATTAGGACAACTGTTACTGCTGTTTTGCAAAAACGCAGGATAGGTGGAAAAATAGAGCTGGGAGTAAATATTATTGGTGACCGGAAAATGCATGAGTTGAATAGAAAATATAGAGGAATTGACTCCACCACTGATATTTTATCTTTTGCTTTGGAAGATACAAATCCTACTAGTTTGCAACATATACCAAGAATTGGGTTTGTATCTGCTCCGGATAAATGGTTAAGATTGGGAGACATAGTTATTTCATATCCACAGGCTTTGGAAGATGCAGCCATGGAAGGAATTTCTGTGGATGAAGAGATTAGAATTTTGGTAGAACATGGTGTAAACCACCTGCTTGGTACCCATCATGCCTAATATTGCCTTTTACTTAAAGTACCGTCCACAATCTTTGGACGACCTAGATGGTCAGGATAATGTAAAAAAAAATCTCCAGGAAAGTTTTGATAAACAAAGATTGTCCCATGCTTATCTTTTTGCAGGACCAAGAGGAACAGGTAAAACTTCAACAGCCAGAATTTTAGCCAAAATGGTCAATTGTTCTGCAGAGCAGAATATCCCATGTAATAAATGTCAAATTTGCTTGTCTATAACAGATGGATCAAACCTGGATTTAATAGAAATAGATGCAGCTTCAAACAGAGGAGTGGAAGATATCAGAGATTTAAGAGACAAGATTAAACTAACTCCCAGTTCTTTCAAAAAAAAGGTTTACATACTTGATGAAGCTCATATGTTAACTACAGATGCTTTTAATGCTTTGTTAAAAACCCTGGAAGAACCCCCTTCCCATGCGCTTTTTATCCTAGCTACAACAGATCCTGATAAAATACCTCAAACAATTCTTTCTAGAGTTCAGAGACTGGATTTTAAATTAGCTTTACCTGATGAACTTCTAACAGCTTTACAAAAAGTTGTGCTTGCCGAAAAAATTGATATTGATGAAGAAGCTTTGAAGATGTTAGTTAAAAAAGCTGAAGGCTCTTTTAGAGATGGAATTAAATTTTTAGATCAGTTAAGTTCAAGTGGTGGAAAAATTACCCATGAAAGTTTGCAAAAAACTCTAAACTCTACCAAATTTGAAAATCTTTTAGAGTTGATTAATTCATTAGCTAAAAAAGATGTTGCCATCTCTTTACCCTTACTTATAAAACAATTAGAACAAGGAACAGACCCGAAAGAGTATCTTTTGTTTTTAATGGACAATTTAAGAAATTTGATTTTTATCAAAAATGGATTAGGGGAACAGTTAGTCAAAGCAAATTTAATGGAAGAAAATTACCAGGAATTAATCAAAGCTTCCAGTATTTTCCAAAATAAAGATTTAGTTAGACTCTTGGATATTTTGCAAAATGCTTTAGAAAAATTAAAATTTGCCTCTATTCCATCTCTGCCTTTGGAGCTGGCGATAATTGAGATATGTGGGTTTGAAAATAAAATGATTACAGAATCAGCAATAGTTGATTCTGTCATACCTGTGAATCAATCTGCTGATACACCAACTGACCAAAATACCAATACCACCAATGATGATATTGTAAAACTTAAAGAGAAATGGACTTTTGTTTTGGAAACAGTCAGAGCTTTTAATTTTTCTTTAGAGGCTTTGCTCAGATCAATCAATATTAAAGAATGTACACAAAGCTCCCTGATTATGGAGGTGCCATATTCTTTTCATCAAAGAATACTGGAAGCTCCTAAAAACAGAGACTTAATAGAATCAGTTATATCTGATATTTTAGGAAGAAGTATTCAGGTTTCAACTATTTTAGGCAGCCGTCCCCAAAGAAAAGAAGATATAGTGAATATTGAAGTGGCTGCTGATGATGAAATAATTAGAGTTGCTGCGGAAATATTCAACTCAGACTCCATAAATTAGACTCTTGACTCTTGATGCTAGTCACTATATAAATTACACCTATGGCATCAAAAGTTTTTAAATTAATTGCACAGGAAGCTCATAGGCAAAAATATGGACTGGAGATGATCCCTTCAGAAAACTATGTTTCCCAAGATGTTTTAAAAGCTTTGGGTTCTATCTTAACTAATAAATATTCAGAAGGATTTCCGGGCAGACGATATTACGGCGGTAACGAGGTGATTGATAAAATAGAAAGTTATGCTGTAGATTTGGCTAAAAAGCTATTTAAAGTCCCAGCAGCTTTTGTCCAACCCTATTCTGGTTCTCCAGCAAATATGGCTGTGACTATGGCTGTTTGTGAACCTCAAGATGTAGTAATGGGGCTGGCTTTATCTTCAGGCGGGCATTTAACTCATGGAGCAAAACTGTCTTTTTCCAGCATTTTTTATAAAGCAGTAAATTACAATGTCAGAGGAGAAGATTGGAAAATAGATTTTGAAGAGTTAGAAGAATTAGCAAAAAAACATAAACCAAAATTAATTTGGGTCGGTACAACAGCTTACCCGTATAAATTAGACTACAAAAAATTTAGAAAAATTGCAGACATGGCTGGAGCAACACTGGTTGCTGATTGTTCACACATCACAGGATTAATAATAGGAGAAGTACACGAATCTCCTGTGCCTTATGTTGATATTGTTATGACTACAACACACAAAACTCTAAGAGGTCCGAGGGGAGCAATAATTTTAGTGACTGAGCGGGGATTGAAAAAAGATCCAGAGATCAAAGGCAAAATTGAAAGAGCTATTATCCCAGGTATTCAGGGAGGTCCTCATAATCACCAGACAGCTGCGATAGCAGTTTCCTTGGAAGAGGCTTTAAAACCATCATTTAAAAAATATGCAGAGCAAGTTGCTAAAAATGCTAAAGTCTTAGCAGAAAATTTAGGTACTGTTTCAGAAACTCATTTAGTACTTTTAAGTTTAACTAAATATGGTTATGGATTAGGTTATCAAGCCCAATATGCGTTAGAAGAGGCTGGTATTACTGTTAATAAAAATACCATTCCTGGAGAACCAGCTTCTCCTTTTTACCCATCAGGTATAAGGCTTGGTACCCCAGCTTTAACAACCAGAGGAATGAAAGAAAAAGATATGGTCAAAATTGCTGAATGGATTAAAAGAGTACTCGAAGAAATCAGGGGAATGGATTTACCAAAAGAGCAGGAAAAAAGAAGAGATTTTCTAAAAGAGGTTAAAATTAAACTTCATAAAAATAAAAACTTAAAAACTATTAGAAAAGAAGTAGAAACCTTTGCTTCCAAATTCCCTGTTCCAGGTATACAATAGGTTTTCATGAAAGTATCTGGCAAAGAAGTTGCCGAAGCAATTCTTAAAAAATTAGAACAAGAAATTAAGGATAACAATCTTCATCCTGGTCTAGCTATAATTTTAGCAAATAATAATCCAGCCTCGAGGATCTATGTAAATAATAAAATCAAAGCAGCTAAAAGAGTGGGGATAGATGCCAAACTTTATGAATTTAAAGAATTTGAACAAGACAAAGTATCTCAAACAATTAAAAGGTTAAATGAAGATCAAACTGTGCATGGAATGATACTTCAATATCCTGTTTACGAGGGTTGGAATTTTGGGGAATTTGAAAAACATATCAATCTACAAAAAGATGTGGATGGATTTTTGGAAGATTCTCCTTATTCTGGAGCTACTGCTTTAGCAGTCTGGGAAATGTTAACAGCTTTTTCTCTGATTGAAGGATTTGAAAAAACAGGGGAGTTTTTAAAAGATAAAAATATTGTGGTATTGGGTTTAGGTAAAGCAGCTGGAAGACCTATTGTTAAACTTCTAAAGGAAAGAGGTTTTGAAGTAAATTCTGTGGTGAAAGAAACAGAAAACCCTAAATCTATTATTGAAAAAGGGGATGTGGTGATTTCTGCAACAGGAGCAAAGCATGTGATAAATAAAACTAATTTAAAACCAGGAGCTTATGTCATAGGAGTGGGTATGGGGAAAGAGATAGTTGAAGGGGAGGAAAAAACTTATGGAGATATTAAAGAAGATGAGGTTTCTCAAATAGCTAAACTATACTGTCCTACTATTGGAGGGATTGGTCCTTTAACAATTGTTTCCCTATTAAAAAATGTGGTTGAGTCAAGTAAAAAGGTAAAAGTAAAAAGTAAAAATGGAGAAAATTTTTGATCTTAAGGAAAGAAGTTATCAGTTCGGTATCAGTGTAATAAAGCTAGTTAAATTACTTCCCAGAAACGCAGCATCACATGTAATAGTAGATCAACTTATACGGGCAGGAATGTCGATTGGGGCGAACATAGTTGAAGGAAATGCAGCGGCTTCAAAAAAAGATTTTATTAACTTTTATAATCATGCACTAAAATCAGCAGTAGAAACTAAATATTGGCTCCGATCCTTGGCGGACGCTGAATTAACTAATCCTGAGAAGGTAAAACCACTAATGAATGAAGTAGAAGAACTATCTAAGATTTTAGGAAGTATTGTATCTAAATCTAGAAAACGCTAATTCTTTTTTTCCTTTGAATTTTTTACTTTAAACTTGTATAATACCAACATGGGTTTCATGGATAATATAAAACAGCTGGGTGATCTTAAAAAGATGAGAGATCAGGCTATGGAAGTACAAAAAAAGCTAGCTGCAATTAAGATTACTATTGAACATAGAGGAGTGATTGTGGTAATGACAGCAGATCAAAAAGTGCAATCAATCTCTGGTCATATGGATCCTCAAAAAGTAACAGAAGCAGTTAATGAAGCATTAAAACAATCTCAAAAAGTGGCAGCTGATGAAATGAAACCTCTAATGGGGGGTATGGGTATGCCTGGAATGTAATTTTTTAGTAAAAAACCAATATAAATTGACAAGCATCACTAAAGTGTGTTTTACTAATTATACATGCCCAAATTAAATCAGAAAGGAGTAGTTCATTTTCTATTACCTTTAATCCTGTTCACTGGAATAATAGGAGGAGTTTGGTTAGTTACTCAAGGAGATTCTCTTAAGTTATTCTCTAAAGCCTCGAATCTATCAATTGTTTTTAGAGATCTTTGGGGCAATCCACTTCCCCAAAATAAAGGAGAAAAAGGAAGTATTCCACAGACTGCATTAGCTAAGGTTCAAGTGATACTAACTTCTCCCTTTGATAACGACATATATCAACCAAACTCAAACCAAAATGGATCAGAGCAAAATTTGAAAAAAGGGTTATTGTCTTATTGGCCGTTAGATGAAGGTGGTGGTGGAGTACAAGATGCAGTTTCGGGACATACTGCAAAAGCCTCAAACACTGTTTCTTTAGATGGGCCTTCAGGAAAAGCGAAGTTTTTTAACGGAGAAAGCAGTTTCATAGGTACCTCTTTTTCGGAAACAGACAAGTTTCAAAATCAAGTTTCACTCTCGGCTTGGGTCAATCCTGCTCAGCTGAAAAACTGGGCTACAGTTATTATGAGTAGTGATTCTGATAATTGGAGCAGTGGTTTTGGGTTAGCACATTTAAACCAAGATAATAAAGTGATTGATTTTTTTGTTAATGGTTATAAAAATCACGTTGGAGTAAAAGTTCCTTTGGGTGAATGGTCACATCTGGTAGGAGTATATGATGGTCAAACAGTAAAGATCTATTTAAATGGAAAACTAGTAGAGAATTTAAGGTATTATGAATCTTCAGAAATATCTCATTCTTTACTCACACTAAGTATTGGTAAAGGTAAATCATCTGAAGCAGAAAAATTATTATGGAATGGGGGCATAGATGAGGTTGGGGTATGGAATAGAGCCTTAACAGATGAAGAGGTAACAGAGCTTTATGATATGAAAGGTATTTTTAATTATCCGCCATTAACTTCTCCAAAACCATCGCCCATTTCTCAAATAGAATTTCGTTATGCTGAGATGCCTGCAGATCTTGAGTCTAGTATATATAAACCTTTTACTGTTAATCCTATGGAGATAAACTATACATTTAATGATTGTTCCCCAGGCAAAAAGTTTCTTTGGGTTGAGTTTAAAAAAGGTTCCTCTTCGCAACAGAAAGGCACAAGTCCGAGAAATTCATCTTTAGAGATTGTAAAAGATATTAAAAATTGTTTAATGGGATATTGGACAGTAGCTCATCCTGTGGATCTATTAAAAAATCATCAGACAACTGTTTCTGAGGGAGGGTTTACTGAGTCTAAGGATTTTAACGGTAAAGATTACCTTTTGATTAGCTCCACCTCAAAGGAGTTTACACTCGCCAAAGAGCTCTCAATATCTGCTTGGATAAACCCTTTTGAGCTTAAGAGTTGGTCGTCAATTCTGCTTAGAAGCACTACTTCAAACTGGAGTAATGGCTATGGGTTAGCTCATTATAATCAAGATGATCAAACAATACATTTCTTTATTAATGATTATAAAAACCACGTTGGAGTAAAAATCCCTTTAAGAAATTGGTCACACCTAGTCGGGACTTATGACGGAAAAATAATTAAACTCTATCTAAATGGGAAGTTAGTTGAAAGTACGAAATACGAAGGTAAGTTAGACACTCAAATTTCGGAGTTCACAGCTGGCCAAGGTATTGTCGGACTCGTGGATGAGCTGGCAATCTGGAGAAGAGCCCTTACAGATGATGAGATTACACTACTTTACAATCATGGTAATCCGGTAAATCTAATTGATTACTCCTCACCACAAAGAAACTAAAAACTTGAAAATTACTTCTTAGAAATAGGGCTTGGTAGTAATTCTTACTTAAAGTTGTTAAAATTCCTGATATGGCTGGAGTACCTAAGGTTATCCAAAACCTAATAGAAGCATTTGAAAGATTACCTGGTATTGGTCCTAAAACTGCTCAAAGATTAACTTTTTATTTACTTCACTCACCCAAAGAAGAATCTCAGGCTTTAGCCAAAGCAGCTTTAGAAATGAAAGAGAAAACTGTTCTTTGTGAGATTTGTTTTAATATTGGAGAAAGTAGTCCTTGTAATATTTGTGCTGACTTAAGTAGAGATCCGTCTATCATAATGGTGGTAGAAAATCCTTTGGATGTTCTGGCTTTAGAAAAAGCAAATTTTAAAGGGTTATACCATGTTTTACATGGGGTAATTTCCCCTTTGGAAAATATTGGCCCGGATGAGATCCATATTAGAGAATTACTCCCTAGACTGAAAGATGGAAAAGTCAAAGAAATAATTTTAGCAACAAATCCAACCATGGAAGGAGAAGCCACAGCCATGTATATCCAAAGGTTGCTTTTTCCTTTAGGAGTAAAAATAACCAGGATTGCCAGAGGTTTACCAGTTGGCTCAGATTTGGATTATGCAGATGAAACTACTCTTACCAGAGCTTTGGAGAATAGGAATGAATATTAGATTAAATAAAAAGGCAAAAGTAAAAAGGAAAAATATTTTTACTTTAAACTTTAAACTTTTTACTTTATACTATACACATGGTTGATAGTGGAAGCAGTGGAATACAACAAGTAACTGAGGAAACTTTTGAAACAGCAAAAGAGGTTACTGGTGAGGCTATAGATGCTGTGGGAGAAATGATAGAGCAAGGAGTTCAAAGTGTAACTAGTTCACAACTGACTTCTCAACAGATTCAACAAAAACAACAGCAGGATCAACAAGACTTATCAGAAACCAGAAGGAAAATTGCTTTTTATCAACAAACAGGTCAGGAACAGCAACAAGCAATAGAAGAAAATAAACGAAAAGAGCAACAAAGACTGCAAACAGAGCAACAGGAAGAACAAGTAACTGAAATGAAGAAAGAAGAAAAGAAAAAAGCTAATCCGGCTTTAGCTAATATAGGTAAAGTAGAGATTAAAGAAGGAGTAGGAGGATGAGACTCTATAATACCTTGTCTCGAAAAATAGAAGAATTTGCTCCTTTAAACCCACCCAATGTAGGTGTGTATGCTTGTGGTCCTACTGTTTATGACTATACCCACATTGGACATTTAAGAAAATATGTTGGGGATGATATTTTAAGAAGAGTTTTGGAGGCGAGTGGATATAAAGTAAAACATGTCATGAATATTACTGATGTGGGGCATTTAGTTTCTGATGAAGATTCAGGTGAAGATAAAATGGAAAAAGGGGCCAGGGAATCTAATAGAACTGTTTGGGAAGTAGCTAAATTTTATGAAGATTATTTTTGGGAATCTGTTCAAACTGTAAACATTGAAAGACCTAACATTGTTGCCAAAGCTACAGAGCATATTAAAGAACAAATTAAACTAATAGAAAAACTTGAGAAAAATGGTTTTATCTATATTACAGATCATGCCATCTATTTTGATATTTCCAAATTTCCAGATTATACAAAGTTATCTGGACAAAAGTTAGAAGATAAAGAAACTTCCAGACAAGATGTTTTTATAGATCTTCAAAAGAAAAATCCCCAGGATTTTGCTTTATGGTTTTTCACAGTTGGGCATTTTAAGGATCATTCCATGAGATGGCCATCACCGTATGGTGAGGGGTTTCCGGGTTGGCACATAGAGTGTTCGGCAATGAGTATGGAGTATTTAGGAGATTCTTTTGATATTCATACAGGTGGAATTGATCATATTCCGGTTCACCATACCAATGAAATTGCTCAATCAGAAGCAGCTACAGGTAAAATGTTTGTAAAATATTGGGTTCACCATAATTTTTTAATAGTAGATTCTGAGAAAATGTCCAAATCCAAGAAAAACTTTTATAGAATTGAAGAAGTTTTGGAAAAAGGTTTTGAACCAATAGCTTTAAGGTATTTATTTTTAACAGCTCACTATAGAGATAAACTAAATTTTACCTGGGAGTCTTTGGGGGCTGCAGAAAATGCTTTAAATAATTTAAAAGAAGAGATTAGAAATTGGGAGGAGCCAGAGGAAAAGACAGGAGAATACTATCAGAAATTTCTGGAGGTTTTGAATAATGATCTGAATACTCCACAAGCTATAGCAGTTTTGTGGGAAATGGTTAAATCAGACAATCCTACTTCTGCCAAAGCCAAGACCATCTTGGAAATGGATAAAATTTTAGGATTGGGACTCCAGGAGTATTTGGGTAAAAAATTAGAAGTACCTGAGGAAGTTATGAAGCTGGTTCACAAAAGAGAGCAGGCAAGGGGAAAAGGATATTTTAAAGAGTCTGACAAATTAAGAAAACAAATTAAAAAATTAGGTTTTGAAGTAGAAGATACTCCAAATGGACCAAGACTTAAAACAATCGCCTAATTGTGGTAAACCACGACTATGTAAACTAGTTGTGGTAAACTAATAGTTTGTGGCAGTAGATATAATCACAATTGATGGTCCAACCTCATCCGGCAAAAACAGCGTCGGATTTTTATTGGCTCAAAAACTAGGATATCAATACATTGATACTGGGATGATATACAGGGTTGGAACTTACTTAGTCTTAAAAAATAACATTCTTTTTGATGATGTAACTCAAATCACCAATGTTTTTAAAAATCTAAATTTAGAGATTGCAAATGGAAGTGATGGTTTAAAAATTTTAAATGATAGTGAGGATCTAACAATTATCCTGCATACTCCAGAAGTTACCAATAATGTTTCCATAATTTCAGCCATCAAAGAGGTCAGAGAAGTTACCAAGCTTATCCAAAGAAAGCTGGGTAGTTTAAAAAATACAGTTATGACCGGAAGAGATATTGGGTCAGAAATTTTTCCATCTGCAAAGCATAAGTTTTTCTTAACTGCCTTTCCAGAAGTTAGGGCTCAAAGACGTTTTGATCAGTTAGTTAAAGTAAGTCCCAGTATCACTTATGAACAGGTTTTAAATTCTATGATGGACAGAGATAAAAAAGATTCTGAAAGAGAAGTTTCACCTCTAAGAGTGCCCCAAGGAGCCACGATTATAGATAATTCTAATTTAACTGTTGAACAAACAGTAGATGAAATGTTAAATAATATCAAAAACTATGTATAAACTTCAGACCTTTCCTAATGGTTTAACCCTTATTACTGTCAATATTCCTTACCTTGATTCTGTGACAACTTTGGTTGGGGTTGGAGCAGGGTCAAGATATGAAACAAAAAAAATTAATGGGATTTCACATTTTTTGGAACACATGTTTTTTAAGGGCTCCAGAAAATTCCCCACTGCTGAAATAATCTCTAATATGGTTGATGGAATTGGAGCAATAAACAATGCAGCCACTGATAAAGAAGTCACCTATTATTGGATTAAATCAGCTGCCAAGCATATTAAACTTTCGTCAGATATTTTATCCTCTATGCTGAAAGAATCACTTCTTCCGGAAGAGGAGATTGAAAAAGAAAAGGGAGTGATTGTGGAGGAGTTAAGAATGTATCGGGATAATCCTGCACGTTTTGTTTGGGAGCTTTATGAAAGACTCCAATTTGGAGATCAGCCTTTAGGTTGGGATATTGGAGGAGAAGAAGAAATTATAACTAAACTAAAAAGAGGAAATTTTATAAATTATCTGCAATCTTTATACTCTCCTAAAAATATGGTTTTAGTATATGTAGGAAAATTACCAAATAACATCGAGGCATTAGCCAAAGAATATTTTTCTGGTTTACCAGCTAATTCAAAGTTTCAGTTTAAGCCTTACAAAAAAACTCAACAAATAAAATCAAAGATCAATATTTTCTATAAAAAAACTGATCAGGCAAATCTGGTTTTAGGAGCAGAAGGATATAGCAGGTCTGATAAAAAAAGGTATGCAGCCAGAGTTTTAGGAGTTATTTTAGGAGAAGGAATGTCTTCCCGGTTATTTATGCAGATTAGAGAAAGAAGAGGTTTGGCGTATAGCGTCAGCGCTTCTCATAGCAGTTATTTAGATACCGGATCATTCACTGTCTATGCCGGTTTAAAATTAGAAAAAATTGAAGAAGGGTTAGAGGTAATTGTGGCAGAGCTCCAAAGAACAGTTTTGGAAAAAGTAACTGAAGATGAGTTAAAAAAAGCTAAAGAAATGTTTAGAGGTAGAATAGCTTTAAGATTAGAATCTACCAACTTTTTGGCAGAATATTTTGGGACTAATTTTGTCCTAGATAGGAAAATCGAAACTTTTGAAGAAATTATCAGGCAGACAAATCTGGTAACAGTTGAAGATGTACAGAATATCGCCCAGGAACTTTTCCAAAAGCAAAGGTATAATCTACAAGTAATTGCCCCTATCAGAGATAGCAGTAAACTGGAAAGGATTTTAAACAAATGAGTACTTTTGATGAAGCCTTGTTTCAACTGGAAAAAGCTGCCAGAGTTATCAAACCAGACAAAGATCTTCTGCAGATTTTATCTTCCGCCCAAAGAACGATCCAATTAAACTTTCCCATAAAAAGAGAATCAGGTAAAACAGAATTTATTAAAGGATATCGGGTGCAACATAATAACTTTTTAGGCCCATACAAAGGTGGATTGCGTTTCCATCCCAAGGTGGATATGGATGAAGTTTCTGCTTTAGCTTTTTGGATGATGATCAAAAATGCTGTTGTGAATGTCCCATTTGGGGGTGGTAAAGGTGGTTTAGAAATTGATCCCAAATCTTTTTCTGAAAAAGAATTGGAGATAATTACCCGTGAATTCACTAAAATGCTGGCTCCAAATATTGGACCGAAATTAGATGTTCCAGCACCTGATGTAAATACTAACTCCAAAATTATGGACTGGATAGCAGATGAATATGTTAAAGAAGTAAAAAGTAAAAAGGAAAAAGGAAAAATTGATGAAGAACAATTAAGAGCAGTGGTAACAGGGAAGTCCGTGGGGAAGGGAGGATCTTTAGGCAGGGAGCAGGCCACAGGTTTGGGGGGATTTCTTGTACTGGAAAAACTAGTAGAAAAATTAAAGTTAAAAAAACCTTTGACAGTTGCTATCCAGGGGTTTGGCAATGTGGGATCAAATTTTGCCAAAATTTTGTATAACAACGGCTATAAAATTGTTGCTCTGTCTGATATTAAAGGTGGAATTTACAATAGTGGTGGGGCAGGGTTTAATATTGATTTAGTTAAGAAATGTAGAGAAGAAAAAGGGTTTTTAGCTGGATGCTATTGTGTTGGATCTGTTTGTGATTTGGCCAGAAAGTATGATGGAGTAATCTCTAATGAGGAATTACTGGAGTTAGATGTGGATATATTAGTCCCTGCTGCTTTGGAAAATGTGATAACTTCAAAAAATGCCAAAAATATCAAAGCCAAAATTGTCCTTGAAATGGCTAATGGACCAACATCCTCAGCAGGTGATGAGATTTTAAACAAAAGGGGAATTTTAATTGTACCAGATGTATTGGCAAACTCAGGTGGAGTGACTGTTTCTTATTTTGAGTGGTATCAAAACATGTATGCAGAAAGTTGGAATTTAGAAAAGGTAAATACCAAATTGAAAGAGAAAATGGAAAAAGCTTTTGCAGGCGTTTGGGAAATACACAAAAGCAAAAAAGTTAACTTTCGAACAGCAGCTTATATTTTAGCTTTAAAAAGATTAACTGATAGTTTGACAATTACCAAAGACATAGCTCCTAATACAAATCCACCCAAAATATCTAAAGGGTAATGTACCCCCACATATATTCTGGACAATCCTACCCAAAACATAATGAGTAAAAACAAAACTGACCATCTGGATTTAAAGTATAAGTATGAAAAAGCCATTACTGAAATAATGGTGGCATGACGGGAGGGGAAAGAAGCATCTGGAGTATTATCTGTCAAGGGTAAGAAATGGTATGTAATAAAGGGCCTTGGTTCATTGATGAAAACATGGATTAGTTTTATTAAAAGTATGCCAATAGGGATTGTTAAAACTGTTAGTAATAAGGCTTTTTTCTCTCTGCTCTTTCCTTTGAAACATAAAACAAGCATTAGTATAAATGTCACATATATCAGATAAGTTGCTCCAAAAAGCATTAGTTTATCCAATATTATTGAGTGATTGTTTAAGTTATAGATTAGAAAGAAGAGACTAGTATTGTCCATTAGTAAGATAAGGTAGAAAAATAATTGTTCCCACAATAGCTGCAGTTAAAGCAGTAATTAACACTGCCCCTGCAGAGATATCCTTGGCAATTTTGGCTGCCGGGTGTTGCTTTTTTGTAAATCCATCCACAACTGATTCAATTGCTGTATTTGTTAACTCTACAGCTATGACCAGGCCTATTAATATTATGATAGTTATCCATTCTTGCTTAGAAATTCTGAGAATAAATCCTAAAATCAGCACTAATAAACCTGCTAAAAACTGAAACTTTAGATTTGGTTCTTCTTTAAAAGCTGCAATCAATCCCTCATAAGCATATTTAAATGAAAGTATGCTAAATTTCTTAATCATATTTTTAGTATATCACTTTCTATTATACTTGACTTATAAATTATAAAAAGTTATATTAGGCTATGGGAAACCAAATCCGAGAGAAATGTGGAATATTTGGAGTTTACGGAAAAGGGTTTGAAGCAGCCCGTTTAGTTCATCCAGGCCTTTGGGCACTTCAACACAGAGGTCAGGAATCTTCAGGTATTGCGTCTTCAGATGGTAAAACAATTTATCTTCACAAAGGAATGGGTTTAGTGGCTCATGTTTTCGGAGAAGAAGATTTAAAAAAATTAAAAGGATATTTAGCAATTGGTCATAACCGTTATTCAACCTCAGGAGACTCTACGGGTAAACATGCTCAACCTATTCTAGAAAAAGTAACTGCCAAAAAGACTATTGTTTTAGCACACAATGGCAACCTTCCCTCTACCAAAAAATTAGAAGAATTTCTAAAAACAAAAAAGATTTCAACTTCTGGACTAAATGATTCAGAGATGATTACCAAAGCCATTGCTGTTTTTGTTAAAGAAGGACTGTCTTTAGAAGAAGCGATTAAAAAAGCCTACCCGTACTTTACCGGAGTATTTTGTTTGCTTGTTATGGATGAAGAAAAACTGGTAGCAGTCAGAGACAGTTTTGGAATCAGACCTTTGTGTTTAGGTAAATTAAATGGAGGATTTATTATTGCCTCAGAAACTTGTGCTCTAGATATTGTTGGGGCAAAGTTTTTAAGAGAAGTGCGTCCGGGTGAGATGATTGTAATTGATGACAAAGGTTTAAAAAGTATCCAAATAGAAAAAGGGAAACCAAATTTAGATATTTTTGAATTTGTTTATTTTGCCAGACCAGACTCTATGTTACTTGGAAAAAGCGTAGATCAGGTTAGACAAAATTTCGGGGAGGAGCTTGCCAAAGAATATAAAATCAATGCGGATATTGTAATTCCTGTTCCAGATTCTGCAATTCCCCAAGCTCTAGGCTACTCAAGAGCATCTGGCATTCCATTTTATCCGGGACTTATTAAAAACCGTTATATTAATAGAACTTTTATTTCACCTGAGGAACACACGCGCCACAGGTTAGTTCAATTAAAGCTCAATCCCATGAAACATATTTTATCTGGCAAAAGAGTGGTAGTTATTGATGATTCTATAGTTAGGGGAACAACGTCTAAACAAATTATAAAACTGATTAGAGACGCAGGAGCAAAAGAAGTGCATATGTTAGTTTCCTCTCCCCCATATAAATTCCCGGACTTTTATGGAATTAATACCCCTAATCAAAAAGATCTAATTGCGGCGGTAAAAAAAATTCCCGAAATAGCCAAAGAATTAGGAGTATATTCTCTGCATTATCTTTCTTTGGAAGGATTACTAAAAGCCGTGGGTTTGCCTAAGGAGGTACTTTGCACGTCATGTTTTACGGGCAAATATCCAGTAGATATTGGTGAAAGGGCAAAAGAAATAGATTTTAGTTTACCCCGCTGAGCGGGGTTTAGCATGAAAAAAATTGCTATTTTAGTTTCTAATATAGGTACAGGCACAAATTTACAAGCAATAATTGATGGAGTTGAAAATAAAAAAATAAATGCAAAAATTGTGGCAGTGATAAGTGATGTAGAAAATACTCCTGCTTGGCAAAGAGCTAAAAAACATAAATTCCCGATTGTGATTTCTCCTAAAAAAGAGGATCTCTTGCCTATTTTAAAAAAACTAAATCCTGATTATATTTGTTTGGCCGGGTGGAAACAGATTATAACTAAAGGGGTTTTAGATGCGTTTCCAAACAAAATTTTAAATACTCATCCAGGACTAATACCAGATACATTAGATGGAGTATTTAAAAATCCTGATGGGACAAATGCTTTATGGAATAAGGGAAAAATGACTAACACAGCAATGCAAAATTTTCTGGATAGTAAAGTAACTTATGCTGGTTGCACTAATCATTTTCTATCTCATGAATTTGATTTCGGAAAAGTCTTAGGAAGGTGTTTTGAAAAAATCCAACCAGGAGATACAACAGAAACCTTATATACCAGACTGAAAATTAAAGAAAATCAGTTATATGTGGAGGTATTATCAAAATTAACACAATGAATATACTAGTGATTGGACAAAATGGAAGAGAACATGTTTTAGCTCAGACTTATGCAAAAAGCAAAAGAGTAAAAAAGGTGATTATGACTCCAGGGAATGGTCTGACTGATTTTAATAATGACAAAATAAAAAATTACCCGGGAATTGGGATGATGGATTTTAATGGGATTGTCGAGGTTTGTAAAAAAGAAAAAATTGATTTAGTGGACGTGGCTCAAGACGATATTATCGCAGCAGGTTATGTTGACAAGTTGGAAAAGTTGGGGATTAAAGCCTTTGGACCAACACAAAAAGCATCACAATTAGAATGGGATAAACAGTGGGCTAGAAACTTTATGGTTAAATATGGCTTACCAATACCTGAATTTAAAGCTTTTACTAATCAACAAGAAGCAATTAATTATGTTAGCAAAAAAGATTATCAGCTGCTTTTTGTTAAAGCAACTGGATTAGCATTTGGAAAAGGGGTGATTAAAGCAGAGAATAAAAAAGAAGCAGTAGAGGCAATCCATGCAATGAGTCAATTTGGTAAATCAGGTAAAACATTTCTGATAGAGGAAGGCTTAGTGGGTGAGGAATTTTCTCTCTTTGCTATATCTGATGGAATAAACTTTCAAATAGTAAGTTGGGCCCAGGATTATAAAACAGTTTATGACGGAGATTTAGGACCAAACACTGGAGGAATGGGTAGTGTGGCTCCAGCAGGGGTTGTGACTAAAAAAGTTATTAAAGAAGTTCAAACAGAAATCCTGGTTCCTTTGATGAAGGGGATGCAAGAAGAAGGAAGACCATATAAAGGTATTTTATACTTAGGTGGGATGTTAACAAAAAAAGGTGTAAAAGTTATTGAATTTAATTGCCGCTTCGGGGATCCAGAAGCAGAAGTTATTTTGCCTGGTATTAAAACAGATTATTTAAAAATTGTTGAATCAATATTATCTGGAAAAATAAAAAGTTTAAAAATAAACATAGATAGTAAAGTCAGAATAAGTGTTGCAGGTTGTTCGAAGGGGTACCCATCTGATTACTCGAGAGTCAAAGGTAAAGAAATTACTGGTTTAGAAAAAGCTATGAAATTACCTGGTGTTACTATTTTTGGTTCTGGCATCAAAAGAGATGGTAAAAAGTTTATTGCAAATGGAGGGCGTTTATTTTATATAGTAGGAGAAGGAAAAGATATCAAGGAAGCTCAGGTAAAAGCATATGCTTCCATGAGGTTAATTAGTATAGAAGGTGATAATGTATATTACCGGACTGATATAGGATGGAGAGATTTAAAAAGAACATGATTCAAAAAGTGAGAGTAATAACAAGAGTAGGACCTGATTTAAAAGGCGAAGGCGTATTATCAGATATCCATAAAATGTTAGGGCAAAAATCTATTAAAAAAGTCATGGCTGTTAAAGTTTATAGACTTGAAGGGGCTGATAGCAAGCAGGCAAAAATTTTAGCTGAAAATCTTTTATCAGAATCAATTAATCAATCTTATACCATCAACCAACCAATTGTTAAAGGAATTTCGCCAGTTGTGGAGATTGCATATAAACCGGGTGTAATGAATCCTGAGGTTCCAACTATCTTAAAGGCAGCCAAAGACTTAGGGGTAAAACTTAAAGCTGTTGATTGCTCCTGGGAGTATGCATTTTTTGGTCCAACTAAAGAAGAAGCCTTAAGAGTAATTGATAAACTTAATTTGTATAATAAACTAACTGAAATAATAGTTAAAGAAGAACCCCAGACCCTACAAGTTGTGGGACAAATAGGTAAAACCCGGATAATTCCCATTAGGGGTTTGTCAGATGAAAATCTTCAGGAGCTTTCTAAAGATAAACTATTTCTAAATTTAGAAGAAATGAAAGTTATTCAGGACTACTTTAAAAAATTAAAAAGAGACCCAACAGATTTAGAGCTTGAAACTATTGCTCAAACTTGGAGTGAGCATTGTGCTCATAAAATATTCAAAGCAAAATTAATTGTTGATGGAAAAGCCAAAAAGCCTTTATTTACCCGCATTAAAAAAGAAGCACTTAAACATAAAAAAAATATTGTTTCAGCTTTTTTAGATAATGCCGGAGTGATGGATTTTTATGATGGTTGGGCAATCAACGGTAAAGCCGAAACTCATAATGCTCCTTCAGCTATCGAACCTTATGGCGGAGCAATGACTGGATCCGGAGGAGTTTTCAGGGATGTGGCAGCAACCGGTCAGGGGGCAAAGAATTTAATTTCAACAGATATATTTTGTTTAGCATCACCAGACATGGATAAAAATAAACTTCCTCCTGGTTGTTTGCCTCCAGATTACATATTAAAAAGGGTTGTTTCTGCTGTCCGGGATTATGGAAATAGAATGGGAATTCCTACAAATAATGGTTCATTTCATTTCCATGATGACTTTAGGGCAAAACCAATAGTACTTGTTGGAGCTTATGGAATTTTACCAAAATCAAAAGCTCAAAAAGGTACTCCAAAAATTGGTGATGTAGCAGTAGTTGTAGGAGGGAGAACTGGTAGAGATGGAATACACGGGGCAACATTTTCATCAGGTGTAATGAGTGATAGAACAATTTCTGTTAATGCTTCAGCTGTCCAAATAGGTAATGCCATTGAAGAAAAAAGAGTTTTTGATGCCATACTTGAGGCCAGAGATAAAAACTTAATCAGAGCAGTTCAAGACTTAGGAGCTGGGGGTTTGTCATCTGCAATTAGTGAGATGGGTGAGGAAACTGGAGTGACAGTCCATTTAGAAAAAGCTCCATTAAAATATCCGGGACTTTCACCTTGGGAGATTTGGGTTTCAGAATCACAAGAAAGAATGGTCATAATTTTACCCAAAAAAAATGTTAAAAAATTGATGGATATTTGCCAAAAATATAATGTTGAAGCCACCCAACTAGGGCAGTTTGATGGCAGTAAAAGATTACAAGTTTACTACAAGCAAGAAAAGGTTTGTGATTTAGATATGAAATTTCTATTTGGAGGGTTACCACAAAGAGTTATGAAAGCCCTTCGTCCAACTCAGGCCTTCGGCTCTGAGGCTCAGGCTCGAAGAGGTAAACTAAATAAACAAAAATTTAAAACTCCTTCAAATCAAAAGGAATGGATAAATGTTTTAGAGGCAGTTGTTTCCCATGGCGATATTAATTCCAAGGAACCAATAGTTAGAATGTATGATCATACAGTTGGAGGAACAAGTGCTCTACCTCCCTTTACTGGCATTGGTATGGATGGACCAAATGATGCTGCTATTATAAAACCTATTTTGAATAAGCCATATGGGATGATTGTTTCACACGGATTAAATCCTATTTTAACTGGAATCGATCCCTATTGGGGAAGTATTTGGGCTGCAACCGAAGGCATCTCAAATTATGTGGCTGTTGGTGGGGATTATAAAAACGCATCTTTGATTAACAACTACATCTGGCCTTTTCCAGATGAGCAGTGGCTGGGAAAATTAGATGCTTCAGTTGATGCTGTTTGTGATTTTATGAAAGCTTTAAAAATTCCGGTAATTTCTGGAAAAGATAGTTTATCAGCAACTTACAGAGGAAAGAATGGATTTGTATTACACATACCTCCAACTCTTTGCATTTCCGTCTTTGGAAAAATTCCCGATGTGACAAAAACTGTTTCTTCTGATTTTAAAAAAGCAGGATCAACAATTGTTTTAGTTGGAAAACAAAATGTTTGTGTTGATTTAAAAGTTTTACCCAAGGTATTAGAAAGAATGAACAAAGCAATAGTAAGCGGAAAGGTTTTAGCATCTCATGATATATCGGAAGGGGGATTAATTACAGCAATTTTTGAAATGTGTGTGGGAGGAAATTGTGGAGCATCTATTAAAGCAAAAGCAGAAGAATTACTTATTGAAACAACAGGCTGTTTTATTGTTGAAATAGAAAAGGAAAAAGATGTTAAAAAATTATTTAATGGAATACCTTTTAAAATTTTAGGAGAAACCACCATAGCAGAAAAAATAACTGTTGAAAAACTTTTCTCAGTCGATGTCGATAGATTAAAGGTTGCTTGGCAAAAACCTATGAAGGAGATATTTTCATGACCCTTCACTCGAGAAGTCCACTGGACTTCTCTCCAGTTCAGGGTCATATTGAGGAATTCGAAGTATGAAAAAAGTAGATGTGTGTATTCTACAATCTGACGGGACTAATTGTGATGTGGAACTTCATTATGCATTTTCAAAGTTTGGAGCAAACCCTCAATATGTTCATGTTAATGAATTAAGGAATAAACAAAAAAGCTTAAAAAATTTTGATATCCTGGCATTGCCAGGAGGATTTTCTTATGGCGATGATATTGCCTCAGGTAAGATTTGGGCTGTAGAATTAATCAGTTTTTTAAGGGATGAACTAATTAGTTTTCAAAAAAAAGGTGGAGTAATTTTAGGTATTTGTAATGGTTTTCAAGTACTTATCAGAACCGGGCTTTTGCCTTTTGGAAATTTAGGCAAAATGGATGCCACCCTTGCCCCAAATGACAGCGGTCACTTTGAATGTAGGTGGGTTAGACTGACAACAGATAAAAATAACATCTCACCTTTTTTCAAAGGAAAAGAACACACTGGTTGGTTTGCTGTTAATCATGGAGAAGGAAAGATTCTAGCAGATGAGGCAACTATTAAAAAAATAGAAGATCAAAATTTAGTAGTATTTAGATATATTGATGAAAATAATAACCCTACTCAAAAATACCCAGAAAATCCTAATGGCTCAATTAATGCTATAGCTGGTATTACTGATCCATCTGGTAAAGTATTAGGACTAATGCCACATCCTGAAAAGTTTGTAGATATTACCCAATATCCAAATTGGAGAAGAGAGAATATTAAAAAACCTCATGGGGCATTTTTCTTTGAGAGTATAATTAGTTACTTAAAACAATGATTATTTTAATTGATTTTGGCGGACAAACAGCACATTTAATTTCAAGAAGAATAAAAGAGTTTGGGGTAGAATGCAAAATAATCACCCCAGATGGAAGTTTAGAAAAAGTTAAGCAATTAAAGCCTAAAGGAATAATATTTTCTGGTGGACCTGACGATGTCTTTGATAAAAATGCACCAACTGTAGAAGTTGGTATGTTTAAATTAGGACTTCCTATTTTAGGGATTTGTTATGGCCATCAACTAATTGGTTATCTTTTAGATGGAGAAGTAGTAACAGGAGCTAAGAAAGAGTTTGGACCAGCACAACTTGAGTTAAATGAAAAAGCTAAAGGATCAAAATTGCTAAAAGGAGTATCCTTAAATTCTGCTATCTGGATGAATCATGGAAATGAGGTAGTAAAAGTTCCAAATGGTTTTGTAAGTTTAGGAAAAAGTAAAACAACCCTTCATGCGGTGATAGCGGATGAAGAAAGAAAAATTTATGGAATTCAGTTTCATCCAGAAATGGTTCATACCCAATTTGGTAGTCAAATCTTAGAGAATTTTTTAAGTCTAAGCGGGATAACTATTAAGAAAACAGAAGTAAATAAAGAGTACGTAGAAAATCTTATTAAAGATATTAAAGACTCAATAGGAGATCAAAAAGCTTTATGTGCTCTCTCTGGTGGAGTAGATTCTTCAGTTGCAGCACTTTTAGTACATAGAGCAATTGGTAAGAATTTAACTTCTGTTTATATTGACTCAGGACTAATGAGAGAAGGAGAAACTGATACATTAAGACAAATATTTCAAAATCATTATCAAATGAATGTTGATATTGTGGATGATAAAAAAGATTTTTTAAAAGCTCTAAAAGGAGTTACTGATCCGGAACAAAAAAGAAAGATAATTGGTAAAACTGTTATAGAAATATTTGAGAAAGAAGCCAAGAAAATTAAGTCAAAATTTTTAGTTCAGGGAACAATTTATCCTGATGTAATAGAAAGCGCTGGCAGTAAACACTCAAAGGTTATTAAATCCCATCATAATGTTGGAGGTCTACCTGAAAATATGAAACTGATTTTAATAGAACCTTTAAGAGACTTTTATAAAGACGAAGTTAGAAAAATTGGAGAAATTTTAGGACTACCAGAAAATATTACTAAAAGACAACCTTTTCCAGGACCTGGTTTAGCAGTAAGAATTATTGGGGAGGTAACAGAGGAGAAATTAGAAATCTTGAGAAAGGCAGACCAAATTTTGCAAGAGGAATTAAAGGATAAAGATCTTAAACTTTGGCAAGCCTTTGCAGTATTTACTGGAATAAAAACAACCGGGGTAAGGGGAGATAACAGGGCTTATGGAGAAACAATTGCTATCCGTGCAATTGAGGCAAAAGATGCCATGTCTGCAAACTTTGCCAGACTACCTTATGAATTATTAGATAAAGTCACAACCAGAATTGTTAATGAAATAAAAGAAGTAAACAGAGTAGTTTATGATATTACCAACAAACCCCCAGCCACTATGGAATGGGAATGAGAAAAATTTATGGATGAAATTATCTTCTGGAAGGTAATTGCCTTCGAATCAGACAGAGGTGAAAAGTTTGTAGAAGAATTTATTAAATCTCTTAATAAGTCAACTATATCTAAGGTTTTAAATAATATAGAGCTTCTTAAAGAGAGTGGCTTCCTTTTAGGGATGCCTCATTCTAAAAAATTAACAAAGGATATTTACGAACTTAGAATTAGAGGTAGAGAAGAAATTAGAATATTTTACGCATTCTTAGGCAAAGAGATCTATCTCTTGCATGGTTTTAAAAAGAAAACCCAAAAAACCCCGCAAAAAGAAATTGATATAGCGGTCAGGAGATTTAGTATCTTGAAATAGTATAACATATATGTTATACTAAATTTATCATGAAAGACTGGGATATACTAAAAAAAGAATTACTTGAAGATAAAGAAGTTGCTAGAGAATACGAGAGATTAAGACCTAAGTATTTGCTTATTTCTCAACTTATTAAAGCAAGAACTAAAATGGGTTTGACTCAGGCAGAACTGGCTAAAAAAGTAGGCACAAAACAGTCAGCTATAGCCAGGGTAGAATCAGGGAATGCGAATCCATCTGTAAGCTTTTTAGAAAAACTAGCTCAAGCTTTAGGTTCAAAGCTAATTATACAGATCCAGTAGTATCATCAACAATTCCCTTGCCTTTATGGAGTGGGAATAGATTTATAGATTTTTTAAATCAATTTCTGAAAATGAATCTACAATTAAATCTGCATGGGAGAGTTTATCTCTTGAAGTCGTGGTAGTTATGGCAATACTTTTCATTCCTGCTGCATTTACTGCCTCTACTCCAAATGGTGAATCTTCAATACCTACACATTCAGATGGATGTAAGCCTAATTTTTTGGCGGCATGCAAGTAAATATCTGGTTTAGGCTTTGGGATAAATCCAATATCTTCTATAGAATAAACATGGTCATTAAACAATTCATGTAACTTAAATCTTGTAGCAATTGGATCTAAGAAATACCTTATCAATGCTGTGGCAATTGCAACCTTGCGAGACTTTATTACCTTACTGTGAAACTTGGTAAATCCATCAATATGACCAACATTTTTTAAGAATCTATCAACCATTAGCTTTCTCTTAGTGTGAAGTTTTTCTGTATCACCCTTTAATCCAAGATGTTTTTTAAATACCCTGACACCTTCAGTAAAAGCTGTTCCCATCAACATAATCTTGATAGTTTTTTCGTAATGTTTTCTATCAACGATTATACCTTCGTTCTTAAGGAATAATAAATCAGATGCTGTCCATAATTCTTCACTTTTTAAAATTACTCCATCTAAATCAAAAATTATGGCTTTAAATGTGCTCACAATTGAATGTATTCTTCTCTTGAGGGACCAGTTGATACTATGCTGATGGGAACTTCTAGAGAGTTTTCAATAAATTTAATATAACTTTGACAATTTTTTGGCAAATCTTTAAAATTTTTCACCCCATCTATATTTTCTTTCCACCCGGGGAGAGTTTTATATGTGGGGGTTAGTTTGGAAAGTTCTTGATATCCACAACTGGAGTAAGGAATAGATTTGCCATTTAGTTTGTAACCTGTGCAAACTTTGATATCTTTTAACCCTGATAAAATGTCAATTTTAGTTATCGCAATATTTGTTATCCCGGAAATTATACATGAAAATTTAACAGATTCTAAATCCAACCATCCAACCCTTCTGGGTCTACCAGTTGTAGTGCCATATTCTTTGCCTTTTTCCCGAATCTCATTTCCTAATTCATCTGTTAATTCTGTTGGGAACGGACCACTTCCCACCTTTGATGTATATGCTTTAACTATTCCCCAAACCTCACCTATTTTTTGGGGTGGGATTCCTGCTCCTGCATTTACAGAACCAGTAACTACGTTTGATGCAGTAGTATAAGGATAAGCAGAAAAGTCTAAATCCAAGAGCACTGCTTGTGCACCCTCCATTAAAATTTTTTTATTTTCCGTAACCGCTTTTTGTAGTAATAGATATGTATCCGAGACAAATGGAATAATTATCTTTCTAAGATCTGCTAATTTTTCGAGTTCTTTTCTAATATTAATCGTCTTAATATCAAAAGTTTTTAGTATCTTATTTTTAATTTTTGCTTGAAATGTGAACTTCTCAACAAACAAGCCCCATCTAACTAATTCATAAACCCTTATTCCGTTATAACTGACTTTATCAGCATAAACAGGGCCAATACCTCTTTTAGTTGTTCCTAATTTTTCTTTTCCTCTGGCATTTTCATAAGCTTCGTCTAAAGATTTATGATAGGGTAAAATTATGTGACATCTGTCAGAAATAAATAATTTACCTTTCAAATTTCTTCCTTCATCCTGAAGCATTTTAATTTCTGAAACTAAAACTTCTAAATCTAAAACAACACCGTTTGCAATAACCCCGATTGTTTTAGGTTGTAGAATTCCCGAAGGGATTAGGTGAAATGGATATTTTTTACCATCAACTATAATTGTATGTCCGGCATTATTCCCGCCATTAAATCTTACCGCATAATCTGCATTTGCAGATAATAAATCAACAATTCTTCCCTTGCCTTCATCACCCCATTGTGTTCCAATAATTACAGACACTAGATTTTTCATTGAGTGAATAATACCAGGTTTTTTTGACAATTAGTAGTCTTTTTAATATAATAAGATATGGGAACTAAAAATTATACTATTGTCACTTTAGGATCTCACTCCGCCTTACAAATCCTCAAAGGCGCCAAAGATGAGGGTTTTAAAACTGCCGTAGTCGCCACCCAAAGTAGAATTCCTCTTTACAGTTCATACAATAATTTCATTGATGAAGTTTTAAAAATCAATTCTTGGAAAGACTTTCCTAAACTGGAAAAAGATTTGGGAAAAAGAAACTCCATTATAATTCCACATGGTTCGTTTGTAGCTTACTTAGGTATGGAGGAAAATAAAAAAATGAAAATTCCCTACTTTGGAAATAAGCAAGTTTTAGATTGGGAAGATAATAGGAAGATGCAGAGACGTTGGATGGAAGAATCAGGAGTAAAGGTTCCACATAGATTTAGAAAAGGTGACAAGATTGACAGGTCAGTAATTGTGAAGTCATATGGTGCTGCCGGAGGAAAAGGATATTTTACTGCCAGAAATCAAAAAGAGCTTGATGAGAAATTAAAAAATTATAATGAAGAAAGATTTATGGTTCAAGAATATGTAATTGGAGTACCTTTATATTTTCACTTCTTTTATTCTCCTTTAAACAAAAAGGTAGAAATAATGAGTATGGATAAGCGGTATGAAACAAATGTTGATTCTTTAGGGAGAATTCCTGCTAAAAACCAAAAAGGCTTAAATATTGAGCCATCTTTTGAAGTGGTCGCCAATATTCCTTTAGCGGTCCGGGAGTCAATGCTTGCAGAGGCAATGTCTATGGCAGAAAGAGTTATAGAAACTTCCAAAAAATTAATGCCCAAAAAAGGTTTATTTGGCCCATTTTGTTTGGAGACAATTATTACTTCATCTGAGGAAATTTATGTGATAGAAATTTCAGCCAGGATTGTGGCAGGAACTAATTGTTTTATTAATGGTTCGCCTTATACATATTTACTTTATGACGAACCAATGTCAACGGGACGAAGAATTGCCAGAGAAATTAAAAATGCAATTGAAATGGATAAACTAAAAGAGGTGCTGGATTGATATGAAAGATTATACTATTGCTGTTTTAGGTTCTCACTCTGCCTTAGATGTTTGTAGAGGTGCAAAGGATTTAGGATTTAAAACTTTGGTAATTGTGCAAAAGGGTAGAGATAAAACTTATTCCAAATATTACAAAACAGATCCTTCGACAAGCTCAGGACGACCTTCGGTCGGTTGTGTTGATGAGGTTATAGAGCTGGATAAATTTTCAGATATCTTAAATGAAGATGTACAAAAACAATTGATAGATAAAAATTCTATTTTTATCCCTCACAGGTCCTTTGAAGTTTATATCAATGATTATGATGCTATTGAGAAAAATTTTAACGTTCCCATGTTTGGAAATAAATTTTTACTTAAAGTTGAGGAAAGAACAGTTAAACCTAATCAATATGATCTACTGGATAAAGCTCAAATTAGATATCCAAAACAATTTAAAAATCCAGAAGATATAGACAGACTTTGTATTGTTAAAGTTTTAGAAAAAGAACGGGGGTTTGAAAGGGCATTTTTCTTTGCAGAATCATACGAAGAATACCAGATAGGAGTAACTCAAGGATTAGGTTTGGGAAAGTTTACAAAGGAGCAAATTAAATCTGCTGTGATTGAAGAATTCATTGTTGGAGTACAAGTTAATTTTAACTTCTTTTATTCACCCATAAATAAAAGAGTTGAGCTTTTAGGAACTGATACCAGAAGGCAAACCAATATTGAAGGACTAACTAAGTTACCTAGTATTTATGAAGAAGATGTTATCAAAAAAATCGGCATTAAATATGAAGAAGCAGGACATATTGCTGTAACCGTACTGGAGTCTCTTTTAGAGGAGGCATTTGAGATGGGCGAGAAATTTGTGAAAGCATCTCAGGATTTAATGTTACCTGGGGTAATTGGACCATTTGGACTGCAAACAGTTATTACAGCAGGACCACCAAAAAAAGAAATTATTGTTTTTGATGTTTCCCCCAGAATGCCTGGAAGTCCTGGGATATTTGCTACTCCATATAGTGCTTATCTCTATGGACAAAATATTAGTATGGGAAAAAGGGTGGCTATGGAAATAAAAAATGCTATAGAGAAAGATTTACTAAAGAAAGTTTTAACATGAAATTTGCTCTTTTAAGTGTTTATGATAAAAAAGGAATTTTAGACTTTGCTAAAATTTTAGTAAGTTTGGGATATGAAATTATCTCAACTGGTGGAACTTATGAAGTATTAAAAAAAGTTGGAATTAAAGTTATTCCAATAGAAGAAATAACTGGAAATCCAAGGGATTCTTTTGACGGCAGAATAAAGACTATTAGTTTTCAAATAGAATCAGGAATTTTATTTGACAGAAAAAATAAATCCCATGTTGAACAAGCAGAAGAATTTAATGTCCCACAAATAGATATTGTAGTTTGTAATCTTTATCCATTTGAACAAAAACCGGGTATTGAAACAATAGATGTAGGAGGTCCAACCATGATTAGGGCAGCTGCTAAGAATAATGAAAATGTGGTTGTAGTTGTAAATCCAGAAGATTATGGAAAAGTTGCAGATGCTTTGGAAAATAACAAAGTTACTCCAGAGTTGAGAAAGCAACTTGCTGCAAAAGCTTTTTATCATTTATCTTTTTACGATAGTCAGATAGGAAATTTCTTTTCAGAGGATAAATTTCCACAAGAACTAACAATCCCTTTAAGAAAAGTAAATAAATTAAGATACGGAGAAAATCCTCACCAAGAGGGAGCTTTGTATCTAATTCCTAAAACAAATTCACCTTTGTCCAAATTGGAGAAACATTGGGGAAGAGAATTGTCGGGAACAAATATAGGAGATATATATGCTGGTCTTGAAACAGTTAGGCAATTTTCCCAAGCTGCTGCTACAGTGATAAAACATTTAAGTCCTTGTGGAATTGCATTAGGTGAAGATGCAACCGATGCTTTAGATAAAGCTATAGCTTCAGATCCGGTATCTGCCTTTGGAGGGGTAATAGTAACCAATAAACCGATGGATAAAAAAACAGCACAGATTGTGGCCAGATTTAAAAATGAAAGTGAAGGAAATATAGATATTGTGGCAGTTCCGAGTATTACTGATGAAGCATTAGATTTATTAAAAGGGATTAGAAAAAGTATGGGCATTTATACATTTGAAGAGATACCCCAAAATAGATCTGAAAAGGTAGATCTAAAATATTTCGCAGGAGGAATGCTGTTACAGGATTTTGATGATAATGTTGAGGAAAACTTTAAAGACTGGAAAGTAGTGACTAAGAATAAACCAACGGAGAAACAATATGAACTTATGAAATTTGGCTTTAAAGCTGTTAAAGCTGTAAGGTCCAATGCTGTCATTGTTATAGATAAGGATTTAACTATGACTCGGGGGATTGGGTCAGGTCAAACTTCTAGAGTTGGAGCAACCAAAATTGCCTTAGAGCAAGCAGGGGAATTGGCAAAGGGTGGAATTTTAATTTCTGATAGTTTCTTTCCTTTTGATGACTGCGTCAGAATGGCTGCAAAATATGGTATTAGTGCTATAGTAGAACAAGGAGGCTCTGTAAATGACAAACTTTCTATTGATGCAGCCAATGAATTTGGAATACCAATGGTATTTACCGGAAGGAGAGCATTTAGACACTAATATATGAAAGACTTTTCAACTTACACAAGTCCATTTTCTTGGAGATATGGTAGTGATGAAATGAGAAAAATATTCTCTGAAGAGAACAAATACAAGATTTGGAGAAAAATTTGGGTAGCTTTAGCAAAAGCACAAAATGAACAAGGTGTAGTTTCCGATGAAGAATTAAAAGATTTACAAGATAATGTTGATAATGTTTCAGTTGAGCGAATTTGGGCAATTGAAAAAGATACCAGCCATGATGTGGTTGCAGCTATCAAAGAATATGCAGAAAAAGCCAAAATTGGTGGAGGGAAAATTCACCTGGGTGCCACCTCAATGGACATTAATGATAACGGAGAAACTATTAGGTATTTGGAAGGCTTAAATGTTATTGAAAGTAAACTACTAAAAGTAATTGAAGGTTTTGCAGGAAAAATAACAGAATATGCAGATACTTCAGTTTTGGCCTATACTCATTTAAATCCGGCAGAACCTACTACCTTGGGGTACAGATTTGCATTTTACGCCCAAGATTTATTAAAAGATTTAGAGATTTTAAAATTTGTAAAACAAAATTTAAAAGCAAAAGGAATGAAGGGGGCTGTTGGCACATCAGCAAGTTATACAGAAATATTAGATGATCCGGAAAAAATGGAAACATCCGTGATGGAACAGTTAGGTCTTGAGGCAGACATTATTTCTACACAAGTTTATACCAGAAAAACAGATTATTTAGTTATCACTCTTTTGAATTCTATTGCTTCCTCTATAGCAAAATTTGCCAATGATTTTAGAATTTTACAAACCCCGTTATATGGTGAATGGTCAGAACCTTTTGGCAGTAAACAAGTTGGTTCTTCCGCTATGCCGTTTAAGAAAAATCCCTTAAACTCCGAAAAAATATGTGGTTTGGCCAGGATTATAAATCAATACCCGGCAGCTATTTTAGAAAATGCTACATATTCCTACCTTGAAAGAACATTAGATGATTCATCAACAAAAAGAGTAATTATGCCAGAGAGCTTTTTAATAGTGGATGAAATTTTAAAAACAGCAGATAAATTAATTTCCGGAATGGTTGTTAATATAGAAAGAGTAAACTTAAATCTGGAAAAGTATAGTAGCTTTGCAGCAACTGAAAAAATAATCATAGCGGCAGTTAAAAAAGGGGCAGATAGACAAAAGATGCATGAAGTTTTAAGGGAAATTTCTATGCAAGCATGGGCAGATATACAAACAGGGAAAGAAAATCCATTGGAAAGTTTGCTTATCAATAATGAAGAAATTAAAAAATATATAAATTCGGAAGAAATTAAGAATTTATTAGATGCAAAATCACACGTTGGTAACGCTCCAAAAAAGGCTTTGACAATTGTTGAAAGAATTGATAGTTTAAATAACAATAAATGAGTAAAGTTTTAATTATTGCTGCTTCGGATTCAAGCGTACCTATTATGAAAGGAGCAGAAGAAATCTTGACAGAATTTAATATAGATCACGAGCTTACTATTTCATCTGCACACAGATCTCCTGAAAGAACTTTAGAGCTAATTAAAGACTTTCAAAAAAATGAAGGGAAAGTAATTATTTGTGGAGCAGGATTGGCAGCACATTTGGCTGGAGTAGTTGCTGCGCATTTTCCTTTACCGGTTATTGGTGTTCCTTTAGGGGATGGACCTTTAAAAGGCTTGGATGCATTACTTGCAACCTTACAAATGCCTCCTGGGATTCCTGTAGCAACAGTTGGAATTGATATGTCAAAAAATGCTGGCTTACTTGCAGTCCAAATTCTAGCAGTTTCTGATAAAAATTTAGAGGAAAAGCTAGTAGAATATAAAAAGAAATTAGCAAAAGTTGTTGAAGAAAAAGCTGCCAAGTTAAACAAATATGGTGCAGACTAACAGGATTTTAGATAGTATTCCTCTGGCCCTCAAAACAATTAACATCTCCAAACTTGGTCAAAAATACCAGGGAAAGGTTAGAGATTTTTATATCCTCAAAGATAAAAGAGTCATAATTACTACAGACAGGCTATCTGCTTTTGATAGGGTATTAGGTTGTTTTCCATATAAGGGTCAGGCTTTAAACCAACTAAGTGAGTTTTGGTTTGAAAAAACAAAAGATGTTATTCAAAATCATATGTTGTCAGTGCCAGACCCTAATGTCATGATTGTAAAAAATTGCACTTTAATCCCAATTGAAATGGTAGTTAGAGGTTATATTACTGGAGTAACTGACACTTCTATTTGGGGCTCATATGAAAAAGGAGAAAGAGAGATTTATGGAATTAAATTTCCAGAGGGTTTGAAGAAAAATCAAAAATTACCTACCCCAGTAATTACTCCTACTACTAAAGCAGAGGCAGGACATGATGAAAGATTAACTGAAGAAGATATTTTATCAGGAAAGGTCAAGTTGAAAGATGGGACAATTGTATCTCCTGATCTTTGGAGGAAAATCAAGAAAGCAGCATTGGCGGTGTTTGAAAAAGGCACAAAAGTTTGTAGTAGGGTAGGAATTATTTTAGTTGATACAAAGTATGAATTTGGTTTAGATAGCAGTGGTGAGTTAATTTTAATTGATGAAGTCCATACTCCTGATTCTTCGCGTTTTTGGGTAAAGGAAAGTTATAAGAAAAAATTCTCCTCCGGAGAAGAGCCGGAAAATTTTGATAAAGAATTTTTAAGAATCTGGTATGCGGAAAAAGGTTATAAAGGAGATGGTAAGATGCCTAAAATGCCAGCTGAATTTATGGCTCAAGTGAGCAAAAGATATATTACAATTTTTGAGAAAATTACTGGTAGAAAGTTTAAAGCCTACGAATATCCTATTGGCAAAAGAATTCAAGATAATATAAAATCAACATATGCCAAATAATAATGGTTTTGTGCTTTTAACAGGAACAGCTAATTTAAAATTGGCAAAAGATATTGGCCAAATTTTGGGTAAGACTGTTCATGAGACTGTTTCATCTTTTGCGGATGGTGAAAAAAGAATTATTATTCCTGAAAATCTAAGAAAGCGTGATGTTTTTATAATCCAACCCACTTGTCCTCCTGTTGATTCTAACATAATGGAGCTGCTTTTGATGATTGATGCTGCCAAAAGAGCATCAGTTTCTGAAATTACTGCAGTAATCCCGTATTTTGGTTATTCAAGGCAGGATAGAAAGGACAGATCCCGTGTTCCAATCTCTGCAGCTTTGGTTGCTGGGTTAATTGAATATGCCGGGGCAGACAGAATTTTGACTGTAGATATTCACTCTGAACAAGAACCTGGATTTGTTAAAATTCCCTGGGATAATTTATACAGCAGTTATTCACTTCTTCCTGAACTTAAAAAACACTTTAGTCCGGATAATTTAGTTATAGCATCTCCTGATAAAGGAGGGGTGCTTAAAACCACCTTTTATGCGGAGCTTTTAGATGCGCAAGGTTTGGCGATAGTTTTTAAAGAAAGAGATGTGAGAAAGAAAAATGAAAGTCAAGCCTTGGATATAATTGGAGATGTAAAGGGTAAAGATGTTTTGCTGGTTGATGATATGATAGATACAGCTGGAACAATTTACGAGGCTGTTAGGTTGATCAAAGAGCGGGGGGCAAAAAGTGTTTCTGCTGCTGTTGCTCATGGACTATTTTCTGACCCAGCTCCAAAAAGAATTACAGATTCTCCTTTAGATAAAATCTTCATAACTGATTCTGTGCCACTCCGGGCTGAAATAATAGAAAATCCCAAAATAACAATAGTATCTGTTGCCAAGCTTTTAGCAGAGGCAATAAATTGTGTTTATAATGGCGATTCAATATCTGAAATACTAATTCCTAAAACCCGCAAAGGAGAAGGAAGTTAACGGAGATTTAAAGTTTTACCTTCAAAAATAATATCTTTTGGCTTGATTACTACTTTTCTTTCACCTTCCTCCAAATATCCTGCGTCCAGGCTTTCAAAACCATTTTGAGAAATTATTTCTTGAGCTTTGACAACATCTGACGATGGAACAAAAACAGCATAGTCTTGTCCCATGTTATATGTACTATACATTTCATAATCATTAAGTCCTGCTTTTTCCTGAATAAAATTAAAAACTTCCTGGGCTTCAAATAACTTTTCTACAACATAGGTAAAGTTTTTGGAGGAGCGCATTATTTTCCTCAGTCCATGTCCTGTGATATTGGAAATATAATGAATGTTTACACCATCTAATAAATCCTCAATTAGTTTTACATAAATATTAGTTTTAGTTAAGATTGCTTCTCCGTATAAACTCCCATCTTCTAGTTTTGTTGCATAACCTTGTTCTAATTTCTCTGCTACTGCTCTTGCTAAAGATAATCCGTTTGCATTTAGTCCATTACTTTTAATTAATAAAATTCTATCGCCCGTATTTAATTTTTTATCTGTAATTAATCTTTTTTCTGAAGAGATTATTCCAACAGCAGAGCCTCCTAAATCTACTGTTCCCGCAGCGATTATTCCTTTAAGAGTTGGGGTTTCTCCTCCTCCCCAGGAAACTTCTGCTAAATTACAGGCATCAGTCCAGCCCTTTATTAAATCAGACATTCTTTTTTCATCTTGCAGCCATCCATTATCTTCAATTGCCCAGTATGCGTGAATATTTAAAGGTTTTGCTCCAACAGTTATTAGATCATTAACTATTGTGGCAACTGTATCGTGTCCGATTATATTGTAGTATGTTTTTTCAGTAACCTTCCTCATTTCATCTGCGACTAAATTTTTTGTTCCTAATCCTTCGGTTACAGAAGATATATATATTTCACCTGATTTAACAACATATGCTGATTCACCTCTTGATTCAGTTACCTCTTCAAAACCCGTCTTTAAATTTTTGGCGGTGGATGCAGCAGCAGTTTGAGCTAATTTTTTAATGGGATCTTTAGTATCATAATTATCTCCAACCTCCGAATAAGTTATCTTTGGCTTTCTCATTTTCTATATGATACTAAAGATTTGACAAGATATAAAGCATATGTTAGAATTTTTTAAGTTTATGACTAAAACATTAACTATTGATTCAAGAAATTTTGTCAGCTTACTTAGCCTTCTTTTAGGATTGCTCCTTGTTGGGGCATCTCTTGGGAGGTCTTTTTAGATAAATTTTATCTAAAAGAAATTAAGGAATAGACCTCCCATAAGGGAGGTTTTTTTATGGAGAAAATATGAGTGTAATTGAAAGATGTTGTCAACAACCTAGTGCACAATATATGCAACTACTTGAAGAGAGTGGTGGAGATCATCGTTCTGTAGCAGGAATTTATGCAATTAAAAGAGCAGGAGCCCTAGCCGAAAAAGGGTGGCAACCAGATTATGATGCCAGAGATGCCAGAAGCAATAGTAGACCATTTGTTGAAAAACTATTAATTTTGAAAGTAGGTGAGTAATATGAGTTCAATTGAAATGAATATAGCTCCTGGGGTAAGCAACAGACGTCGTGAAATCTCTGGTATGGATAACCAATTACACGATCTAAATTTAAGGTTTCCTGGTGAAAGAAAAAAGCCTGACAATCAAAAAGATCCTGAGTATCAAGCTCTGCGTAGTGGAATAATAGCAAGAAGACAATTTTTATCAGGAATGCAGCATCTGGACAAAAGGAAGCTAAGAGGAGTTAATAGGTAAACTAATCAATAATTGCGTTTAGCTTTTGATTCGGATTTTTGATCAGATTTATCAATATGCGGTATGTTGACAAACACTATAGAATGTAGTACAGTACTTATACATTGTGAAAGTTGTCATTAAGAAATTAATTTGGGATGAATGGAATGTAGCACATATAGCCCGTCACACTGTTTTACCTGGAGAAGTAGAAGAAGTTTGCCGTAGGACATATACAGCATATAAAAGTCACGATGGAAGATTTGAAGTTATTGGAGCAACAAAGCAGAAGAGGATACTTTTAGGTGAAATTCATGACACAACAGAAAAGTAGAATACCAACATTTAAAAACCGTCAAGAACTGGCACAGTTTTGGGATA
>OBEQ010642431.1_pt1 | contig 43838 bp, 40 predicted proteins | sample 1670901 | NCBI WGS metagenome assembly OBEQ01 (sample SAMEA104232315, study PRJEB22302) | groundwater metagenome | biome: forest; feature: aquifer; material: groundwater | place: USA | collected 2011-08-07 | depth 5.4 m
CAGATTGCAAGAAATTGAAACGTTCTGATTAAGAAAAACCGCAGGTGTATTCTATATACATCGAGGTTTTTTGATTGAAGAACGTTTCAATGTCGATGCAAGATGGGATATTAAAAATCGCATCTCCAGGTGCGGTGGGTATATTTGAGGTGTGTCATGAAGAAATGGTGTGTGGTGTTATGTTTGTGTTTTTTTGCTTTGTCAGCGTATGCCGATGAGGTAGGGGTTGTAACCTTGTCACCCCCTAAAGTGTTGCCCGCTTTTGCGCTTAAGTCAGCGGAGGGTAAAGCATTCGGTCTTGTGCAATTACAACAAAAATGGTCTTTGTTGTTTTTTGGGTTTACTCGTTGTCAGATGATTTGCCCAGCCACGATGAGCATTATTAAGCAAAGTGAAGCCTTGCTACCAAAAAATAAAAAAAATAATTTACGCGTGATTTTTGTGTCGATTGATGATGTGTATGATACGCCGAAAAAAACAGATGATTATGCAAAAAGTTTTAATCCGAATTTTATGGGGGTCAGTGGTAAGGCAGATCAAGTAGCGTTGTTAACACATGCATTAGGGGTGTTATCTATGCACGTAAAACAAAATGGAGTAGATACCATTGATCACAGTGCGAATTTGTTTTTGCTTAACCCGCAAGGACAAGTGGTTGCTGTTTTTTCGCCGCCCTATGAAGCGAAAAGCTTGGCGAAAGAGATTGCAAAAATCGTGTAACTTGCATAAGGTATTCAAGATTTTTAATTGTTCATGACCAGTGATGTAATGGTTTACCCAAGGGCATCAACTTAAGCGTTGTGACGTTTTTCCCCTCCGGGCCGTCATTGCCAGCGTAAGCGAAGCAATCCATCTTGAGGTGATGAGAAACAGTTGTTACTGCGATTAAGTTGACAGCATTATCTGAGCTGTTGCTTCAATGGTTGTGAGCCTCCCCCTAGGTCATCAAGGAGAAAAAATGAAAGTAAAATTATTAACAAGTTTGATCTGTGCTTGTATCCCTGTCTTCAGTGACGCTGCCAGCATTACATTTGATAATCGTACTGCGAATAGTTCTGCCATTAGATTGCATGTCGGTGCAGCAGGGGCGGGCGCATGCTCTTCAAGACCGATGATGCAATATATTACGGGTAACAAAGGTTATACGTTGCCAGGCGAAGTGAATGTTGCCAACCTAACCAAAAACCAGGTTGATGTATTGTGTCCAGGTGGCGTTTGTCGTGCGGAGTTATACATGAACCAACGCTGCGACGGAGACAGTTTGGCGTTAGTAACTTTAAACATGGGAAATATTGCAACTGTTTCACCCGATGTAGTCGGCCCTTATCGTTTCAAAGGCATGGTGGATGGGGTGATGATGGAATGTGTGGATGGTTCTAAAAACTGTTAGTCGCGATCACGTTTTCACTTTCACTGCGCGCCCCGCAAGGGGCGCAGTCTTTAATATTTAATTTCCCCTTCCCTTGCGGCCCGTCATTGCTTTTTTTCTCCCTTCCCTTGCAGCCCCTGCGTCATTGCTTTTTTCTCCCCTCCCTCCGGGCCGTCATTGCGAGCGTAGCGAAGCAATCCATCTTGGGGAGATGCGAATATGTTTAATCAAATTGCCAAGTAAACTGCATACCAAAGAGATCTGCTGAGCTGCTGATGGTGCCGTCAGCCGTGACTGTTTGGCCGTTGGGGTTAGGATTGTTAGGATTAACGCCCACGGTTTCAGAAGATTGCACTGCCGCGTTTGCCATGAACAAATGTGTCCACCCTAAATCCATGATGGCTTTTTTCGTTATTTTATATTGGCCACCAATGGCAACGGCGATGCGGTTTTGATCAGGTGTTTGTGGGTAACGATAAGTAGAACCAGGAATAGGTGTTTGATCATAGCCTGCGCCTGAACGTACTTTTATTTTTTGATTCACTTGATATTCTGTGCCTAAGGCAAGGTTCCAAGTGTTATGAAAATTTTGAGTGATATAGGCCACCGCATTATTGACAGCAGCCCCTGAGCTAGAATCTGCAACCGCAATATTTTCTAATTCTAATGTTTTGATATAGCGCCATTGTGTGTAAGTGGCGGAAGCCAAAATAGACCATTGATCTGTGATGTTTTGTAATCCGCTAAGGGTTGTGTAGGGTGGTAAGGTGAGATTGCTTTTTAGGTTATTTGAAATTTGTGTGCTGGGTGTGAGATCGCCTGTAAAAGCGCCGCTGTTAGCAAGATCACCAATGAAGCGGCTGCGACCCGTTAAGTGTTGATCTACTTTAGAGTGATAACTTAACCCTAAGCGTGTGTGCAGGGTGGGTTGATATAAAGCGCCAAGGTGATAACCATATCCCCATCCATTTAAGCGATTATCACTGAGTGTGTCTAAGCCTGTGGTATCTGCAAAGCCAGCATATTGATCAAACACAGCGTCGCCATAAATGGCATCTACGCCGCCCCCAACAGAGAGATTGTTTCGGAGTTTAAAGCCAAGACTGGGGCCCATGTCTATGGTCTGTATGGTTGTTTTCGTGCTGGCATAACGCATATACGTAGCCGTGTTATAGCCTGTGTTACAACCAAAAGGCGCGCTTAAACCCAAACCCCAAGTCAGGCGAGCAGAAAGCGGTTGTGCGAAATATAAATCAGGAATGGCGTTGAATGTGCCTGCTTGCGCATTCGAAATAAATTGGGGTGTTACCGGGTTAACCGTGCTGACATTGACTTTGCCGTTATAAACAATATTGGTGGGTGCTGCCACAATGCCGCCGACCACTTGCATTTTATCTAAATAGGTTAAGCCTGCAGGATTATAAAATGAGGTGCTGGCATCGGCGGCATCGACTGCATAACCTGCGTGATAATCACCTACGCCTGCAGCGTTTTGATCCCAGATTTGAAGTCCACTTGCGTAAGCTTGAGAAAGACAAGAAGAAGTGAGTAAACAGATAAACGATTTTTTTAACTTATTCATAGAAGACCTATTTGTTTTTATAGAGCGGAGTATATCATAGCCCCCTCTCACTTTAAAACTAAGGAGCATGCTGCCATGTCTGTTGTTGAAAATAATTTACGTCCTGCTTTTGATAAAGAATTTGTGATGGTGGTGGATTATCTATTAAATCACGCCATTCAAAGTGAAGAAGCTTATCAAACTGCGCGTTATTGTTTGATGGATACATTAGGCTGCGGCATCTTGGCGCTGAACTATCCTGAGTGCACAAAGTTATTAGGCCCGGTTGTGGAAGGCACACAAGTGCCTGAAGGAGTGTTAGTGCCAGGTACTGATTATCGTCTTGATCCCATCTTGGGGGCATTTAATATTGGCACGATGATTCGATGGTTAGATTTTAATGATACTTGGCTTGCGCAAGAGTGGGGTCACCCTTCCGATAATCTAGGGGGTATTTTAGCGGTAGCTGATTTTTTAAGTCGGCACCAACTCAAAAAAACATTAACGATGAAAGACGTATTAACAGCCATGATTAAGGCGCATGAAATACAAGGGATATTTGCCTTAGAAAATAGCTTTAATCGTGTTGGTTTGGATCATGTGATTTTAGTGAAGGTGGCTACAACCGCCGTAGTGGCGCAGTTGTTAGGATGTACGAGAGAACAAATATTGAATGCCTTGTCGTTGGCATTTGTTGACGGACAAAGCTTAAGAACCTATCGACATTCACCCAATACAGGCTCTCGTAAATCTTGGGCGGCAGGAGATGCAACCAGTCGCGGCGTATTTTTGGCGATGTTAGCGCAAAAAGGGGAGATGGGTTATCCCAGCGCGCTGACGGCAAAAACATGGGGTTTTTATGATGTGCTTTACAAAGGACAGCATTTTAAATTCCAACGTGCATTGGATGCTTACGTGATGGAGCATGTGTTATTTAAAATAAAATTTCCTGCAGAGTTTCATGCGCAAACAGCCGTAGAGGCTGCTGTGAAATTGCATCCGCAGCTTGTTCATCGTTTGGAAGATATTCAAAAAATTGAGATCGATACACACGAATCGGCTATACGTATTATCAGCAAGAAAGGCCCTTTATATAATCCCGCCGATCGAGATCATTGCTTGCAATACATGGTGGCCGTGGCGTTATTGAAGGGTGATCTCAAAGCAGAAGATTATGAAGATAGCGTTGCCCAAGACCCTCGTATTGATAGATTGCGAGAGAAAATGGAGATTCGGGAAAATAAGCCATTCAGTCAAGATTATTTAGACCCAATGAAGCGTTCCATTGCGAATGGTTTACAAGTCTTTTTTAGAGATGGCACCCAAACAGAAAAAGTGGTGGTGGAATATCCTGTTGGCCACCAGCGTCGACGTGCAGAAGGCATTCCGCTCTTAATTGGGAAATTCAAGCGTAACCTGTCCACTCAATTTCCTGAATCACAAGTGTCTGCCATTATGCAGCTTTGCGGCGATCATGCCCAATTATTGAAAACCCCTGTGTGTGAGTTTATGGCGTTATGGGCAAAAATGCTTACTTAAGTGGGTGTTTCGTATCGACAAGGCAAGCAAGGCTAAGAAGTATAAGGGACGGCCATAAATATATTATAATTGTCCCTAATATAAAAATTATTTGACGATAAGGGACGGTTATAATATATTTATAACCGTCCCTTAAGTGTTGATGCTGGTGGGGATCGGTTCTTAAGACTATTTTCTGTTGGTTGGAGTGGTGGATATTACTATGACGATCGTTGGGCGCCAATATGAGCAAAAAAAATTGCAAAAAATTTTCCAATCGAATGATGCTGAGTTTGCTGCAATTTACGGACGAAGAAGGGTAGGTAAAACTTATCTTATTCGTGAATTCTTCGACAAGAAGCCTTGTGTGTTTTTTAGATCTTCTGGCATCCATAAAGGAAGTCTCAAAAAGCAGTTGGAGAAATTTAAGAAGGAGATAGAAACTACCTTTTATAAAGGGCGGAAGGGGGCTCAGCTATCTCAATTTTCAAATTGGCATGATGCGTTTGAAGCATTAAAAGACGCAATTGACATATTTTCTGGAAAGCAAAAAGTCATTATATTTTTAGATGAAATTCCATGGATGGCTACTCCGAAATCTGGCTTATTAGAAGCGCTTGATTATTACTGGAATCGGTATTGGTCGGCAGATAAAAGAATTAAGTTAATTATTTGTGGATCCGCCGCTTCTTGGATTATAGATAATGTTTTGCATGATACAGGCGGTTTGCATAACAGGGTGACACTGCGTATACATTTAGAACCCTTTTCATTATCAGAAACAAAAGCTTATTTAAACTATAAAAATGTTCACTATCATCATGATCAAATACTAACGATTTATATGTGCTTAGGCGGAATTCCTTTTTATCTTAATTTTGTTGAAAAAGGATTATCAGCTATTCAAAACATCAATAATATTTGTTTCGGTAAAAAAGGTACATTGTATGATGAGTTTGAGTTATTGTTTGCCTCATTATTTAAAAAACATGAAATACATGAAGAAATTATTACTTTTATTGCTGGCAAAAGAGAAGGTGTTGCTAGATATGAAATTGAATCTCATCTTAAATGTAAAGGTGGTCGACTGACAGGCAGATTAAAGGAGCTTGAAGAGGCTGGATTTATTATTGGATTTACGCCATGGAAAAAAGAGCGTGGCATATATTATAAGGTTGTTGATGAATATACTTTGTTTTATCTAACTTGGATTGCGAAAAGAGCGAAAAGTCGTATTTCTAAAAATATAGATGATCGTTATTGGGAGATTTTATCAGCAAAGCCTGCATGGAAGGCTTGGGCGGGATTGTCATTTGAAGCGATATGTTTTAAACACATTGAAAGAATAAAAAAAACACTCCGCATTCCCGATGGTGCTGAAGTTTCTTCCTGGAGATACATATCGGATAAGGATGCAGAATCGGGCGCACAAATCGATCTTATTTTCGATAGACCAGATAACATCGTTAATCTTTGTGAAATCAAGTATTGCAGTGCCCCCTTTGTGATTGATAAGAAATATGCAAATCATCTTATTAATCGAGAAAAAATATATTGTAAGGTGACTAAAACAAATAAACAGATATTTCATTCGATGATTGTTTCAGGGGGCCTTAAAAAAACGATGTATAGCGAAGAAATTGTTGCGTCCTATGCAATATTAAGTGACCTATTTAAGATGGATCTGGTTACGCTTTAGTAAACGCAAAGGAGAAGAAGGCTACCCTGGAGATATATTTGGTGGGGGCGAGAGGCTGGAATTTGTTTGCATATTCTTTAGTTGAGGGTTAAAATTGCCCGATTTTATGGGTTATTGCAGCCCCTAGCCCTGGGTTCCTAAAGGAGGAAAGGTTTTAAATGCCAACAGTTCGTGTAAGAGAAAATGAATCAGTCGAAGTGGCGTTACGCCGCTTTAAGCGTTCTTGCGAAAAAGCAGGGATTTTAACGGAAACCCGTCGTCGTGAATTCCGTGAAAAACCCACTGAAGAACGCAAACGTAAAGCCGCTGCTGCTAGAAAGCGTTTCTTAAAGAAAATGTCTCGTGAAAATCCTCAGCGTGTGCAACGTGAAAAACCTAAGCTTAATAAGCAACGTCGGGAACGTGATTAATCCAAGGAAGCCTCACCATGCCTTCACTGAAACAACAAATTGACGCTGAACTAAAAGAAGCAATGAAAACAGGTAAAACACGTGAGCGTGATGCGTTGCGTTTGGTGATGTCTGCAATAAAACAGATTGAAGTAGATGAGCGCATTGTCGTAGATGATGCGCGTCTGCTGGCTATCTTAGATAAAATGTTGAAGCAAAGACGAGAATCGATTGCGCAGTATGAAGCGGCCAATCGACAAGATTTAGTTGAAAAAGAGCAATTTGAAGTAGCTGTTATTCAAAAATTTATGCCTACCCCCCTATCAGAGGCTGATTTAGATTGCTTGATCCAAGCAGCTATTCTTGAAGCGGGCGGTCCTCTCAAGCAGAACATGGGTAAAATCATGGCTGCGCTCAAACCGCATATCCAAGGTCGCGCAGATGCGGCTGTGGTAAGCGCGAAAGTCAAAGAAAAGCTAACATAAGCTCCCTGAGTGTGAATGGTCTTAAGTCAATGAGGCTTAATGGCGCAGGGGTGGGTGATGCATTGCTGAATCTCATCTTCTACTTTGCATTTTAAGGGCTTGAAAAAACGGGCTGTGTTTGCAGTAAGCGGGGGAGGTGTGATGCCTGCTGATGTTTTACATTGCGTGATCAGCTGTTGTAATTCCGTTTCTGTTTGAATGGGTTTGCCGAGTCGCAAGAGCGCGCGGTGCACGGTAACAGCGAGTACATACTGTTTTTTTCGATGTTGGTATTTTCTGCGATAACCAAAAATATTAAGACAAGCACGCAAACTTTTAAATTTAAAAAAGTTTTTAATGTGACGTAATAGGCTTGTTCTTTTTAAAAGATATGCAGACATTGCCTGCAGCAATGTCTGCATTTTTTGCGTGATGCTGTGTTGGATCAATATTTTTTTTCTTTCTTGAAGGCTTCTTAAACAAGATGCGATCGCGTCTTTCAATATACGTGTGCTTGCTATTTTTTCGGGTAATACTTTCTGAGCTTGTTGTGCTGTTTTCAGTTTCTGTCTGAGCGTGTCTTGTTTATGGATAGCCTGTAACAAGTCTCCCTTAAGGTGTCCGAGGGTTCGCTCTATTTCATTTAGGTCTTCTGTGGGGGCGTTTGGCCGTGCCTTTAAAAGGATCTGCGTAATATGGCTTACTACACTTAATTTACAATGTGGCTCTAGCGTGAGGTTTAATCCCCTGACGAGCGGCTCAATATTGAGCACTTGATTCGTGGGATCTCGCGCAATGTCTAGGAGCGTTTTTCCGCTATTTAATAATGACTGAACAGTGCGCAATCGGTGCATTTCCAACAGAAAACGATGGTGTTGTGCCGCGATGAATTGCTCCAGTTCTGCCCGTCTTTGCGCTAAGGGGGCTATTGATGACTGAAGCGCTGATATTGTCTGTGGCAGTGATTCAAGCCCAGTAGTGCATTGCGCTATCGTTTGTAGGGCGTCTTGTAACAGTGCAGCATTGCTTGCGAGGCTTTCATTAATTTGTTGTTCATAATTTTCGCATATCTGAGCGAGCTTTGAGCAGGTTTGGTCGTTTTCAACTGTTCTTATTTCGACCAACAAGGTCTGTAATTGTGCTTCAGTGGGGGGTGTCGCAATGGGCATCGGCGGCATAATCTTCCATGTTGTACAAAATACTCTCTTTTCAGCGTGGTAGCTGAACCTATAAAAATCAAGTATTTATCGGTCCTGGAGGGTATAATTAAGGCTTTCATAATTGGCGAAAAAACACACAATGGCTGGCAAGATACCGCAATCTTTTATTGATGATCTGTTAGTGCGTGTCGATTTAGTGTCGCTGATCGATGCCTGTGTGCCCTTGCGGAAAAAAGGGGCAAATTACATGGCGTGCTGCCCCTTTCATCAAGAAAAAACCCCTTCCTTTAGCGTGAGTCCGCAAAAACAAATTTACTATTGCTTTGGTTGTGGAATGGGCGGGAACGCGATTCGTTTTTTAATGGAATACGAGCGCTTGGGCTTTACAGAAGCCTTGTCCTATTTGGCCAAGCAAGTGGGTGTGGTGTTGCCGATAGAGGGTAAGGAAGAGACGTCCGCCTCAGCGGTTTATGATGTGCTACAACAGGCTGCCAGTTTTTATCAACAACAATTAAAGCGAACCCCTACCGCTGTTGCTTATTTGAAGTCGCGGGGTATTACGGGGGTGTTGGCAAAAGAATATCAGCTTGGATTTGCCCCAGAGGGGTGGCACCACTTAGAAAGTGAATACCCACCCACAGAAAAAAATAAGCAGGTATTGCTACAGGCCGGGCTACTCGTTAAACAAGAGGCAGGTAAAACCTATGATCGTTTTCGATCGCGCATCATGTTTCCTATTCGTGACAGCAAAGGTCGTGTGATTGCCTTTGGTGGTCGTGTGCTTGTAAAGGAAGAGCCGAAATATTTAAATTCCCCAGAAACACCTGTATTTCATAAGGGACGAGAATTATATGGGTTGTATGAAGCAAGACGGGTAATGCGCGATATCTCTTATTTTATTGTGGTAGAAGGTTATATGGATGTATTGGCCTTGGCACAATATGGCATCCGCAACGTGGTAGGCACCCTTGGCACCGCCACGACCGCGGATCACTTTATTAAGTTGCTGCGTTACACTAAAAAAATTGTATTTTGCTTTGATGGTGATCGTGCAGGCAGAGAGGCCGCATGGCGTGCGCTGCAAGTGGCTTTGCCGCTTCTTGAAGACAATGTAGAAATACGATTTATGTTTTTGCCACAGCAAGATGATCCTGATAGTTTTATTCGTCGTGAAGGTAAAGAGCAATTTTTATTGCAAGTAAAATCAGCCCATTCTTTTTCTGATTTTATGCTTCGTCATTTAACCAGCACCATTGATCTTGCGACGTTAGAAGGTAAAGCTGCGTTAAGTCATGCTATTACGCCTCTTTTAGATAAAATGCCAGAAGGGGCTTTAAAGCAATTAATGTATGATAACTTGAGTCGCTTGGTGCCTTTGCAGACGATGCAGTTGCGCTCTTTCTCGAAAAAAAAATCGGTTGAGCGTGCACCCGTAGAGATAAAAAAGAAAAGTGCATCTCGCGGGCTAACCTTAATGCAAATGGTGATAATGCTGTTACTGCATTATCCGCAATTAGCAACCGCCATACCCGATAATATTGCCTTATTTGAATGGGAATTACCGGGCAGTGATTTGTTAAAAGAAATATTAGTTTTGTTGCGAGCACATCCTACCTTAACAGCTGCTGCCTTGTTAGAACATTGGGCGGATAAGCCTGAATCGCGTTTGATTTCCGCTTTGTTAATGAAAGAACATTTTATTCCTGAAGAAGAGATAGAAAATGAATTTCCACAATTGTTGTTGCGCTTAGAGCAGCAACACAAAGAAAATAAAGTAGAAAAAATGCTGTTGAAAGCGAAAGTAGAGGGTTTAACTTCAGCGGAAAGGCAGGCTTTGCAAGCATTAATCTCATTAGCAAAAGCCTAAATTGCTGTGCAATCAGGAGGGAAGTTAGTCTGAAATACGTACGGCTAATACATCGCAGGGGGCGTGAGACAATACAGAGCTGGCGGTAGATCCCATCAGCAGCGCCAAGCCGTGGCGGCCGTGGCTGCCAATGACAATTAAGTCAATTTTCAATTCTTCTGTTTTATTGATGATGATGGCTTTGGGTGAGCCCATGGTGAGGATTTGTTTATCTTCTGGGATATCAAAATGATGGCCGAATTTTTTCATTTCTTTGCTGGCTTCTTTCATGATCTCTTCTTCAAGATCAATGATGGAAGGATAAGCTTGACCAAGACTGTAAGCCGGAATGTGTTCGATAACATGAATAACATAGAGGTCAGCATCGTTTTCTTTGGCAATGGCCAAGGCTTTTTTAACATGGGTCGTGTCGCACTTAGGATGCAAGTCAACGGCCAATAAAATCTTTTTATAAAGCTTCATAATGCATTCCTTGTAAGGTGATTACATCGATTTTTGTAGGTGTTCACGTAGTGGCATCAACTTAAGCGTTGTGATGCTTTTTCCCTCTGGGCCCAGAGGGTGTTACTCATGGCGCTTACTTGAATTCAAGTGAGGATAGTGAATCGATTTTTTCAGGAGTTCTGTGCAAGGTCAAGGTTTTTTCTTAATTTCTCCATGGCATTTTTTTCAATTTGCCGTATGCGCTCTGCGGAAATTTGATATTGTTCTGCAAGTGTATGCAGCGTAGCTTTTTCTTCGTTCAGCCAACGGGCGGCCAAAATAGCTTGGCTGCGTTCATCTAAGGTTGCTAAAGCCGCGTGTAGGTGGTGGTGTGTATGATCATGCGCGTCTTCATGTTCGAGTAAACGAGCAGGGTTATAGCGCGCATCTTCTAAGTGTTGATGAGGGATAAAAGTATGCTCATCGTCATCAGGGGTGATATCAAAACTCACATCATGTGCATTGAGACGCATATCCATTTCTTGTACTACTTCAGGGCTGATATTTAACTCTTTTGCGGCGGTGAGGATTTCTTTGGGAGAAAGGTAGCCAATTTCGCTTTTGCTTTTACGTAAGTTAAAAAATAGCTTGCGCTGCGCTTTAGTGGTGGCCACTTTGACGATGCGCCAGTTGCGAATGATGAAGTCGTGCATTTCTGCTTTGATCCAATACACGCCAAAAGAAATCAAGCGGACGCCTTGTTCAGGATCAAAGCGTTTTACTGCTTTCATCAGGCCGATAGTGCCTTCTTGAATGAGGTCAGCAATGGCCAAGCCATAGCCACGGTATTGGTAGGCAATGCGAACAACATAGCGTAAATTAGCTAAAATGAGCTTGCGCGCGGCACCCAGGTCGTGATTTTCTTTGAGTTGTTTTGCTAAATCTTGTTCTTCTTCCAGCGAGAGTAAGGGCGTGGCGTTGATGGCTTGAACGTAAGCCTCTAAGCTGCCTATCGGGAGATGGGTGTCGAGTAACATAGGTAAAGAAGTTTTCATTTTGTAACGCTCCTTTTGTGTTGTGTAAAAGAAGATGGGGCTATTTTAGCACTCATCCCAGTAGAGTGCTAATTTTTTTAAGGGAATTATTATGTCAGATGCATTTAAATTGCGGGGTTATAACCGGGAATTTTTTGGCCGATTTTGGCGCTTATTAAGGCCTTATTGGGTGTCAGAAGAAAAAAAGACGGCTTGGGGATTTTTAGCGCTGATTACGCTGGGGGTAGTTTGCCAGGTTTGGATTAACGTATCTTTTAACGCTTTTTATAAAGTGTTTTACGATGCCATTCAAAATTTTGAAGTGCATACCATTATTTTTTCATTATTAAAATTTTGTGGTTTGGTGTCAGCTTATATTTTAATAGCAGGTTATAGTGCTTATTTTACAGGCCGTTTAACTATCCGTTGGCGAAAGTGGTTAACGAAACGTTATTTAGATCACTGGTTAAAGAAAGATAATTTTTATCGTTTAGAAGTATTAGGGTTGAATATTGATAACCCTGACCAACGTATCAGCGAAGATTTAGATTTTTTTCCTAATTTAACGTTGAGTCTTTATCAAGGGTTGCTCAATGCATCATTAAATTTAATTTCATTCAGTGTCATTTTGTGGGGGTTATCAAAAAATTTTCCTTTGCAGATTACCCATTTTAAAGTGGCGGGCTATTTGTGTTGGACAGCGTTAATTTACGCGATTATTGGGACGTATCTTACGATTAAAATTGGTCGCCTGTTGCCAATGTTGAACTATATGCAGCAGCAATATAATGCGAATTTTCGTTTTGGTTTGGTGCGTGTGCGTGAATTCAGCGAGCAGATTGCGTTGTTTCGTGGTCACGATGCAGAAGAAAATGCATTGGGTGGTGTTTTTTCTTATATCTATAGTAATTTTTTAAAGATCATCAAATTGCAGCTATACCTTAATTTTTTTCGCAGTGGTTACATGACGCTTTCAAGTATTGTGGGTATTTGTGCTGCGCTACCACTTTTTCTATCGAAGAAAATTTTATTTGGTGGGTTGATGCAAATTAAAATGGCATTTGAAGAAGTCGTGTCTTCTTTGTCTTTTTTCATTTTAACTTTTTTTGAAATTGCCAGTTGGCATGCGGTGATTTGCCGATTAACGGAATTTGAGCAGCGGATGTGTTTGGCAGACAAGCATGAAGCGATAGAGCACATCGCCATAAAGACTACCGAAGAAAATAATGGGTTGACGTGTAAAAATGTGATGCTCTACTTGCCCACAAAAGAGGTGTTGCTGGATAACTTGAATTTAACGATTGCAACGGGCGATAAGCTATTAATTACTGGACCCTCCGGCGTAGGGAAAAGTACGCTATTGAGATTTATTGCAGGTATTTGGCCTTATGGGCATGGGGAGATAACCTTGCCCACAGCCAAAATGATGTTTTTGCCGCAAAAACCCTATTTTCCTTTAGGCACCTTAAAAGCAGCGGTTTGTTACCCTAGCGATGAAACCGCTTTTTCTGATGAAGCAGTGAGAGCAGTATTAAACACCTGTGGGTTATATGCATTAGAAGAAAAATTAACTGAAATAAGTTATTGGTCAAAGTCGCTTTCTTTGGGAGAGCAGCAACTCTTGGCTTTTGCGCGCGTGTTATTACAAAAACCAGCATGGTTATTTTTAGATGAAGCCACTTCTGCCTTAGATGATCAGAATGAAGAGAAGATGTATCGCTTGATTACCCAATATTTGCCACAGGCTACGGTGATTAGCGTGGGTCATCGACAAAGTCTGCTTGCATGGCATCAGCGTAAGTTGGTGATGAGTAAGGAAGGACCATCCCCTGAAATAGGGTTAATTGAAGGGGATGTTTTTTGATCTTAGTGCAATGTTTTTTTAGATCACCGGCGATCCTATTTTTAGATTATTTCGCCGTTGAACTTTATTTTTGTCTAAAAAAGCTATTGCGTTCCGCCGACCGTGATGGCATCAATTTTTAAAGTGGGTTGTCCTACGCCCACCGGCACAGTCTGGCCGTCTTTGCCACAATTGCCGACGCCCTCATCCATTTTTAAGTCATTGCCGATCATCGAAACGCGCGTGAGCACATCCGGGCCGTTGCCAATGAGGGTTGCGCCTTTGATGGGGGTGGTGATTTTGCCATTTTCAATGAGATAGGCTTCGTTGGCGCTAAAAACAAACTTGCCAGAGGTAATGTCTACCTGGCCGCCAGCAAAATTAACCGCATAAATCCCCTTTTTGACAGAGGCAATGATTTCATGGGGATCATAAGGGCCGGCTAACATGAATGTATTGGTCATGCGCGGCAAAGGAAGGCTTGCGTAAGACTCGCGGCGCCCATTGCCCGTAGGGGACATGCCCATGAGGCGTGCATTCATTAAATCTTGCATATAGCCTTTTAAGATACCGTTTTCAATGAGTACGGTGCGCTGTGTAGGGGTTCCTTCATCATCCATATTTAATGAGCCACGACGGTTGGCGATGGTGCCATCATCAATCACCGTGCAACCGGGTGAAGCCACGCGCTCACCGAGTCGACCGCTAAAAGCAGAGCTTTTTTTACGGTTAAAATCGCCTTCTAGGCCATGCCCTACGGCCTCATGTAGCAAAACACCCGGCCAGCCTGGGCCTAATACCACAGGCAAAGTGCCTGCCGGAGCGGGCACCGCGTCGAGGTTAACCAAGGCTTGACGCACCGCTTCTTTGGCAAAAGCCATGTTGCGTTCTTGTGAGAAATAACGGTAATCATAACGACCGCCCCCCCCTGCGTAACCAGATTCACGTCGACCTTGTTGTTCTGCGATGACGCGTACGTCTAACCGTACGAGAGGTCGAATATCTGCAAAGAATTGCCCTTGTGCGTTTAAAATTAAAATAATTTCATGCGCGCCAGCCAAACTGACCATGACTTGTGAGATGCGCGGATCAAGTGCGCGAGCGTGTTGATCAATGTGTCTGAGTAAGCTGATTTTTTCATTTTCATTGAGACTGCTGAGCGGATCATCCGGCGTATAAAGTGTGTGTGGCGATAATGTTTGATGAGGAATTTGAATTTTTTTATCTTGGCCATGGTAAGCAATGCCTTTAGCGGCTTTTGCTGCGTGTTCTAGTAGCTGTGGTTGGATGTCATCTGAATATGCAAATCCTGTTTTTTCGCCACTGATGGCGCGAATGCCAACCCCTTTATGATGGCTGTAACTTCCTTCTTTGATAATGCCATCTTCTAATGCCCAGGATTCATGTCTGACAGATTCAAAATATAAATCACCACTGTCAATGGCGTGGCCTAGCAGGTTGTGTAAAATGTGTTGGAGTTTTTGTTCATTCAGACCTGCAGGTGCAAGTAAGTTAGCATAAGCTGTTTTCAAAAGATCGGTCATAAAGTCCTTGATTTTTTTGTGATGAAAAAAACAGGTTATTCTAACCTCGTTCGGGTGCCTGTGCTACAGGGCGTGTCACCATCTGCCACAGGTTAGGGTTTTTTTCTAAAAAAGCTGTCATTTCTTTTGCAGATAGAGGATTGCTAAAGAAAAACCCTTGTATTTGTTCACAGCTGCGCTCGTGTAATAAATAAATTTGTTCTCTGGTTTCTACGCCTTCTGCAATGGTAGATAAACCCAATTTTTTTGACAGAGTGATAATGGCAGAAAGAATGGCTTCTGCATTCGGTTCTTGGCCTAAATTATCAATAAAACTTTTATCGATTTTTATTTTGTTAAAAGGAAATTGTTTTAAATAATTTAAACTAGAATATCCGATGCCAAAGTCATCTAATGCGAGTTTGATGCCCAGTAATTTTATTTTTTTCAATAAAGATTTTATTCGACGAGAGTTTTTCATTAAAGAAGTTTCAGTGATCTCAAGTGTTAAATGTTGAGGTTGTAATTTTGTTTCTTCTAATGCGGATTCAATGGTATCTAAAATAGCGCTTTTTAATTGTAATGCAGAGAGATTGACGCAAATGCCTAAATCAAACCCTGCTTTCTTCCAACGATAACTTTGATGACAAGCCTCAATTAAAATCCATTGCCCTAGTGTTTCAATCAAATCCATTTCTTCTGCAATAGGAATAAATTTTCCTGGTGAAATTGGGCCGAATTTTGGATGGTTCCAACGCATCAGTGCTTCTAGTTCTATGATGTTGCCTGATTGAAGATCAATGATGGGTTGGTAAACAATGTCTAATTCGTGATGGTCTAAGGCGAGCTTTAAATCATGCGCCAATCTTAGTTTTTCTTGAGCTGAAGGGGGGAGGGAAGAAAGAAAATTAAAATAACCACTTTTTGTTTTTTTTGGCATCAACACAAATAATAAAATCACTAATGCAACGTTAATGCTGAGCACGCTTAATATCAGTAGGCCAATAGAAATAAGACTTGCGGCAGCAGCAATGATAGTCAAGCCGTTGAGCAACAGTAAAATAATAAAAATTATTTTGCTGATCGTGAAGTAGCGCGCGAGGTGATTTTTCTTCAACATAGTGTCTTATCCAAAAAAATAAAATAGGTTATTTTGATGAAAGAGAATGTTATTCCACGCTATAAATAGCGACTTCTTTTGCAACATCAGGCGTAATTATTTTTTCTTTCACTAACTTCATGAGGTGTTGATCAAGCGTGTGCATGCCACTACTTGCACCCGTTTGAATGCTAGAGTAAATCTGAGCAGTTTTATTTTCTCGGATAAGATTTCGGATCGCAGGGGTACACATCATTATTTCTAATGCGGCAATACGACCACCTTGAATTTTTTTCAACAAAGTTTGACAGACAACCGCTTGTAAAGATTCAGATAACATGGCGCGAATCAATGATTTTTCTTCACCTGGAAAGACATCGATGATGCGGTTAACTGTTTTTGCAGCAGAAGCAGTGTGTAACGTCGCAAAAACCAGATGGCCTGTTTCTGCTGCGGTGAGGGCGAGTCTAATCGTTTCTAAGTCGCGCATTTCACCTACCAAGATGACATCAGGATCTTCTCGCAAGGCTGAGCGTAGTGCTTTTTTAAAGCTTAAAGTGTCTTGCCCAACTTCACGCTGGTTTATTAGGCTTTTTTTGCTCTTATGCAAAAATTCTATAGGGTCTTCAATGGTGATGATGTGTGAAGGCGATTCTTGATTAATGATGTCAATGAGGGCGGCCAGTGTGGTGCTTTTGCCTGATCCGGTTGGACCTGTGATAAGCACTAATCCATGCGGAAACATTGATAGTTTTTTAAGGGTGGAGGGTAAGCCAAGTTCTTCTAATGACAAAATTTTATTGGGAATAGGACGAAATGCAGCACCTATGCCGGTGATTTGATGAAATGCATTAACCCTGAATCGATCCCCTGTTGCACTTGTTAAAGAAAAATCAACTTCTAAGTTTTTTTTGAAAATTTCTTTTTTCTTTTCCGACAGGCTAGAAAGCAAGAGCTTGGCGGTTTGTTCTGCGGTGAGGGCTGGAAAATCTAAGGCTTGTAAGTCGCCATCTAGCCGAATTAATGGGGGGAGGCCAGGCGAAAGATGGAGATCGGAAGCCTTTTTTTGAATGGTGATTGCCAGCAGTTGGGCCAGTTCCATCTTGGGCGCCTTGGCTAGAAAGAGAATAACTTAAGGTTAGTTCATCTCTCTTCTCTTTGCGCAACAGAAGGAGTAACTGATCAATCAGTGGTATTAACACGTATCTCCCGAGATGGATTGCTTCGCTGCGCTCGCAATGACGGCCCGGAGGGAAGAGGGAGCAATGGCGGCCCGGAGGGAAGAGAGCAATGACGGCCCGGAGGGAAGAGAGAGCAATGACGGCCCGGAGGGAAAAAATACTACTGTGTTTAAATTGATATTATTAATCAATAGTTAACCATTTTATGGCTGGGGTTGTGGTGGGTTAAAAGAGGGCATCGCAGGGACACTGGAGTTAGAGGGTATGGGTTGAGCGGGCGGGTTATTGGTAGGGGCATAGGCCATGTCTGCAGGTGCGCCAGTGACGGTGTTGCTTGGGGGTGGCGCTGAGAATTGAGAGGGCGTGCTGGGGACTTGTGAGGTGCCGGCCGGGGGCTGAATTAAGGTGGTATCCGTGGGCGTAAAAGGGGTGTTGGGAATGCCACCGGTTGCAACAACGCTAGGGTTGTTGGGGATGCCGCCTTGAGCGCTGGTGTTAGATGCTCCTGGGATGCCGCCTTGGGTAAAGCTATTTTGGTCTGGGTTGGGTGCATTAGGGGGTGTTTGTGGCGGCAAAAAAGAGACGGGTTTGTTGGCAGAGACGCGCAGCTTACCCAATACATTGCCTTCATAATTTGGTTGCATGATGGGGAGTGAATTGTAATCTTGAATGACTTGGTTGCAAGGGATTTTTCTATTTTGTGACTGGTTTTGTGCCGCTGTTGTCATTGCAATTTGGTAGTTTTGTCTTGCCTCATCAATTTGTGCCGAGCTATCAGCAAGAATCGCCAGTGATTGGTTGATGCGATTGGTAAACTCAGTGATGTCTTGTCCGCAGGCTTGTGCGGCGCCTGCAATACTGCCTGCTTGAACAGCAAAATTAGCCGCGCTGTTTGTATTTGCATAAGCACTGCTGATGTTTGCGAGGAGTAGGAAAGGTAAAATCCGTTTTTTCATTGAGTGAGGCTCCTGATGAGTGATACTGTATCGCTTGGTTACTCTATCACGGGTGTATCCAGTGCGAAAAGTAATGCGTTATAAAACGTTCAAACAAGTGTTAGCCAGGCAATCCGGTCAAGTGGAACGCTTGCTTGACAAGGTGGTTGTATTGCAACAACTGAATGACCAGCTGCAAGCCTTCCTAGAGCCCTCCTTAGCGGCGCATTGCCAAGTGGCTAATTTGCGCGATGGGTGTCTTGTTATTATGGCGGACTCTGCTGCTTGGGCAACGCGATTACGCTATGATTTTCCAGATTTGCTGAGCCGACTTCGATTTGAAGCGCGGTTGTTTAACATCACCTCATTGCACTGCATTGTGTCTAAAATGCCGGCGCCAAAGGCAATGCCTACGTGTGCGCCCGTTAAGTTATCTGCAGAATATGCTTCTTTATTTGCCGATTTGGCAAAAACAGAGTCAGATGAAGTCTTGGCAGCCGCACTAAAAAAGCTGGCAGTCAGTATGGTGAAATAGGTTTCTGCTATGCTTGTTAATATACCGTATCGTGAGGGGGCTCTATGGGAAATCATCATCCGTCATCAAATGGCAAAAAGCATCCTCATCCGCATCATAATCAAAAGCGCAAAGAAGATCAGATTGATCGTATTGATGAAGACTCTTTTCCGGCGAGCGATCCACCGCCTTGGTCAGGGGGGCATCCTGGTGCGCCGCGTCGAGAGAAAAAAGATAAGGGATAGAAACCTTACGCGATGCTGATCAGTGGCTGGATAAAAGAAATGGGCACAGAGGTAGGATCATCAAAAGTGACATATTCCCAGGCGGATTGATTGGATAATAACTCGCGTAAGAGCAAGTTATTTAAAGCATGACCCGACTTATAACCTGAAAAAGCCCCAATTAAATTAGAGCCTAGCAAATAAAGATCGCCAATGGCATCCAGGATTTTATGTTTAACGAATTCATCTTCGTAACGTAAACCTTCTTCATTCAAAATACGAAAATCATCGACAACCACTGCGTTATCTAAGCTTGCGCCTACGGCTAAATTGAGCTGCCTTAGTTTTTCATAGTCTGAGAGAAAGCCAAAGGTGCGTGCACGACTGACTTCTTTGACATAAGAGCTAGAAGAAAAATCTAGCGTGGTAGATTGAGAGGTTCTGTTTAAAACAGGGTGATCAAATGCAATGGTAAAGCTGACTTTAAAACCTGAAAAAGGCTCAAAGCAGGCATATTTATCGCCATGGCGAACGGTTACTTTTTCTTTGATACGCACATAGCGCTTTAAGGCGTTTTGTTCTTCAATGCCTGCGGATTGTAGCAGGAAAATAAAAGGGCTCGCGCTGCCATCCATGATGGGCATTTCAGGTGCGGTGATATCAACGTATGCATTGTCAATGCCCAAGCCCGCCATGGCAGAAAGCAAATGTTCAACGGTGGAAATTCGAACTTTATCTTGGCCTAAGCAAGTAGAAAGCGTGGTATCGACCACGTTTTCAGGGGTTGCTTTGATTTCAACGGCAGGGGTTAAATCAACACGCCTAAAAATAATGCCTGTATTGGTAGGTGCTGGGCGTAGGGTCAAAATAGCTTTTTCACCCGAATGCAGCGTGACGCCCGTGGCTTTAATGGTACGGCGAAGTGTACGTTGTCTTACCATTAGACTTCTTCCTGACGGCGTAAAAAGGTAGGGATATCAAGATAATTCATGTCTTGAGTAGACTCAGCCGCGGGTGCAGCAGCTGGTGTTTTGGGGTGGTTAGCCAAATGTTGTTTCCTCATATAAGCAGGGTGCTCTAATTGTTGATAATTCACGGCATGATCCCCTGCTGTCTCTTGCATTTTCGTTGGGATGGCTGTTGTTGTGCCTGTTGCTTGATTTAAGCCAGTTGCAACGACAGTTACCCGCATTTCATCACTGATTTCAGGGTCAATGACTGTGCCGACGACGACGGTGGCAGATTCAGAAGTGAAGTTTTTGATTGCATCCCCCACCACTTCAAATTCGCCAATAGACATGTCTAAGCCAGCCGTAATATTGACTAATACCCCTCGTGCGCCGGCTAAATTCACATCTTCAAGCAAGGGGCTGGCAATGGCGGCTTCAGCAGCGGCCCTTGCGCGATTTTCACCGGAGGCAATGCCGGTACCCATCATGGCGATGCCCATTTCTGACATCACGGTTCTGACGTCTGCAAAGTCAACGTTGATGAGGCCAGGACGGGTAATTAAATCAGCGATCCCCTGGACCGCACCCAGTAAAACATTATTGGCTGCTTTAAAAGCGTTCAGTAGGGTAATATTTTTTCCTAAAACACTCAATAGTTTATTGTTTGGGATGGTAATTAAAGAATCTACATATTGGGTGAGGGTTTGGATGCCTTCATCTGCAATTTGCATCCGTTTCTTGCCTTCAAAGACAAAAGGCTTGGTGACCACGGCTACGGTTAAGATGCCCATTTCTTTAGCGATTTCAGCAATTACGGGTGCAGCGCCTGTGCCTGTTCCGCCGCCCATGCCAGCCGTGATAAAGACCATGTCAGCGCCTGCTAAGATTTCGCGAATATGTTCGCGGTCTGCTAAAGCGGCTTGCTTACCCACTTCGGGGTTGGCGCCAGCCCCTAACCCTTTGGTAATGGTTTCGCCCAATTGCAATACGATGCGAGCATTCGAGCGTTTTAAGACTTGTGCGTCTGTGTTGGCACAAATAGTATCCACGCCACGGATGTTTTCATTGATCATGTGTTCCAATGCATTGCCGCCGCCGCCACCTACGCCAATGACTTTGATGACAGCGTTTCGATTCACGTTATCGTTTTTTTCGGCCATGATATTCTCCTTAGAAATTTCCTTTGAACCAGTCACGCATGCGACCCCAGGCGCCTTTCATGCCATGGGTTGCGATGGATCCACCATTCCTTTGATAACGTTGTTGGTTACCCATTAGTAAAAGGCCTGTGCTGGTGGCATAGACAGGGTTATTGATGATGTCGGTGAGGCCAAGTAAATATTGGGGCGTACCCAGCCTGACCGGCGCTTTTAAAATAGAATCTGCTAAATCTAAGATGCCCTGTATTTTGGTTGCGCCGCCTGTTAATACGACGCCCGCGGGGATTAACCCTTCATAACCACTACGGCGAATTTCGTTGCTAATCAGGGTGAGCAATTCTTCGTAGCGTGATTCAATCACTTCTGCCAACATTTTGCGAGGGATGCGACGACGCGGTCTGTCACCTAAACTAGGTACTTCAAGGCTGTCATTGTTATCGATAAGCGCAGAAGTGGCGCAGCCATATTTGACTTTGACTTCTTCTGCATATTGCGTTGGGGTGCGTAAGGCAATGGCAATATCGTTGGTGACTTGGTCGCCTGCAATCGGAATAACGGCGGTGTGGCGGATGGCGCCTTGTGTAAAAATAGCAATGTCAGTGGTGCCACCGCCGATGTCGACTAAGCAAACGCCAGATTCTTTTTCGTCTTCATTTAAGACGGAATGACTCGAAGCCAATTGCTCAAGAATAATATCGGCCACTTCAATACCGCAGCGCTGAACACATTTGATGATATTTTGTGCTGCGCTCACGGCGCCGGTCACCATGTGTACTTTGGCCTCAAGCCTAACGCCCGACATGCCAATGGGTTCTTTGATGCCAGATTGGTTATCGATGATGAATTCTTGTGGTAATACATGAAGTATTTTTTGATCAGCAGGAATAGGCACGGCTTTAGCCGCATCTAACACGCGCTCAACGTCAGCAGCAGCGACTTCTTGATCGCGAATGGCCACAATGCCGTGTGAATTCAAGCTACGTACATGCCCACCGGCAATGCCCGTAAAGGCAGAATGAATCTGGCAGCCTGCCATGAGTTCAGCTTCTTCAATGGCATGTTGAATCGCGTTAACAGTGGAATCAATGTTCACTACCACGCCGCGTTTGAGTCCACGAGAAGGGTGGGAACCGATACCAATAATTTCAACCTGGTTATCTTGATTGACTTCGCCGACTAACGTGACAATTTTAGATGTGCCAATATCCAAGCCCACAATAAGGTTTTTGCTTGATTTGTTTTTTCCCATATCCATCCTCTTCGGCGTGAACAATTTGTCGAGTTCACTTGAATTCAAATTTAAGCGGTTAGGCTGTTTTTTCTGGTTGTTTTTTATATTTGACCGCAAGTCCATGGTTGTAACGTAAATCAATGTATTCAATCGCAACCTTGTTTTGCGCGAGAGAAGGATAAGCTTTGATGAATCGTTGCAACCGCTCTTGTAAATCTTGCTGACCTAACACTAAGCGTAGACCATTATTTAACACTAGCGACCATGCTTGTTGTTCTGTTAATTGCAGTCGCACAATGCTGAGGTGCAAGGGTAATAACAGTGTGTTGAGCGCGGTGTAAGTTTGCCAAGCGTTGTTTTGTTCTCCTTGTGGACCTGATAGCGCAGGTAAGTTGCGTGTTGCCTTATCTTTTTCAGCAACAAATAAATCGCCTTTTGCATTTAAAAAGGTGTTGTCGTCCCAAGTTGCAACAGGTTGTTGTTCTTTTAGTTGAATGCGAAGACGGTTGGGCCATTCTCGTGAAATAAACACCGATTCAAGCCAAGAGAACTGCAACAAACGCTCACGTAAGCCGACCATGTTAATCATAAAAAAACTGTTATGCGTAAAAGGTAGGATGGCTTGCTTAAGCGCTTTTTCGTCGATGTGTTGGTAATCTCCTTCAATCGTGACCACTTGGATGGGGAATAACTTAGAATCGTGCAGCTTCAGCCAACAGAAAAAAAGGATGAACGAAAGCAAGAGAAAAGTAGAAATCCTTATCCACCAACGACGCTGTTGTTTGCGATGATGCTGTTGGTCAAGAATCCGTACCGCCTGCGTTCGTTTTTTTTTCCGTTTTTTCATAGGGCGCACAATCTCGATCTGAACAATTTTAACCGAAGATGACCTGGGCTAAAATTAACTTAAATCATAGTTAATTTTGCAGGCCTATGCTAGTAGGCATCGTATATTTTTTTATAAACAACTATGCGGGTATCGCGAACGTAGTGATGTTTTCTTGTACTTCTTTGTGGCGTGCAAGTGCGAGCTGAATCAATTCATCAATGAGTGCAGTATAGGAAAGGCCACTTTTTTCCCACATTTTGGGATACATGCTGACTTGTGTGAAGCCAGGTAAGGTATTAATTTCAGAAACGAAAATATCAGCAGTTTGTCTGTTGATTAAAAAATCAATGCGCGCGAGTCCTTCACCATTGGCTGTTTCGAAGGCTTTTTTTGCCATGGTTTGTAGTTGTGTCACCATGGTGGCGGGCAGATCAGCTGGGATTTGGTTGGTCGTCGTGTTGTCAAGATATTTTGCAGTGTAGTCATAAAACTCACGCGAAGGAAAGATTTCACCAGGCACAGAAACTTGTGGATGGTGATTGCCTAACACGGCGACTTCGATTTCTCTGGCATGGGGTACGGCTTCTTCGATAATTATTTTTCTGTCAAATTTGGCCGCGAAATGGATGGCGGTAGCTAACTCGGGTGCTGATTTTGCTTTGCTGATACCAACGCTAGATCCTAAGTTGGCCGGTTTTACAAAAACAGGATAAGTCAGTTGTGCTTCAACTTGGTGTCGTACTGAGAGTGGGTTATTTTGCCATTGCTTGCGTGTGGTCCAAATAAATTTTGTGATAGGTAAGCCAGCTTGTTGAAAGAGGGCTTTCATTAAGACCTTATCCATGCCTAAGGCCGAGCCCAACACACCGCTGCCAACGTAAGGGATATTGGCTAGCTCAAACAAGCCTTGTACACAGCCATCTTCGCCATAAGTGCCGTGAATTAGCGGGAAAATAACATCAATAGGGTGTAAAGGGATGTTTCTACTTATTATGTTATTGTTGGTAAGGGGTAAGAGTGCTTGGTAGCTTGGTTCAGGCAACAAAGAAACAGTAGGATGGTTTTTTTCTAGTGTACCCAGTGTGTCGGGTGAGGTGAGCACCCATTTTCCTTGTTTTGTAACACCAATGGGAACAACTTCATATTTTTTGGGATCCATTGCGGCGATGACTTCTTTTGCAGATAACAAAGAAATTTCGTGTTCACCCGAACGACCGCCGAATAACACCCCTACACGTAATTTTTTCATTCTTTAGCCTATGGTTTGCGGGCGTAAGCACCCAAAAATAGTAACAGCTTAGCGAATGGCCGCAGTTTAAGAAAATAACAGCTATTTCTCATTTCCCTAGGATGGATTGCTTCGCAACGAAGCAATGACGGCCCAGAGGGAAAAGAGTATCACTGCGCTTAAGTTGGCACTATTGAGTGAGCTATTACAAAATACTTATTTTTTCATACTTTATTTGGCTTCGCCAACAATATGTACTTCAGGTATCAGCTTAACATGATGTTTTTTTTCAACGGTGTCTTGAATGTGGTGGATCAGTTGTTCAATGTCTTGTGCCGTTGCGTGGCCATGGTTGATGATAAAATTAGCGTGTTTTTCAGAGATGCCTGCATCATGAATGCGATAACCTTTTAAGCCGCATGCTTCAATGAGCTTGCCTGCGTAAGTGCCAGGAGGGTTGCGAAACACAGAGCCACAGTTAGGAAAATGAATAGGTTGTGTGGCTTTGCGATGTGCCAGTAACGTTTTAATTTTTTCTAAGCTGGTTTTAGCGTCGCCAGGCGTAAATCGAAAATCAGCGGATAAGAACCAAGCTTCGTAAGGAAGTTGAGTGTGGCGATAGCGCACTTCAAAGGCTTCGGCGGGCTGTGTCGTGATATGTCCTTGGCGATCGATGGTTTCAGCTGAAATGACATAGTCCCATGTTTCAGCGCCATGGCAGCCTGCATTCATTTTTAATGCACCTCCTAGGGTGCCAGGAATGCCTGCTAAAAACTCGCTGCCTGCTAAATTTTGTTTTGCAGCGAAGCGGGAGAAGGTGCCACAACTAACGCCTGCTTCTGCACGAAGGGTAGTGTCGTCTAATGGGTGTATGCCCGTGAGGCAGCCTTGCAATAAAATCACGGTGCCCAGAAAGCCCCCATCACGAATCAGTAAATTACTGCCTAGCCCTAGCCATAATAAAGGTTCTTCAGGGGGTAAGGTTTTTAAAAGTCGAGATAAATCGGCTTTGTCAGTAGGTTGATAGAGTTGCTTGGCGGGCCCGCCCACGCGAAAAGAAGTGTAATCTTTTAAGGGCACCGCTTTTTGTAAGATACCTTGTGGTGAATTAAGCATGTGTGAGCAGTTGTGGCAATGAGGCGGCAATGGCACCAATATTGCCCGCACCTTGCATGAGCAATAAATCGTTGTCTTGCAAGATATGGCGCAGTGTCTTGATCAATGTTGTTTTGTCTTCGATAAAAATAGGGTCGGTTTGCCCACGGTTGCGAATGGCGCGACACAGTGAGCGGCTGTCTGCGCCAGGAATGATGGTTTCCCCTGCGGCATACACTTCTAACAGGAGGAGTTGATCCACTTCAGATAAAACTTGAGTAAAGTCTTCAAATAAATCACGTGTGCGTGTGTAACGATGGGGTTGATAAGTCATGACTAGACGACGGTTGGGCCAAGCATGACGAATGGCTTGCAGTGTTGCAGCGACTTCGCGTGGGTGGTGGCCGTAATCATCAATGACCAAGGCGTGTTTGCCAGGCGAAAATGCTATTTCGCCATAACGTTGTAGGCGCCTGCCCACGCCGCTAAATTGTTTGAGTGAGTTTAAGATTGCTTCATCTTTAACGCCGACTTCTGTTGCAATGGTGATGGCTGCCAAAGCATTGAGGACATTATGTTTGCCAGGCAAGTTGAGCTGAACAGGCAGTGAGGGGGCGTTGGGTCTTTCTACGTTGAAGTGGGTAGAAAATCCATGGTATTCAATGTTTTTCGCGCGGATATCTGCGTCTTCGCTGAAGCCATAGGTCAACATAGGGCGTGAAACGTTAGATAAAATGCTGCGAACAACAGGGTCTTCATGGCACAACACGGCTAAACCATAAAAAGGCAGGTGGTGTAAGAAGTCGATAAAGGTAGATTTGAGTTTTTCAAAGTCGCCGCCATAAGTGCCCATGTGATCAGCGTCAATATTCGTGACGATGGCCATGAGGGGGTGCAAATAAAGAAAGGAGGCATCACTTTCGTCGGCTTCCGCTACTAAATAGGGGCTGGCGCCTAAGCGTGCATTGGTGCCGGCGCTATTGAGTAAGCCGCCAATCACAAAAGTAGGGTCAAACCCGCCTTCTGCTAAAATGCTGGTGGTTAAACTGGTGGTAGTGGTTTTGCCGTGGGTGCCTGCAACCGCAATGCCCTGACGAAAACGCATGAGCTCCCCCAGCATTTGCGCACGGGGTACGACGGGAATTCTGGCGAGGTGTGCAGCAATAATTTCAGGGTTATCTAGCGTGATAGCGCTTGAGCGTACCACCACATCGACTTGTTGCACGTGTTCAGCGGCGTGTGACAAAAAAATAGGGATACCTAAAGAAGATAAGCGTCGTGTCATGGCGCTTTCGTGGTTGTCTGAGCCGGATACCTGGTAGCCTTGGTTGTGTAATACCTCTGCAATGCCGCCCATCCCCGCACCCCCGATGCCCACAAAGTGGATTTTTTTTATTCGGCGCATGCTGGGCAGTGGGTGGTGAAGGATCATGTAGGCGAGTCTCCAATAAAATGGGGAAACAATATATACCCATTGAGAAGTAATTTAAATGATAGACGTTTCTGTGCGTAGGCATGTTTAGGATGGATTTAGGGTGAATCAATCCCAGCATTTCTTGCGATTTTGTTGACATTTGTTGAGATATTGCTAGATTTAGTCAGAATTTTAGACTATTTAGTATGAGATAAATGAAAAAAATTGCTGTGGTGCATGGCCCAAATTTGAACTTATTAGGGCAAAGAGAGCCCGCGATTTATGGGGCGACACGCTTAGAAGACATTAACCAGCGTTTGGCACAATTGGCGCAGGCAGCACAAGTGGCCTTGCATTGTTTTCAAAGCAATGTGGAAGGCGAGTTAATTAATTTTTTGCAAGCGCAGGTGGCGGCAGGGACACAGTTTATTTTACTTAACCCTGCGGCATATACCCACACCAGTATGGCTTTGCGCGATACGCTGCTTGCAATTGCTATCCCTTTTGTTGAAGTGCATTTATCAAATGTGCAGGCAAGGGAAGTCTTTAGGCACCATTCTTATTTTAGTGATATTGCAGTAGGGGTGGTGAGTGGTTTTGGTCCATTGAGTTATGAGTTGGCATTTCACGCCGCTGTTAATTTTAAATAGAGGTTGAATGAATGGATATTCGCAAGATCAAAAAATTGATTGAATTGTTAGATGAAACCGGTGTTGCAGAAATTGAAATTAAAGAAGGTGAAGAGTCTGTGCGTATTAGCCGCCATGGTGTTGCGGCGCCTGTGCCGGTTTATGCGTCTATGCCTGCCCCGCCTGTGCTTGTCGGTGGGACGCCTGTGGCGACATCGCCATTGGTTGTGGCATCTCCCGAAGCAGAAAAACCAAAACACACGGTAAATTCGCCGATGGTAGGCACGATGTATCTTGCGCCTGCACCAGGTGCTGCGCCTTTTGTGTCAGTGGGGCAAAGTGTACAAGTCGGTGATGTGTTATGCATCATCGAAGCGATGAAAATGTTAAACCAAATTGAATCAGATAAAGCGGGTGTCGTTGTCGCGCGTTTGGTGGAGAACGGCCAGCCTGTTGAATTTAATCAACCTCTCTTTGTGATCGAATAACTATGCTAGAAAAAGTGGTCATCGCCAATCGTGGCGAAATTGCATTACGTATTTTAAGGGCCTGCCGTGAGCTGGGCATCAAGACAGTGGCGGTGCATTCTACGGCTGATCGCGACTTGATGCATGTGCGCTTGGCAGATGAATCTGTCTGTATTGGTAACCCTGCGCCAGGGCAAAGTTATTTGAATATGCCCGCTATTATCAGTGCAGCAGAAATTACAGACGCGGTGGCCATTCATCCTGGTTATGGTTTTCTTGCGGAAAATGCGGATTTTGCGGAGCGAGTAGAAAGCAGTGGTTTTATTTTTATTGGGCCGCAAGCAGAAACGATTCGCTTGATGGGAGATAAAGTATCTGCCATTAAAGCAATGAAAGAAGCGGGTGTGCCGACTGTGCCCGGGTCTGATGGCCCGTTGGGTGATGAACCACAAGAGAATTTACGGTTAGCGAAAAAAATTGGTTATCCCGTCATTATTAAAGCGGCGGGGGGCGGTGGCGGGCGTGGTATGCGTGTGGTGCATACCGAAGCAGCGTTATTAAACGCGATTGCCGTTACGCGCAGCGAAAGTTTGGCGGCATTTAACAATGCGACCGTTTATATGGAAAAATTTTTAGAACATCCGCGGCATATTGAAGTGCAAGTATTGGGTGATGGTCAGGGCAATGCCATTTATTTAGGTGAGCGTGATTGTTCGATTCAGCGGCGTCATCAAAAAATTATGGAAGAAGCGCCCGCGGTGGGCATTACGCCTTTGCAACGTGAAGAGATTGGTGTGCTTTGCGTGACAGCCTGCAAACAGATGAAATACCGTGGTGCGGGCACTTTTGAATTTTTGTATGAAGAGGATCAATTTTATTTTATTGAGATGAATACGCGCATTCAGGTAGAACACCCTGTGACAGAGTTGATTACAGGCGTGGATTTAGTGAAAGAACAATTGTATGTTGCAGCAGGTCAAGCCCTGCGTTACAAGCAAAGTGATATTCATGTTCATGGGCATGCCATTGAATGCCGCATCAATGCAGAAGATCCTAAAACGTTTGTGCCAAGCCCTGGGCAAATTACGTCTTACCATGCCCCTGGCGGTCCAGGCGTGCGCGTGGATTCACATATTTATAGCGGTTATAAAGTGCCGCCGTATTATGATTCGCTGATCGCAAAAGTGATCACTTATGGTGAAAATCGTGCAAGTGCCATTGCGCGTATGCGTCAGGCTTTAGATGAGTTAGTGGTCGAGGGCATTAAAACCAACGCACCGCTACATCAAAAATTAATGCGTGAAGATGATGTGATGAAGGGCGGCGTAGACATTCATTATTTGGAAAAAAAATCTGAGATGTGAATGAAGTTCCTCTGCTAAAATTTACGTTTCTAATTAAATAATAATAAGAAGAAAAATGATGCAATTAACAGGTATTTCTTTGGTTCAATACGTGAACCAACTTCTCATCGATGCAATCCAGCTTGGCGCATCTGACATCCATATTGAACCTTATGAAACGCAGTGCCGCATTCGTTATCGCCAAGATGGGTTGTTGCGCACTGTTGCGGCTTTATCGTTAGAAATGACACCCTATTTGCTGTCGCGTATTAAAATATTGGCAAATTTAGATATTGCAGAGCGGCGTTTGCCGCAAGATGGTCGGTTTCAATTTTCATGGAAACAGGATGAGGTGGTGGATTTGCGTGTGAGTACTTGTCCTACGTTGCATGGTGAAAAAATCGTAGTGCGCTTGTTGAGTAAAGCGCATACCTTATTAAGTGTTAATGCATTAGGGATGACAGCAGCGCAACAAACTTTATTTTTGAAAGCCTTGTCAAAATCTCAAGGAATGATTTTAGTGTGTGGTGCCACAGGCAGTGGTAAAACCATGACGTTATATACAGCGCTGCAGCAATTAAATAAAGAAGAAAAAAATATTTCTACGGTAGAAGATCCTGTTGAAGTGCCCTTGTGTGGCATTAATCAAGTGCCTGTTAATTTGAAGGCGGGATTGTCTTTTTCAACGGTGTTACGTGCGTTTCTTCGTCAAGATCCTGATGTCATCATGGTGGGAGAAGTGCGTGATTTAGAAACGGCAGACATTGCGGTGAGAGCAGCACAAACAGGCCATTTGGTATTATCAACGTTACATACAAACAGTGCGCCAGAGGCCATCAGACGCTTGATGAATTTAGGTATTTCATCGCTTAATTTAGCAAGCAGTGTAAGTTTGGTGATCGCGCAAAGTTTAGTGCGTAAGTTGTGTGTGCATTGTAAAGCGCGCGCACAGTATACGCCGGCTGTGTTAATGCAATCAGGGTTTTTATCCCAAGAAATACCTTCATTAAATTTATATCGTGCCGTTGGGTGTAATGTCTGTGTGCAAGGCTATCAAGGGCGAGTGGGTTTGTTTCAAGTGATGCCTGTGTCGCCTGCTTTATCAGTGTTGGTTTCTCAAGAAAGCAGTGTCATGTCTATGGCGGCGCAAGCTGCGCAAGAAGGGATATGGACGGTGTATGAATCAGGTTTAGAAAAAGCGCGCCAAGGGATCACAAGCTTAGAAGAAGTGATGCGGGTAGTGGGGTAGGATGGGAAAAGTAGGTATTTTCGGGGTGTCTAAGCTTCTTCTTTTGCTTGCAGAAGGATTTCCTCAATGAGTGTGTTAGATAAATGATATCCAGATTTTTGCAATTCAGAGAGTAAAGGGAAAACTTTTCTTATTAACCCTTTTCGTTTTGCTAATAACAAGATGCCTGCGGTGCCGATTATTTTTATTTTGAGTTCCTTTGCGATTTTTCTTCCAAGCTTTTCGTCAATCAATAGCGGATACTGTGTGGAAAGTGCTAACGAAATAGCGGCTGTTTCTCCTGCGCCTAAATGGTATTGTGTTGAGAATTTATTGTGTGAGTGGAGAGGGTGTGATCGTATTTCTGCGATGCCTGTGTCGATGGCATGTTGAATAGTAGTAGCACCTGACCGTAAAGGTTTGATCAGACATTCTGCTGCGACAAGTTCTGGAATTAAAATTGTGCCTAGTAAATCAAATAAAAGTGATATTTTGTTGATGCGACCAAATGCGATGAGGGGGCTCGCATCAGAAATAATAAATTTATTCAAAATCTTTAATCTCCTTAGAGAGTTCTTTTTTTGAATAATTTACAATAGAGATGTTTAGTTTCCCTAGTATTTCAATAAAGTCTTCTAAAGATTTATCAGCGAGTTTGGCTGCTTTTTCTAGTGTGATGAGATGTTTTTTATAGAGGGTGACGGCAAGAGAGACGTGTAGGCCAAGTTCTATTAAGTGCTTGTTGAAGGGAACTGCTAGAAATACAGGGCGTCCTCTTTTGGTGACGAGTGATAATTTTCCTTTCTCAGCATCGTGGATCAATGAGCCGGTATGTTCTCGAAGATCCCTGACTGTAAAAACATCCATAATCTTAAATCCTAATTATTTAATGTGCCATCAAATGATAGCACATTTTTAGTAAGATAGGATGCTGGGGAGGGTTACCTTACGACGCATATAATGCGTTATCGAGCAAAGGGAATCCTCGTTTAGACACATTGGGTGCGTTGATACAAGGGCTCGGTTTTCACTTGGCCATTGAGCCCATGCATCATCGTTAAGGGGGCAGGAGTAATTGCGAGTTATGCTGAAGGTGATGAATCAGTTGAAACGAGTGCAATTTTCTCGTATTTTTTCTTGATGTTGGGTATGAATTGTTTTCACCTCACCATGCAACACGCCAAGATCTAAACAAAAATCCTCTAATTTATTTTCTGTCGCCTCTCCTTTGCGGTTTAATTTTTTAAAGGTTTCTTCATGATCTTCAAGTGCCCATCGTAGCCATTTGATCATGCTTTCTGGGGCGAGTTGATTAAACTGAATTTCCTCAAGATTTATTGTTAAATAACGCAACCTATCAGAACAAGCCCGCATTTTTTCTTGAAAAACTTTTTGTGAAGCGATAACCCCTGATGGAAGTGTTTTAGCAGATTTGCCAGACCACCAATTTCTTACCCACGTAATGCCGCGTGCGGCCAGATGAATGTAGACTGCACCTAACATGACATGCCCGTCCAAATTAGCAAAAGGTGGCTGAGGCATTTCAGGTGTGTAGACTACATTTGTTTTTTCCCCTTCACAGAAAACAGAAGGTTTACCAAAAAATCCTAAGGGTCGGCAACTGGAACGACGGTAAGTATCTTCAATCAAGGGTTGTGGTATATCCGCTTCACGGGCTCTTGAAGATAAAGCACTTTCGCCAATATTTTTTGGCAACACATACACGGTATAACTAGGATCCCGTGCTTCTAACATTGGCATATGATCGTTTGCAACCACTAAACGCATCGGGATAGCGCGATCATTTCCTGTTTGTGATTTTGAAAAAGGAATGAGTTGATCGTTTTCATGTGTAACAGTTTCGCTACTTGTTTCTGGCGAGGGCGAGTTGGTACTCAATATAGACGGTAATTTTAGCATCCGTCCCATTCGTAAAAATCCTTCATGCAATGTTCTCGCACCATAAAACAAATAGGCGATATACAAAGGGATATCTAAGTGGCTTGCTGAAGATGTCTGCGTATTTTTAGGCGTACCCACTGGAGAGGCTTCTGCGTAGAAGGTGCTGCTGGTAACGCGCCTTCTATCAGATTGTTCAACATGATCGTCAGCATCAGCATCTTCAATAATAAGGCGAGCCGTAACAAGCGGCGTTGTAGAGGGCAAAAGTGCTTCTTCGGATGTTGCATAAGAGGGCGTAGTGTTTGTTGGCTTTTGGTTTAATTGCGCTAATTCCGCTGTCAAAGCAATTTCACCTAATAAAAGAAGGGGTTCAATTTTTGGGATAACCAACTGTGTGGTGTTTCGTGGCGGTATTGCATCGAATAATTGCTGCTGGAGTGTTGCTACAGTTTGAAATTCTGCTTGAAAACGCGCTCTAAATAGATTTGTTCCTTGAGAAATTTGAAGTTGAGCGGGTGCGTTAATAAATCGCTCTCTGAGCGCTGCAAGAAAATGGGTTTTACCCATTAATAGCTGACTTAAACGTAAAATATCAGGATTATTTGAAAACGCGAAACTGGCATAATGAGCAATTAACTTTGCTATTGCCTCTAAATGCATTACTTTTTCAAAAAGGGCTGTGCCTTCTGTTTCAGAATCTCTTAAAAATATTCCTATAATGGCTGTGCGAAAATGAATAATTGCTGCATGGCGCGCGTGTTTAAGTTGCTCAAGATGTTTTTTTTTGTCGTTGACGTTAACGGTATCTTTTTCTAAGTCGTTTTTGCCTTTAGGATGCTTAAACTCCCAGCCTTCTTCCCATTGGCAATAAATATTTGTATGTGCTGCTACCGCTTGTTTCATCTCATAACGCGGGTCACATTGTTGTCCGCAATCAAACCCATAGGCACCAGGTGCTGTGCTAGTAATGAATTTATCAGGCGCATAAGTGGATACAACATAATTTGAAACAAGCACCCTGGCTTGGTTAGCAAAATGTTTCTGAAATGCGGGATTGACATCAAAGTAAACTTGTATAGAAAAATTATTTTTGCTTGAATATTCAATTCGAAGCTTTCCAACACCCAGGCATGCTGCTTCATGATACGTTTTGAGCATGGCATCCCATCGTATTTTTTCTAAAAATAGATGGCCTTGAAAGTTTTTGATATACAGCGTCATGATGATTTGGTTATGTTCATCATTTTCCGTGCTTGGATAAACTAAGAATGTGATAGGTAATGCTTCAATGGCAGAATATTTTTCACAAAAAATATCATGCTGACTTTTTTTCACGGACGATCCAGTGATTGGAGGTTGAAGCTGATTTCTATATTTTTTTTGGGCCTTCTGAAACTGTTGTATTGTTTTGTTAATGTAACTTTGATGAAAATCCCAGCCCGCACGTACATAGGAAAATTCTCTTGCAACGACTTCTGCTGGCGGCGCTAGCTTATCCAATTGTGCTTCAGTTTGTGAAATATCCGACTCGCGTTGTGCCAGTGTTTCTTCATGTAAAGCATTAAAACGTTGATGCATTTCCACTTCGGTGAGTGTTTCTAATGTTAGCGTTATCTCTCGAAGGGTTTTTGTGTATTCAGAAAATAAGTGTTTAAAAAGATTTTTATTTGATCCGATATTTTCTGCAATGACTTTGGCGTCATACCCAATTTTTAACATACTTTTTAAATAAGCGATTAAAGTTTTTTGCTCAACCAGTCCTTTCTTTTTTCCCATTAACAATAAGAAAAAGCCAAACCCAATACTCCATCGAATTAAATTAGCGGCTTCTCGATCGTTAAGATCACCTAAGTTCGCATGCTTTTGTGCGTAACGCACAAGCAATCCCACATTCGCAATGCTTTCTCGTTGCGTAAGGCGTCTTGCAATTTCACGATCTGCTGCATCAGAAGCAATATCCGTCGTTGAGCCAGAGGCAGAATCACTCACTGCATGCGTACTGGCCCAATGTCGGAACACCTCGCTGCAATCTCCCGAATTTCTTTTGGTTAAGGTGTTTTCTGCTACATTTCTCATGCATTCTTGTAGCCTTGCTGATTGAAGCTCTTCAAGCCCTAACGCGACTTCATTGCGAAACGCTTGTAAAAAACCATCCTGGCTGTTTAAATGATGTTGAATTTCGATAAAACCCTGATCAACAATATCAAACAAACGATTAATTTTAGTTTCGATGATACCCAAACGAATACCTAACTGATCGATTCTTGTGTGAAGCGTTTTGATCATTTTTTTCAATTGCTCAACCTGTTGCAACACCACTTCTAAAGGTTGTGTTTGATTTGCAAGTCCACCTATCATGCTTGCCAAGGCATTAAATAACATTCCCCAAGCATTGCCATCGGAACCACTTGTTGCGACAAGCATCGCAATGGCTGCTCCCACACCAACAAGATCAGGCAACGTTTTATTTAGATGATAAGCAGCAGATTCATTTCCTAAAACATGGGCAATAGCGCCTGATAAATGTGCTGCGCCTGCAAAAGCATGACCCACTGTCTGAATATGCTCAATCGTCGCGCTGGGGTCTTCTTTTTTTTGCAGTTCCTCCATGTCGCTTTGCATGGCTTCGTCAATAGGAAGTGCTGGATTTAAAACGTTTACGAGCATCATTAAAGTGGTTTGATGTGTTTTGGCGCTTTTAACATTGCCTTCTTGGATAGCTTGATGGATGTCTCTCAATTTTTTATCTAAAATAGCTGAAACCTCATTTGACATAACTTGATGAATGAGTTCTGCCGTAATAGCCTCTTTAGAAGCTTGCTTAACCGCCTCAGCAATTTTTGTAATATGATCCGAATTTATTTGGACTGACTGTTGCCGACTTATCTGATTTAAACAAGCTATTTGATCGACAAGCACATGGGCATACATTGCATTTGCTAATGCTGAAAATTTTTCTCCTTGCTCTGGCAATGCACTAGCGGTAATTTGGCTGAGAGTATCTTGCGCCACCGCTAAGCGTTGATCAGGGGAAAAATTTTGGTATTTGTCATAAGCCGTAAAAGTTTTTTGAGCCGCTTCGGCAAAAAGCTCTTCTTGGGTCCAGTCTTTAATTTTCTCTGCAGGATTACCTTTTAAAACGAACGTCATGATAGACGTTGCAAAAGGAATATCCTGTAGCGCTGCATTTAATGCAGCGCCTGCTAACGCTCTTTCTTTTGTACTATGAGAGGGTTTCAAGCGCTCAATGAGGGGAGATAGTTCTGTGTGTTTCATAGAATGTCCTGGAAAATTCAATAGGGAGGTTGGGGAATTACGGCCTAGGCAATGCGCTAATTAAAGAGTGGGTATTTTGTTAAATCTAAGAATTTACCTGCGTCAATTAATTGTTTGCATGCGGTAATATCAGGGGAAAAGAAGCGATCTTCTTTGTAAAATTTCACTTTGGTGCGAATTATTTTTAAGGCAGTTTGTAGTGCCGCGGAAGTTTTTATTGGCGCGCGTAAATCAATTCCTTGCGCGGCGGCTAACAACTCAATGGCAACCACGTGCGCAGTGTTGTCTGCCAAGTTCAATAATTTTCGCGCAGCAAAGGTTGCCATGCTGACATGATCTTCTTGGCCTGCAGAGGTCGGGATAGTGTCAACAGAAGCGGGGTGCGCTAAGGTTTTATTTTCACTGGCCAATGCCGCTGCTGTGACATGGGCAATCATGAAACCGGAGTTTAATCCTGGGTTATTCACTAAGAAGGCAGGTAAACCACTGTTAGATGCAGGATCAGTCAGTAGTGCAATGCGTCGCTCAGACAGGTTGGCTATTTCTGCTAAAGCCAATGCTAAGGAATCTGCTGCCAATGCAACGGGTTCAGCATGAAAATTACCGCCAGATAAACTTTCGTTTTGTGCAGGGAAAATCAAAGGGTTATCTGTGACAGCGTTAGCTTCTGTTAACAGCACCCCGGCCACATAACGCATCTGCGTTAAACAAGCTCCCATGACTTGAGGTTGACAGCGTAAGCAATAAGGATCTTGCACTTTGCCACAATGGGCATGTGACTTAAGCAGCAGGCTGCCTTTTAATAAGTTACGATACATTTTTGCAACATCAATTTGACCTGGATGGCCACGCACTGCTTGAATGCGTGCATCAAACGGCACCACACTGCCTAGCGCTGCATCCACTGACAAGCTGCCTGCCACAACAGCGGCTGCGAAAATAGATTCTGTTGCAAACAAGCCCGCAAGTGCGAGGGCGGTTGAAGTTTGTGTGCCATTTAATAATGCCAAGCCTTCTTTGGGGCCTAAGGTGAGTGGTTTAAGTTTTGCGATTTTTAATCCTGCTTTTGCAGAGAGTATTTTATTTTTATAACGTACTTTACCGACACCGATTAATACACAACTTAAGTGTGCCAAGGGTGCTAAATCACCACTGGCGCCCACAGAGCCTTGTGCCGGTATGCAAGGGTAAACTTGATGATGATAAAGCGCTAAGAGCGCATGGATGACTTCCAAGCGCACACCAGAGAAGCCGCGAGATAAACTATTTATTTTTAGCGCTAAAATAAGGCGGACAAGGCAGTCTTCTAATAACGGGCCCACGCCAGTGGCGTGAGATAATAATAATTTATGTTGTAAGTGTGATAAGTCTTCTTCGCTGATGCGAGTGTGGGCCAGTTTGCCAAAGCCTGTATTAATGCCATAGACCACTTTTTTATTTTTTAAGAGCTGTTGCACGGTGTTAACGCTGGCTGCAATCTGTGTTTTGCATCGGCTAGATAACGTCAGTGGCACCGCGTCACGCCAAATGGCGCGCAATTGCGACAAAGTAAATTGCCCTGTGATGGCATGTGATTTCATGGGAAGCCTTATTTGGAAATCATGGGTAAATTTAATTGATGCTGCTTCGCGCACGCAATGGCGGCATCATAACCTGCATCTGCATGTCGCATGACACCGCTTGCAGGATCGTTCGTTAAGACACGCGCTAAACGTTTTGCAGCAGCGGGCGTGCCATCTGCCACGATGACAACGCCAGCATGTTGAGAAAATCCCATGCCTACCCCCCCACCATGATGAAAGCTCACCCAGGTAGCGCCACTGGCGCAATTGAGGAGGGCATTTAAAATCGGCCAATCTGAAACAGCATCAGAACCATCTTTCATGGCTTCTGTTTCGCGATAGGGGCTGGCAACAGAGCCTGAATCTAAGTGATCACGGCCAATCACAATCGGGGCTTTTAATTCGCCTTTTGACACCATGTCATTGAAGGCTAAAGCAATGCGTGCGCGATCGCCCAGGCCAACCCAACAAATCCGTGCGGGCAAGCCCTGGAATGCAATTTTGTCACGCGCATTGTCCAACCACTGGTGAAGATGGGGGTCGTTTGGCATCAAGGCTTTGACTTTGGCATCAGTACGATAAATATCTTCTGGGTCCCCTGAGAGGGCGACCCAGCGGAAAGGCCCTTTGCCTTCACAAAAGAGGGGGCGAATATAAGCAGGCACAAATCCAGGAAAATCAAAGGCGTTTTTTACGCCTTCTTCTTGTGCCATATGGCGAATATTGTTGCCGTAATCCACGGTGGGAATGCCTTGATGATAAAAACCCAGCATGGCCTCGACTTGTGTCGCCATCGATTTTTTAGCGGCTTTTATCACAGCTTGAGGGTCGGTTTTGCGTTTTTCGGCGGCCATTTCAAGCGTCCAGCCAATCGGCAAGTAACCATTTAAAGGATCATGTGCGCTGGTTTGATCGGTGACCATGTCTGGTTTGATGGTGCGTTTTAAAATAGCAGGAAAGATTTCGCCGGCATTGCCCAGCAAGCCAACAGAATAAGGTTTGTTAATTTGGCAGTGGTGTTGGATGAGTGTGAGCGCTTCTTCTAGGTTATCTGTCATGTGGTCGAGATAGCGGGTTTGTAGGCGTTTTTTAATGCGTTCAGGGTCACACTCTACGGCGAGCATACAAGCGCCTGCCAGGGTTGCCGCTAAGGGTTGTGCCCCCCCCATGCCGCCTAGGCCCGCCGTTAATATCCATTTACCTAATAAACTGCCTTGAAAATGCTGGCGCCCCATTTCAACAAAGGTTTCATAGGTGCCTTGAACGATGCCTTGGCTGCCAATATAAATCCAAGAGCCAGCGGTCATTTGGCCATACATCATTAACCCTTGGCGATCGAGTTCGTTAAAGACATCCCAGTTAGCCCAGTGAGGCACTAAATTTGCATTCGCCAGGATGACGCGGGGTGCGTCAGGATGGGTTTTAAACACGCCCACGGGCTTGCCAGATTGAATCAGGAGGGTTTCGTCATCATTTAATGTTTTAAGGGTTTCAATGATTTTGTCATAACATGCCCAGTCGCGTGCAGCACGACCAATGCCGCCATAAACAATTAATTCCTGAGGTTTTTCAGCTACTTGCGGATCTAAATTATTCATGATCATGCGTAAGGCCGCTTCAGTCAGCCAAGACTTTGCTGACAAGGTCGTACCATGCGGGGCCTGAATATGCCGCGAGGGATCGTAGCGTTTATGGGTATTCATAGCGTCCCCTGGTGGATAAAAAAGTCATTCTAGCGAAAAACAGGGTTAGTTCAAAGTTTGACTAATGTTTCTCTATGTGAAGGCAGCTTGTTTTACAGTGTAGTCCACGCCGCGCAGGGCAGTATTACAGACTACAATTACCTTAGTCTTAAGGGGTGGAAAATGAGGTCAGCATGGAAGTGTTGCCGTTAAAAGGATATCTGCGCCGTCATTGGTGGATACTTATTTTAATCGTGGTAATTGCCTGGGCGATTCCGCGTTGGTTGGTGCCACGCCCTGCGGATATTTTATTTTTTTTGATTTTTCTTTATTTGATGTTAGACAGATTGCAAGCGTATGAAAATAAAATTCAAGCCGCCTATCAAATTTACAGTGCGGCAGTTTATAAGGCTGAGAAAGTCACCTCCGATATGTTGAAATCGTTAGATGAATTGCAAACGGTGGGTTTGCTGGTGACCCTGCGCGAGCCATTATTGGAGCATGTCGCCGCGCATTATGAAACAATTCCGGAAACACAGTTTCGTGTATTGCAAAAACATTTGCGTGAAATCAATTTATCTATTAAAAACGAAAAAGCAGTTGAGATTTTAAAAAAATGCCATGATATTGCGCATGCGCATGATCCTAAGTCAGAATCTTTTTACCCTTTGTTGTCTTTGTTAGGGAAATCATACCGTCTGGCAGTGAACGGCCATCACCAGTTTCGAGATGAGTTGCGTATTGATGCCACTTTTATTACAGAAAGATTAGTTGCAGATAATAAAAAATTGTCTTTGCCTATTTTTGATGAGGTTCAACATTTGGTGCAAGCGACTATCAATGAATTTTTGCTAAAAAAACAGATGAATGTAACCGAAGCAGGCAAGTTGCTCGCTTCGTTAAAATTACAAATCAGCCAATCTATGTTAGATGAAGTGCAAGAAGCACAGGCCAGGGTAGAGAAATATTTGGGATAATCTCATGTTTCGTAACCGCCGGTGTTGTCAAGCTTGAATCACTGCAAATCATAAAGTATCGTTGCCTTTTTGATAATCAAGGATGATTTAAATGCCGACGGTTTTGAGAATAAAAGGTTATCGTTTTTTCTTTTTTAGTTTAGAGGGTGGTGAGCCGCCACATATACATGTTGAGCATGGTGATAAGGTTGCAAAGTTTTGGTTAAAGCCAATTAACCTAGCAAGCTCAACGGGATTTAAAAGCCATGAGTTGACTGAAATGAGAGCCCTTGTTATTGAACATAGAGAAAAATTTTTGGAGAGATGGAATGAGTACTTCTGCTGTTAAGTTTGATGAACATGCCATTGATGTAAGTTTTACAAAAGATGCGTTGCGCTTTGTGTTAGCTGATGGTAGAGAAATTTCAGCACCACTAGAATGGTTTCCACGACTACGTGATGCAAGTGAAAAAGATCGTCATAATTGGCAGTTAATTGGTAAGGGGGTGGGTGTACACTGGCCCGAAATTGACGAGGATATTGCTGTAAGCACGTTGATGAGAGGGTACGATTAATATATTTCAGTATTTAGAGTGATCGTGTGTGATATGAAGATGCCGCATTTGGGTGAAAGAGTGAGTTATGACGCGCATTATAATCCTGCGTTGTTGTTTCCCATCTCGCGCCAAGCTAAGCGAGACGCTTTAGGGGTGACAGGGGTGTTGCCTTTTGTGGGGTTTGATCTGTGGAATCATTATGAAGTCTCTTGGTTGAATGAAAAAGGCAAGCCGGTCGTAGCGCTTGCAGAGATTGTTTATGATTGCAATTCGCCTTGCATTGTTGAGTCAAAGTCAATGAAGCTTTATTTCAACTCTTTTAATAATACCGTTTATAAAAATAAGACCGTGTTAGAGTCGGTTATTAAAAAAGATTTAATGGCGTGTGTGGGAATGCCTGTGACGGTGCGTGTAATGGCATTGTGTGATGCGAAAGAAGAAATATTAGCCCCACGCATGGCAGGGATTTATTTGGATGAATTAGACATTACTTGTGATACCTATGAGGTTTTCCCTGCTTATTTAAAAACTGAAAAAAAGCGTGTGGAAGAAACGCTTTTTTCTAATTTATTAAAATCGAATTGTTTGGTGACGCACCAACCAGACTGGGCAAGCGTGCAAATTCATTATCAAGGGAACAAGATCGACCATGCGGGCTTATTAAAATATTTAATTTCTTTTCGAAATCACAATGAGTTTCACGAGCAATGCATCGAAAGAATTTTCATGGATATAATAAACCGGTGTCAGCCGAGTTTATTACAAGTGTATGGTCGCTATACGCGTCGGGGTGGCTTGGATATTAATGCTTATCGCGGTACTTGCAACATGAAGCCAACAGATCATCATCAACGGTTAATTCGTCAATAGTTGCCCTGCGCTGACTACGCGATGACACAAAGGCATACCAAAGTAATAAGCCAATTCATGCGGGTGTGTTACCTCCCATAAAACAAAATCTGCGCGCTTGCCGACGGTTAATGTGCCATGCGTTTTTTCCATCCCTAATGCTCTTGCTGCAAAACGTGTGACACCCTGTAGTGCTTCTTGGGGGGTTAACCGAAATAAGGTGCAAGCCATGTTTAACATTAATAACAATGAGGTGGTGGGGGAGGTGCCTGGATTGCAATCTGTTGCAATGGCGATGGGCACACGGTGTTTGCGTAATAAATCAATGGGGGGCAACACGGTTTCACGTAGAAAATAATAAGCGCCAGGGAGTAACACAGCGACGGTGCCTGCTTGTGCCAAAGCTTGTATGCTTTCTTCTGTGCGTAAATGCTCTAGGTGATCAACCGATAAGGCTTGATACGCTGCGGCTAAAGGGGCACTGTGACTTTCAGATAATTGTTCGGCGTGTAATTTTACTTTTAAATGATATTTTTTTGCAGCTGAAAACACGCGTTCTGTTTGTGTTAAATCAAAAGCAATTTTTTCGCAAAATACATCTACTGCGTCTGCTAATTTTTCTTTTGCAACCGCAGGTAACATCGTATTGCAAACGAAGTCGATGTAATCTGCTTTGTTATTAAATTCAGGTGGCAAGGCATGTGCCCCTAGAAAAGTAGATTGGATCGTGATGGGTAATGTTGCTGCTAATTTCTGAATAACACGCAATATTTTTAATTCGCTGTCGAGATCCAAGCCGTATCCTGATTTGATTTCAACGGTTGTGACGCCTTGTGCCATCATGCTCAATAAGCGTTTTTTGCTTTGCGTATATAAGTCGTCAAAGTCTGCTGCGCGAGTGGCACGCACGGTCGATAAAATGCCGCCGCCTTGATGGGCAATTTCTTCATAAGTGGCGCCGTGCAAACGTAAATTAAATTCTTGTGCGCGGTGCTTGGCAAATACCAAGTGGGTGTGACAATCAATCAAGCCCGGCGTGATTAAGCGGTTTTCTGCCGAATGCACGGTGTGAGCCAGCTGGGTGGGGCTGTCAGGTAGGTCGGCTTCAGCGCCGATCCAGCAAATTTGGCCTGCCTTTATACCGATAGCGCCTTTTTCAATAAAGGGGTTGTCTGCCGTGCAAGGTGCAAGGCGTGCATGAATCCAGCAACTATCCCATTGTGTTGACATGAAAACCTCTGATATAAGTTTTGTAAACGCGCATGTGCCCGCCGATAAAAAGTTTTTTAGGAGAAAAGAATGAGCAATGCCTGGCTGTCTCGCTATGTTCCCCCTTCAAAATCTCTTTGGCAAGGGCGTGCTGATACCTTGCCAGGTGAGCGTTTATTTCAGTTAGTGACCTGTCATGATTTACGTAATCCTTTGCCGTTAGGCCAAAATGCAGCTTCATTTGCATTCATTGGGTTTTGTTCGGATGAGGGGATTAGACGCAATTTAGGGCGTGTAGGCGCTGTGCAAGGTCCTCAAGCTTTGCGTCATGCCTTAGGGCGTTTGGCCGTGCACTTAGGGGACAAGATCGATATTTTAGATGTGGGCGATATTACGTGCGAAGAGGGCGATTTAGAGGCGTCACAATTAGCGCTAAAAGCGGTGGTGGCGCTGCTTATTTCGCAAGGATTTAAACCCATTGTGTTGGGGGGCGGCCATGAAACAGCGTATGGACACTATCTCGGCATTCGCGCTGCTAAACCCAGTGCACACATTGGGATTATTAACTTTGATGCGCATTTTGATTTGCGTGCGCTGCCGGCTTCTGGTTTGGGGACATCAGGTACACCGTTTTATCAGATTGCAACATTTTGCAAATCAGAAGAAGTGAATTTTGATTACTACTGTCTAGGGATTCAGCGCATGAGTAATACGGATTCTTTATTTCAAACCGCAGAAGCCCTTGCTGTGAATTATGTGTTTGCCAGTGATATGCGACAACAACCCATTACGCATTTTTTTCAAGATTTGGATGAGTTTATTCAAGGGCAAGAACATATTTATCTTTCTTTTTGTTTGGATGTGTTGGCGCAAAGTATTGCGCCGGGTGTCAGCGCGCCGCAGCCGTTGGGTTTATATGCAGAACAAGTGATTCCATTATTGCAGCGCATTGTCGCTTCTCAAAAAGTGATTAGTTTTGATGTGGTAGAATTATCCCCCGCTTTTGATCGTGACAATATGACGGCACACCTTGCCGCTGCATTGATTTGGATTTATTTACACGCCGCTTGAATAAGCGTTTAGATAACGATGTCTTCTTATTCTTTACGGCTCGTCATTGCTCCCTTCTGAACCTGCTATCGCACAAGCGCAGCGAAAAAAATATTTTCCGGACCATCGTTGTTCTTTCTTCCCCTTCGGGCCTTTATTGCGATCGAAGTAAAAACAATCTCCCTCGGGCCTTTATTGCGAGTGAAGTAAAAGCAATCCTTCCCTCCTGGCCGTCATTGCAAGCGAAGTAAAGACAATCCCCCTTTGGGGCCTTTATTGCGAGTGAAGTAAAGACAATCCCCCTTTGGGGCCTTTATTGCGAGTGAAGTAAAGACAATCTCCCTCCGGGCCGGCATTGCGAGCGAAGCGAAGCAATCCAGTCATTTTTATGGATTTGTTCAACACTTCCGGCTTCGCA